>Ga0182024_10014525_pt1 | contig 15218 bp, 13 predicted proteins | sample P32metaG_FD_120480 | JGI IMG/M metagenome (GOLD analysis project Ga0182024, IMG submission 120480) | Permafrost microbial communities from Stordalen Mire, Sweden - P3-2 metaG (Illumina Assembly) | ecosystem: Environmental > Terrestrial > Soil > Wetlands > Permafrost | place: Sweden: Stordalen... | reverse complement strand
TCTGATATTCAACCTCCGCCAATAACAAATTGGAAGCAGGTTCGTTCATGGAGTAGCTTTCGCAACGGTAACTAACGATTTCATTTGACCATGCGGCTGCGGCTAAATCCACCGGCGGTTTGCTGTGCCGGCTGTGCCCCTGGGCGTGTCAGCTGGATATCTATGTGGCTCGCATTGCAGCCCAAATACTGGGAACAGGTGCACCCGCGCATGCCGCTTCAACGAGCTCGTGCTCAGCTTCCGTGCCGTTCCCAGCTCCATTTCGTTAAGACCCGACGACCATTGGCACACCGGCCGGGCGTGAGGTAGGCTTGTTTGGTTCTTGCCACAATTTCTGCTTTTTTATAGATGTGGGCAGATTGCATATCGCTTTTCGATACAACCACAAATTAAGAATGAACACGGTTTTCACAATTTCCATCGCGTTGTTGTTTTCGGGAATGCTGGTGTCGCTTTCGGGCTGTAGTGATTCATTCGATTCCAGCACTCCAACTAGAACTGCACAGGCTCAAATAGTGGATGCCTCTTCTGCAACCTCAGAGGAAGAGAATCGCTTGCGGCTAGAATTGGCAACTGCCAAACAATCGGCAACTGAAACGGCCGAAAGATTATTAAATGACGAACGCGAATTTCGGCGATTAGAAAATAAGAATTTGTTATTAGCAAAACAACTAGAAGTCGCGAAATCTGAAAATCTTGATTTGGCGAACCAACTTGCCACTGTAATGAAATTGAAAGTTAAATACATGGAAAAGTGTTTACTTTTGCATAAGGAAGCCTTTGCGCTCATGAGCAAGTCGGACCAAAATCGCCTGCTTCAAGATCTCGATGATTTGAATACCGGGAAAAGCATATCGTTAGTAGGTATTCAGGCTCTTGTGAATGCTGGCATGATTGAGGATGACGATCCGCGGTACCTGAAGGCAAAAGAAAGCGGAGAATGAGATCTGAGGATGTTGAATTAGAGAGAGCCCAACCGCTGCCGTCGAAATCTTCAATCAATTGCCGCTTTTGCTTCGATTCCCACAGTTCGGCAAAGGTCTGCGACGCAAAGCTGCCCAGCAGCCCGCGTGGCGTGAAAGCCGTCGTGCAGCAGCGATACACGTTCAAGTCGCATAATTTGTTTGGATCGACGTTCTGTATCTGATTGATCGTGGCCCCGCACATTGGCGCCGCACGTGGGCCCGCAGATTTACCGATCAACATTGTCGGCAGTGACGCACTAACATTTCGCCGGTTTCGCTGGCATATTATATGGACGCGACCAGCTAGCTATTGGTCCTGTGAGGATCCGACCTCTGAGTTGGAACGGAGATAATAGCTTTTGAGGAACTTGCTGAGGGGCAGGTGGGCCGTACGTTTTCTGCCATCGGGAAAAAGGCTGGCGTCAAAGTGAAAACCGAAACCGGCAAAAATGGCCAGCTAGTTGTGAAATACGCCAGCGCCCATGACCTACGGCGCTCATTCGGCCTCCGGTGGGCTTCCCGGGTCATGCCGCAAGTGTTGATGGAACTAATGCGGCACGAATCGATCGATACGACGATGCGCTATTATGTTGGCCGCAATGCCCAATCTACAGCGGCGGTTCTATGGGCGGCGCACGATGCCGCGAAAGGTAACACTTCTGGTAACAGCGGCCAGAAAAGCAAAAATCAGCCGGAGCCGGCGGCTTCCGCAACCGCTGACACCGACTGATTTTAGTTCAAAAGGCGCCGGTCGGAGTCGAACCGACGATGGCGGATTTGCAATCCGCTGCCTTAGCCTCTTGGCGACGGCGCCGGATATGATTCCAGCTGACGCTACTGCGAGCACGAATGCCGCATAACACCAGCTATCCAGGTAACTTAGGAAAACCTTGCCGGACGGTCAAGACGTGCATATCACAGCAGGTCTCCCTAAGGAATCGACTTTTCCGACAGACAACTTGAATCCCCGCTAGGTTCTGCACGGGCTGCGGCTGATCGATCCAGATCACAAACCGCAAAAGTCGAAAACTTCTAAGGCGGACAATCGGCATTCCAAGTTTTCGGTTCACCCCGACGCTTCGATCTTCCGCCGGGCAAAAGGATTTCATTATGTTGTTTGCGAATTGGCTCCGAGTTTCTACCACACCACGTCGGATTGCCGCCTGGGCCATCGAAATCGCGCAGCGTTGCCAGGCCGACGTCGCCGCGCTTCTATCCCCTGATGCACGCAACATGAGCTTGACCGAAGCCCGCGGTTATATTCGTGCACGCGCTGCTGCTGCGATAGATCAGGAAATGCTTCTGCTTGCCAAACACCTTGGCGCCAATCCGATTTTGGAACTGGCCGTGCGCTGCGAGGCGACCGACGAAATCGTCCGCATGACGGTAGGGGATCTGATCAAAACCTCGCGCTCCCAAGCCATCCGCAATGCGGCTTGATGACCGTGTCGGAAGTGGCAGGCCCCAGGCATCATTTTGAGTAGTTTCAGCGCAAAAGATCGGAACCGCTTGGCCCGTTATTGGTTCTATAATTGATTGGCCTAGTAGCCAATCGATTTGACCAACCAAGGAAAGCTTCCGTCATGCAGACCGCTTTGCTCTGCTGCGTTTTAGCGCTCGGCGCCAATTCCGAATTAATGCAACCCGGCGATTACACACGCACTGTACAGGTCGATGATCGAAACAGATCATACCTGGTGCACGTGCCGCCAAAGTACGATCCGAATCACTCCGCGCCGGTTATCTTGGTATTGCACGGTGCCTGGACCAACGGCCCCATTACGGCCGTCTATTCCGGACTGAACCGCACAGCCGACGAAAACAATTTTATTGCCTTGTATCCCAACGGCACCGGCATGCGCGATACCGCGCTGTTTTGGAACTCCGGTGGCCACGATCGCCAAACATTGATGGGCCGCACTCCGCCCGACGACGTGAAATTCATCGGCAAGGTGCTCGACGATTTAGGCACAGTGCTCAACGTTGATCCGAAGCGCATTTATGCCACGGGCATTTCCAACGGCGCCATGATGTGCTACCGTCTGGCCGGCGAAATGAGCGACCGCATTGCCGCCATCGCGCCGATTTCCGGCACGCTGTGTCAGGACAACGTGCATTTGAAACGGCCCGTGCCTGTGCTGCATTTCCACGGCACCGAAGACAAACTGGTTCCTTACGATGGCAGCCGCAGCGCCGCCCAAGAATTGCTGCATTGCAAATCGGTCGACGACACCATGCACATCTGGGCCAAGCTCGACGGCTGTCCCGATAAGCCGCGCGAGGAAGTTTTGCCAAACAAGGCGGACGACGGTACTAGCGTCAAGCGATTCACCTATGGTCCCGGTAAAGATGGCAGCGAGGCGATTCTGATCGAAATTATCGGCGGAGGCCATAACTGGCCAGACCGCCCTATGTTGCCCGCCATGCAAGGCGTTCTCGGTAAAGCCACGCATCAAATTTCCGCCAACGACATGATCTGGGAATTCTTCGAAAAGCACCCCATGAAGTGATAGATTGATCCGTATCCCTCGAGCACCGTCAATCACAACATAATTAATTCATGGTCGGCGGCCTTAAAATTGTTGCAGTAAAGAAGGGATACGAGGCAGAGTTCGAGCGCCTGTTTGCACTGCTCCGAGCCGAGATGCGGACGCACGAGCCCGACTGTCTGCTTTACTCGCTACTCAGATCGCGCGCCAAGGAGGGTGTCTACATTGTGCACGAGCAATACCGAAATCAAGCTGCGCTCGATGCCCATCAAAAGTCGGCACACGGGGCAATATACTTTCCGAAAATGCGGGCGATTTTGGAAAAACTTGAGGTCGAATATTTCGACGGCGTAGTGGATTAGACGCCGCCGGGGGCCGATCACTGCAGCGTCGCATCCGCCGCCTGCGTCGTCAACGCATCGTCATTGTCCCACAAATCGGCCAGCGCCCAACGAATTCGCCGATCCGCGCTTTTCAGATAATATCGTCCGCCAATCAAATCTCGCTCCGTCTGCCGCGGATCGCCGTTGCCAGCGGAGGATGACAATATCGTATCCATTCGCCGCAGCACGCACCCGCTCACATACAGTTCGATCGCGGCGTCGGCCACACGGCCCGCCTGATATTGGCGATCCACAATTTCTTCCCGATAAGTGCGCAGCAACCGCTCCACATTCGATCCAAACGCGCCCACGAGGCTCCCCAGGCGATCGGCCTCGACTTGCAGTTCGCCATGATGTATGCGCACTTCCGGCGAGCGGAACAATCCTTCCAGCTTGCGACCCGCAAAGCCGCCGATCTTTGCAAAATGTTTTAGCGGATGCGAAAGCGCATCCAGTACGCCTTGCAATTCCAGGCCAACATTTCGGATTCCTACCAACGCCACAAACGCCCGCAATACGTCGTTGGCGCCTTCGCCGATCATGTTAATCCGGGCGTCGCGCATCAAACGTTCGTACGGCTCATCGGTGAAGTACGCTTTGCCGCCGAAAATTTGGATGGTGTCGTTCACGATCCGCCACAGCGTATCGGTGGCAAACACTTTCAGCATGGCCGTTTCCAGCATGTAATCGCCTTCGCCCGAATCGATCAGCGCAGCCGTTAGATACGTGGCCGCTTCCATGGCAAAAATGCCTGCGCTCATGTATGCCAGCTTTTCTTTCACCAGTTCGAACGAGCCGATCGGCTGCCCGAACTGCACTCGAGTTTTCGCGTGCTGTGCGGCGCGTTCAACGCAAAATTTCGCCCCGCCGGTGCACGTGGCGCCGAATGTCACACGGCCGAAATCCAACACGGTCAGCGCCACCCGCAGCCCGCCGCCAAGCGGGCCCAAAATGTTTTCCTTCGGCACAAACATATTATGAAACGCCAATCGCCCTGTCGCCGATCCACGCACGCCGCATTTCGGCATCCGCGCTTCCAATACTTCAAACCCCGGCATGTCGGGCGTGACCAGAAACGCAGTGATTTTTGTCGGTGATTTGACGTCTGCGTTTCCGCCGACAACGCCATCGCTGCCAGGTACCGGCGTTCGGGCCATCACGGTCAGTACCTGCGCGATGCCGCCGTTGGTGATCCAGCGCTTTTGGCCGTTCAGCAAATATCCGCGGCCATCGTCCGTCGGCGTGGCGGTGGTCTGCACATTGGCCGCGTCGCTGCCGGCTTCCGGCTCGGTCAGTGCAAACGCGCTTATCCACTCGCCGCTGGCTAGCTTGGGCAGGTAGCGCTGCTGTTGATCGGGCGTACCGAACAATACGATAGCACGCGGACCAATCGAATGATGCGCGTTTACAAACAGCGCAGTGCTCGCGCAATGTCCGCCAAGCACTTCCAGCAATCGGCAATACTGCGTTTGAGTCAGTCCGCGGCCGCCGCATTCTTTCGGCAGGCAGGCGCCGAGCATTCCTAGCCGGCCCAGACCTTCGATTGCCCGCTGCGGAATCAGTGCTTCACGATCGATCGCCACTGGATCGATTTCGGCCTGGCAAAATTGGCGCAACGCGTCGGCGGCTGCCGTGGTCGATTGGTCGGCCGCCAAATTCGGATATTCCAGCAGTTTACGATTGGCGAAAGCGCCGAAATACAAACCCTTGGCAAAACCAGCCTGCTCCATCCGATCGCCAAGCAACTCTTCGGCTTCGGCAATTTGCTTTTCGCGCTGCGAAAGCGTCATCGGCAGAATCCTCCTGAATGTAGCAGGCGATTTCCATCGTCGGCCATCCTACGATACAGCCGGCCGAAAGAATGCGCCTGCGCCAGAACTGACAGCGACGTCCCCGCTGAATTATTGAGTTCCGGCCACCCAAGAGCAACGCCGCTATTTTGCCGCCGAAAGTTCGGGCTGCGACGGCGGAACCTCGGGGGCTTGAAACCAGGCTGGGCGATTCGGAGGCGTCGCTTCCACGGCGGGCGCATTGAATGCCGCGAGCTGAAGAATACTGGCAGGTGGTACGTCCTCGGGCTGCGGCTGGCTGGTCAACTGGTTCTGGGCGATTTGCTGAGGGATTGGCTGTACCGGGGCAGTGGGTTGTATATTGCCAGCAATTTTTTGTTGGCTCACCGTTGAGTTGGCGACAGGTTGCGCGATGGGCGCTGGTCCGCCATCTTGTTGCTTGCCGGCGAGCTGAACCTGCATGCTGGTTGGCGATTCGCCGTTTGGCGATGCACCGTTGGAAAAAGCGCTGCAGCACTGAGGGCAGCAATATTCTACGACCCATTTGTAAACCGGCACCTTGTGCGTCACTTCGAGTTTCACTAGTTTCGTGACCGAGCGAGTGCGAGCACATTCCGCCGGATTCCAGATGGAGTAAAGTGGCTTGTAATCGTGCAGCAGCGGACAGTTATAGGGATTGCACTCGTCGTTTACCGTGCATTCTTTTTCGCTGTGGCCGGGAATGCAAATGTCTTTGCAACGGCACGCGTAAACCGTTTCCGTGACATCTTTCCATTCACACACGGGATGGCAAATTTTTTGGCAATGGGCCTGGCAACCGCAGTGATCGCACCGGCAATCGCGGCAATCGCCCGTCGTACATTGCTCGCACTGCTGATTGGAGATTTCGTCGGCCAATAAAAGTCCTGGCGTTGCCAACAATATTGCCAACATGAATCGGCTCATATAAAAACGACCTGGCGAAATGTGGATGGAACGGATCTGTGCCCCTAAACGTTTTCTTCGTCCGTATCATCGCTACGGCCCACCAACTACTGGCCGACTGGAAGAGTTTGCGTCGTCGACAAAGTTGCGCTAAATTGCCCGGGCCACCAAAAGTCCCTGCCGCCTGCTAGCGACGCTGCTATAATTGCAACGCAGAAGTCGAAACATTCAAAACTATTCACCTCGAAAATGAGCCGCCGTAAAGACATCGACGATTTGCTGTCCGAATGGGCTTTCCAACCGGGCGAGGTCATGGCCCGCCTGGTCAAGGCTGCCGACGGCCGCGACGTGCTGCAAATGCGGGTTGATATGGGTCTTTTACAGATGGAAGTTAGCGGTCGGCCCGACGGCACTCGACCCTCCGGAGCCGATACCTATTTCGATTACCTATTGTCCGCGGTGATTCAAGACGGCGACGCATTCGTTCTGACCGCGCCCCAGTGTGCGGAGGTCGACCGCGAGTTTGTGCAGTTCTATCACCGCCGCATTTGCTGGTTGGCGCTGCGAAAATTCCGCGAGGCAACTAAAGACGCCGACCACACGCTGGCGCTGATGGATTTTGTCAAACGTCACTCGCCCAACGAGCAATGGACCCTATCGCACGAGCAATATCGTCCGTTCGTATTATTCCACCGGGTGCAGGCTGCTGCCCTCGGTGAACTAGAAGAGCATGGCGCCGAGTCTGCGATCGGCGAAATCAACCGCGGCCTGGATCAGTTTCGACATATTTTCGAGGAATACGAAGTCGCGGAAAAATTCGACGATGACGAACTGGTCGGCCGGCTAATGGAGCTGCAAAAATCGTTGCGGGAGCACTATCACGTGGAGCGGACACTGGACGAACGGTTGGCCGATGCAGTGGCGACGGAACAGTACGAATTAGCGGCCCAGTTGCGCGATGAAATTGCCCATCGACAGAGCCGCCATCATTAAGCAGCGTCCATTGAGCGGCCTGAATTGACCGGCGCGAATCTAGTGACCGGCTTGGCCCGCTTGTCGCCGGAGCGCCAAATCGATCAAGCGTCGCATTGGCTTTCGCCGGATACGTGCGCGGGCCTCTTCCGCCAGACACCAGCGGATTCTGTGCGGGGCGCCATTGCCGCCGGGTTGTGCCTCCAACAGGTAGGCCACAACCTGCACGAGCCGCCGATTTTGGGTTGCCATAATATCGTCGAGCGGTTCTTGTTGCCCCGTGCGACAGACCAGTCCGGTCTGTTCAAGCACGCAGCGGTAGGCTGCCTCCAAGGACGATTCGCCGTTGGCAATCTCCGTGTGCGGCAATTCCCACCGACTGGCTCGCTCGGTTGACACCAAGCAGAATTCCACCCGCTGGTCTTGAATGCGATACAAAACCGCACAGACTTCGCGATGCACTTGATCCGGGGATCGTGCCATCGTAGCGACCCAAGACGTCGAAAAGATGGAGCATTTCACTGGATTTGCAGCGGCGCGCTCCGGCCGACCGCATTGACGTCATCCATGGAAATGAAAAGGATTTTTTCCTTGTTTTTTACCTTACGCTCCGTGGGTGGTGGCGGACCGCGCAAAATGTCAAAGGTTTTCCGCAAATGCAAATTTTGCAGAAAGCCGCCACTCACGCGGCGGACTTATTCCGTCTATGCCGTGTGCCCACAACCACGCTAGCGAGGGTTTTTGATGCGCTAAATCGAGATGGTTGGCTCAATTCGGGATGAAAATGCTACCAAAAAATGATAGCGTCCCGAAAAAAACCGCCGACGCGAAAGAATCTTTAAAGTTCTAACCGGCAACTGTTTCCAATGGGCTTTTTATGTTGTTCTTTGACAAGTTGTGTGCCAGCGGCATCATGGTTGCACTACGACAACGCAAGGGCAGCTTACACCCCATGTCAGGGAGGATAAACCATGTTGATTCTTAGCCGAAAAGTGGGTGAGAGGATTGTGATTGGAAACGATATCACGGTCGTAGTGAGTCGTGTTTCGGGCGACCGGGTGACGCTAGGATTGGAAGCGCCTCCGGACGTGCACATCTTACGTGGCGAGCTCCGGCCGTTCGACGATCAACAGAAGGCGAAGCCAACTACCGTGGCGGTGGCTCCGCACGCACAGCGGGGTGATCGGTCGTTCCGTGCCGATGGTCGCCATGCTCCGCGTTAAATTAGCCTGAACTTGGGACAACTGCCGCGTTTTTAAGCTTCACCGCCAAGTGCAGACGGTGCTTTCGTACATTGATTTTCAATAGCGTGTGCCACGGTTGTTCGAGCTGGTGAAGTCTTATAATCCGCGACTGACATCAGTCCGGCTTGTGGATGGCCGTGGCACGCGTCTGGGTTTGCTTGGTGGCAAAACGTTTGGCCCAGTGGTTCGCCTGGGAGCATTGCTAGCACTCTTCGTGCTCGATTTGCGGAAGTGTGGCACCAACCGCAATTGAGCCACGCCAGCATTCCCGCTATCTTCTCGGCCGAAATATCGTTTACACCGGGCCAAATTACAGGTCTTTTCTGGCCCAGTCCTTTCGGACCCCTCAGGCTTTTTTACCACGCATTGATTTCGTCGATGGATCGACTTTTGCCAGCACGTCGGATTGCCGTGCGCGGGGCGGCGCGCTTGTTGGCGCCCGTGGCTGTGTTGCCTCGGCCGCTTCTGGCGGCGCTGCTAATTTGCGCCGGTCTGCTGGCCGGATGTGCCGGGCCAAAGTGGGTAACGGTTCGAGACTCGCCCCATAATCCGTTGACCGATCGATTGAAACTTCTCTCTCGCGGGGGGCCAAAACCTACCGACCGCACGCTGATGTTTTTGCGGCGCTACGACCTGGAAACTTACGTCCACAACAACCCGAACGAATTGGTTCACAAAGTCCAGACAGTCATCGATCACGATCCGTCGCCCGAAGCGCTGGCGGCAGCGGCGGAACTGGCTTACGTCGGCGGTGCGCGATCCGACATGCTCGTCCAATCCCAGCAAGCTTTTAATCTCTATTGCGCCAGTGTGGCCTACTCGTATGCGTATTTGTTCAATCCGCAGTTCACGCAGTTTACTAATCCATACGATCCGCAATTCCGCGGCGCCTGCGATTTATACAACGCCGGACTGGAAGCAGCGCTGCGCACCGTGAATAAGCAAGGCAAGCTGCGGCCAGGCGAAAGCTTCAGCGTCGAATTAAAGGGACAACAATACGATATCGCGATTGAGCCGCGAAACGTCCCCTGGCCGCCCGGCGATATCAAACGCTTCGAATTCGTTTCCGATTACCAAATCAATGGCCTGAAAAACGTATTCCACACGTATGGTTTGGGTGTGCCGCTGATTGCCGTGCGAAAAGATCATCCGGCGGATGACCCGGTTGAAAAGCATTACGCGCCCGGGCTGTGTTTTCCCGTCACGGCGTTTTTGCGCTGCTTGCCTGACCCCACAGCCATCGCCGGCAACACATCGGTCGACGGCAAATGCCATCATAAAGCAGTGCTTGAGCTGTACGACCCGCTGCAAGCGACCGAGGTCACGGTCGCAGATCGTCGTGTCCCGTTGGAAAGCAATATCACCACGCCGCTGGCTTATTCATTAAACGACCCGTCGTTTGCAACGCTGGATCAGCCAACAACGGGCCTTTTGTATCCCGACCGCGTGAAGAAACTGGCTGGCATTTATATGCTCGAGCCCTATCAGCCTGGCAAAATTCCGGTGCTGATGATTCATGGCCTGTGGTCCAGCCCGATTACCTGGATGGAAATGTTCAACGACTTGCGGGGCGATCCCGATTTGCGGAGCCAATATCAATTTTGGTTTTATCTTTATCCGTCCGGGCAGCCGTTTTGGCGCAGCGCTACTCAATTGCGCGAAGCCTTGGCCGATGTCCGCCGCACATTCGATCCCGCGCGGCAGGAGGCGGCGCTGGATCAAATGGTTCTGGTTGGCCACAGCATGGGCGGGTTGATTGCGAACATGCAAATCGTCAATAGCCGGGACGATTTTTGGCACATCGTCAGCGATAAACCCATTCAACTGGTGAAGGCCGACGATAAAACCCGCACCGCACTCGACCGGACATTCTACTTCCAGGCCGATCCGGCGGTTCGCACGATTATCACCATCGGCACGCCGCATCGTGGAAGTTATTTTTCCAACGACGCCACCCGATATCTGGCAGAGAAGCTAATTAATTTGCCCGAGACCATGACCGCTCGGCTGGCAAAACTGCGCACGGATAACCCTGGGTTTTTTCGAGATACCGATATGTTAGATGCCGCCACAAGTCTGGATTCGCTTTCGCCGGAGGCGCCGATTCTGCCGGTGCTTTTGGCGGCACAGCGGCCGCTATGGATCAAATATCACAACGTCGTGGGCCGTTTGCCCAAAGACGATTGGACCGTCCGGCTGTTTGGCGATGGCGACGGCGTTGTTCCTTACTCCAGCGCTCATCTGGCGGAGGCCGACAGTGAAATTACCGTGCCGGCCGAGCACGACGAAGTGCATCGCCATCCTGAAACCATTCTGCACGTACGCGAAATTCTAGCCGCCCATCTGCGCGAGGTGAAAGAAGAATATCCGGAAGTCGAAGTGCAAACCGCCCGGCGCGACGCCTTAGAGATTAAATAATGGGTAGTGACACCGCTGGATCGAACGCCGCATTCTGGCTACCGGAGCGGAAACCTTCCAGATCGAGCGTTACGTATTTGAAACCCAACCGTTTCAATTCGGTGGCCACGCGTTGCCGCGTTTCAGGTTCGGCTAATCGCGAGATTGCATCGGCGAGAACTTCCAATCGCGCCAAATCGCCGCGATGATAGCGGACCCGAACCGTGCGTAAATTCAATGAGCGGAGCAATTGCTCGGCCTGGTCGATCATCTGCAATCGCTGCGGCGTAACTTCTTCGCCATACGCCACGCGGCTCGATAAGCACGGCGAGGCCGGTTTATCCCACACCGCCAATTCCCACTGGGCCGCCAAGTCGCGCACGTCGGCTTTGGTTAAGCCGCATTCCAACAGCGGACTGTAAACGCAATGTTCGCCGGCGGCCTTCATTCCCGGCCGCCAATCGCCCGCATCGTCAAGGTTCGCGCCATTGACGATTACCGCCAATCCCAACTGTGTCGCCAGCGGCTGCATGCGATCGTACAATTCCGTCTTGCAAAAATAGCAGCGGTTCGCGGGATTGGCCGTGTAATTGGGATCATTGAATTCTTCGGTGCGCAATATTTCGTGGCGAATGCCAATTTGCGCGGCGATTTTCTGCGCCGCTTCTAATTCTCCTTCGGCTAAGCTCGCGCTGATGCCCGTCACGGCGACGGCGGCATCGCCCAAAGCCAACTGCGCGGCTTTGGCTACCACCGCGCTATCGACCCCGCCAGAGAATGCTATGGCACAACTGCCGTAGCTGCGCACCAGATCTAATAACGCAGCGGTTTTTTTTTGCAGCGACATGGCGGCCTAGTGATGCGTGATCGGTACGAAACGCCTTCATAATCATATTGAAACGGGCGTCGCAGGCAAATGGTCCCGTTAAGTAGTAATTCTCAGCGACCAAAAGCCTACGGCGCGCTGGCGGCCAATTCCTTCTCAAGCGCAGCAGACAGGGAATTGGCGGGATCCGCGGCTAACGATTTTCGGACCCATTCGGCGGCCGCTGGTTGGTCGTGTTCGGCCAAACTTAGACGAGCCAGTTGATAGTAAACATCGCTCGGTCGGCTGCCATGCGCTAGCGCAGAATCGAGATCGATCTTCGACTCCGCATAACGCTGTAATCGCCCTAATAGTGCGCCGCGGGCCAGAGCAGCCGGTGCCAATGTAGGATCAAGCTGCAGTGCCCGAGCGAAGTCGGCCAAAGCCTCGTCGTCGCGCCCCAGCAATTGATAGCAAATGGCGCGATTGTAAAAGCATGCTGCTTGCTGTGGCGCCAAAGCGATGCACACCGTGGCGGAAGTCAGTGCCGGTTCAAAATGCTCCAGTTCGAAATCGCAACGAGTCTGTTCAAAATTCGCCCAGAATTGGTCGGGCTGCAAATCGATCGCGGCCGCAAACTCTCGCTGCGCCTCCGCTAGTGCACCATGGTGCATTGACCATCGACCGACGGCATAATGCTCCCACGCATTGCGATTTTTTGCCAGTGAATCCAAGGAGACATCGCCGGCGACGGTAACTGATCCATTTTGATAGTCGCGACGTTCCAAATCCAGAAGCGTGCTTGAGCCGCACATTTGCTGCGCCTCGTCCAGTTTCTGAAGCGCTTGCCGCCGGGCGGCCGAAACCTTGTTGGCATCAGAACCATCCGCCGATTGCGCTAACTGAACATCCATGCGTGCCGATAGGATAGCCAAATCCAAAAGATCGCGCCGCAACGATTCGTCCAGGCCATCGTGAGTTTGTTCTTGCGATTCTTCACTCATGCTGGCGAAAGTATTTCGGGCTTCCCAAATCTTGTTGCACCCAGCGGCAATTTCGGCCAGCTTATCGCTGCTGAGCTGCTCGTTATCTAAAAAACGCAATTGCTCCACGAACTCGTGCAGACGAGCAATCGCCTGCGATTGTTGCGCTACCGCGACTTGTGCCTCCAACCGACTACGCAGGTCGACTTCCCACGGAAACCAGTGCAGGCTGTTCCAAGCTGCTTGGGCGTGCTCTACGGCGGGAGCAAAGTCTTTGCCAGCCATTTCTCGTTGCGATTGCGCTAAATAAGCTTCGGCGGTGCGCACTCGATCGCGGTAAAACAGCCCGCCGATGCCAAAGATCATCACGGCGGCAGCGAATCCAGCTGCCAATACCGGCATGGCGTGCGGTTTTCGCCGGCGCCATTTTTGCCAGCGCTCTACGACGCTTCGATTGGAGACGCCGCGTAGCGGCAATCGAGCCACGTGGCAACGCAAATCAGCGGCCAGTTGTGCGGCGTCTTGATAGCGAGCCTTCGCCGCCGAACATAGACACTTGCCGATGATGTCTTCCAATCCCTGGCTGACTTCTGGAGCGGCTTGCCGAAGATTTCGCCGCGCGGCTTGCAAATCTGCCGCTGGAAGCTCGCCGGCCAGCGATTCATAAAGCAAAACGCCTAAGGAATAGATGTCCGAGCGTCCATCCAATCGTTCGGTGATTGGGGTGCCACGCCGGATTGCATTCGCGGCGGCCGTCTGCTCCGGCGACATATATCCGGGGGTTCCGCCCAAGCGATTAATCGAGTTTTGTTGCAAACGATCGATTTCGCTGGCTAGATGAAAATCCAAGAGCATCGGTTGACCATCGCTGGCCAATAAAACATTCGACGGCTTGATATCCAAATGCACCAATCCGCGTTGATGGGCATAGTACAACGCGTCGGCCAGGCACGCGCCAACCCAGCATACGGCGTCGACAAACGATGAACGAGCAAGAAATCCGATCGCCGGACTGACCACCGCGACCGGCGAATTTTTCTCCTGTTCGTCGGCCACGCACTCGACAATTTGTCGGCCCGATCGCTTCGTGACGGGGCAGGCACGAACACATTTCAGAATCTTCGACCAAGTGGCGCTGCCCAAATACGGCATGCACAGCGCGCGCAATCGTTCGTCTGGAAAATCCTGAACCAGATACAAGGGGACGATGTTGGTATGTTGCAAACGGGCCAGTGACAGATGCTCCTCACCGCGGCGTGCAGTGATTTTGACCGCTAGAAGCCGATCCGAAAGCGAGGGCTGTGTGGCCAGAAAGACGCGGCCCAAAGCGCCGCGCCCCAATTCGCGAATCAAACGCAGCTCGCCCAGCGACTGGCCGGCTCCAGGAAATTCTGGCAGCTCGCTATCGTCGTGCAGCAGATGATGACACTGGAATACGACGGCCAATTCGTCGTGCCATTGGGGAAAACGCCCGTAAAATTCGGCCGAATCGATATGCTCGCCGGCTTCCTCACGAATGCAGAATTCTTCGTACACCACGCGGACGGCCGATTCCGGATCGATTTTCAGTTCCGGATGCTCGTCCAGATATTGCTCCGCGGAAACGGGCTGCCCCGCCGCCCAGCGATCGGCCATTTTTTCCAGGATCGCGGCCAAAGCGGAATGCAGCAAATCATGCCGCGCACGGCCTAACGATTGGTCTAAGCCCGCTGCGGACAGCGTGGCCGCGTCTTTAGTCTCGGGAACGGACTGCGACGAGTCGCTCATGACGACCTTGCCGATCGTGTTATTCAACTACGAAGCTGCGTGTTTGCGCATCCGTGTGACGCGTCGGGCAATCTCGTACAGAATCCGGCGGACGCTGCTTTCGTGCAGATTGGTCCGCTGGGCAATTTCTGCGATTGAAGCGCCTTGGCGTTTTAGCGTCAATAGTTCGTGGTGCGCCGTCGGACACGCTTCGATCATTTGCTGCCACAATTCGTCGGCATAAAAGTCTTCACTGACGCGCGGAGCGGGGTCGGGGGGCAAAGCGTTCGTGTTTTGAAACGGAAGAGTGACTTCGCGCCGTAGCGATTCTCGGTGCTTGCGCAGCCGATCGATAAAGCGGTTCCGTGTCATTTTAACCAGAAATGCTCGGAATTGCTCAACATTTTCGAAAGTCCATTTCGACTTTTGCAGACCGTCGATAAAATCGACCCAGACGGATTGGACAATGTCGGCCGAATCGAACTTCGCGCGCAGCGGTCCGGCAATTTGGCGATGAATC
>Ga0182024_10014524_pt1 | contig 15218 bp, 12 predicted proteins | sample P32metaG_FD_120480 | JGI IMG/M metagenome (GOLD analysis project Ga0182024, IMG submission 120480) | Permafrost microbial communities from Stordalen Mire, Sweden - P3-2 metaG (Illumina Assembly) | ecosystem: Environmental > Terrestrial > Soil > Wetlands > Permafrost | place: Sweden: Stordalen... | reverse complement strand
TCGATTCCAAGGCTGTGGCGAAAATCGAGGAACATATTGCGGACGCCGTGACGAAAGGCGCCAAGGTGGCTTTAGGGGGCAAACGGCACGCCCTGGGCGGCACGTTTTTCGAGCCCACCATCCTGACCGGCGTGACGCCGCAAATGCTCGTGGCTCGTGAGGAAACTTTCGGGCCGGTCGCGCCGCTGTTCAAATTCGACACCGAGGCGCAGGCCATTGCCATGGCCAACGATACCGAGTTTGGTTTGGCGGCCTATCTTTACACTCGCGATCTGTCGCGCAGCTGGCGGGTATCCGAAGCCATCGAGTACGGAATCGTCGGGCTCAACACGGGCATCATCTCGACGGAAGTGGCGCCGTTCGGCGGCGTCAAGGAATCGGGAATGGGCCGCGAAGGATCCAAGTATGGAATACTCGACTACACCGAAATGAAGTACATCTGCATCGGCGCCGTGAGCTGACCAATTGTTGGGGAGGTTCCTGGAATTCTCGCTGCCCACGCCCGACATCCAGGCCTCCCTGCACTTCTACGGCAAACTGGGCTTCTCCGAAGCGCAAGTCGGCGAGACCTGGCCGCATCCATATGCCGTCGTCACCGACGGCCGCATCTGTTTGGGATTGCACCAGCAAGGTGTCACCGAACCGCAACTGACGTTCGTCAAACCCGGGCTGCTCAAACATCTTGAAGACCTCGAAGCCCGCGCGGTCGAGTTCGAGTACCGCCGCCTGGGCAACGACGTATTCAACGAAGTGGCATGGAAGGACCCCGATGGACAGCTGCTCCGGTTGATAGAGGCGCGGACTTTCTCGCCGAGCAAGCGTTCCAGTACGGAGACGTCGCAGTGCGGCTACTTCGTCGAGATTGCGCTGCCGAGTGCGAATCTGGAGGCCCGCAAGAGCTACTGGGAGAATCTGGGATTCGTCGGCATGGACGAACCGGATGATCGGCTGCCGCACGTGACCTGCACCAGTGACTTCATCGACATCGGTCTGTATGGGCCTGGTTCGCTGCGCCGCTCCACATTGCGCTTCGAAGTCGAAGATCTCGGCACCACCTTGGCGGCCCTGGCGGTACTGGGTGTCCTGCCCGCCAAGGATGCGGTGCTTGGCGGGCCGCATGCGGCACTATTGATCGCGCCGGAGGGCACGCCGATTCTAATGGTCGCAGCCGCATGATGGTCGCGGCCGGATGATGGTCGCGCAGCTGGCTCGAACGGCTCGCGTCAGCGCGATTCGAGCTGCGCCGTGACCTTCAATTTCACTTGCATGGCGTCGCGCACCGCCAAGGCCCCCAACATCAAACTGAACGGCGTCATCCCTAAGCTTGTCTGATGCAACTCGAAGGAGGCGTTGGCCGACAGGTCACGCCCCTCGTTGCCCAGGACGAAAGGCACGCTGACCGTGGACTCATGCCCGGCGATGCTCACCGCCAAGGTGGCGGTGGGTATGCCCTGCAATTCCTCGAGGCGCGTGCTGCGCACGCTGATGGTAGGGTATTCCGCTGAATTGAGCACGGCGGGTCCCGTCATGTTCTTCATGGTTCCGGACTTGGCCTCATCGGGAACCTCACCGGGAAAATCCCCCCCTTCCTCGCCGCGCGCCTGAAGGTCGTCGACGATGAATGCGCTGACCGGAATGCTGAAGGACAACGACGAGGCGCCCAAGGTCGGTGCAACGCTGATCGAGCCGTTCACACTGCGGTTGAGAATGACGTGATTGTGTCCGAGGTTGGCGAGCGCGCCGGCACGGTACACCAGCAGCCGCAGTTCGGACCGGCTGGGATCGATGTGATAGGTACCGGCCGGCGGCAGATGCAAGGGGGAGGTCTGAAGCGGGGGCTGAACGCCGCTCGGCGGCGCCGAGATATTCGGCTTGGTAGCCGTGCAGGACAGCAGAATCGCCGCGGCGGCGGCGATGCAAAACCTTTTGAGCACGAACGGCGTTCCCGACTTGCTAAACTGGCGGCCAGTTTGCGCCAGGAGATGCTCGATGCCAATTGAAGCCTCGCGAACCCGCTACACATCGGTCGCTCAAGCCCTGCATTGGATCATTGCAGCCTTGATCGTCACGCAATTCACGCTGGGATGGATGGGCGAGGACCTGCCGCTGGGAGCGCACAAGTTGTCGTTGCTTGCGCGTCACAAGAGTTTCGGCATGACCGTGCTGATGCTGGCCGTGCTGCGCCTGTCGTGGCGGCTTTTCAATCCGCCTCCGCCGCTGCCCGACGGTATGTCGAAGATCGAGAGGTTTTTGGCGCGCGCCACGCACGGCGCGTTTTACGTGCTGTTGTTCGCCATGCCGTTGACGGGTTGGCTCATGTCCTCCGCGAAGAACTACTCGGTGAGCTGGTTCGGTCTGTTCACCTGGCCGGATCTCATCGCACCGAATGAACGTGCATTCGATTTTTTGAAAGGGACGCACGACCTATTGAGCAACGTATTATTCGCCGTCGCGGTTCTGCATATCCTCGCCGCGGTCAAACATCACTTCTGGAACAAAGACGACGTATTCAGGCGCATGTTGCCATTCACAAAAACGGAGAAGCAATTATGAACAGTTCCCGGGCCTACGGGCTTTTGGCGGGCGTCGCCGTGACGCTGCTGTCCACCGTGTCGATCGATGTTTTCGCTGCCGGCTACAGCGCTGATCCTGCGCAGAGCCATTTGGAATTCACGGGTGTTCAGGCGGGAGCCGATTTCAAAGGCGTCTTTCACAAGTTCACCGCCGCCGTCAATTTTTCCGCCGATGCGCTCGCCACCTCGCATTTCGACGTGCAGATCGACATGAGCTCCGAGGACTCGAAGGACAAGGATCGCGACCAGACCGTCAAGGGCCCCGACGTCTTCGACGTGGCGCACAATCCGACCGCGCACTACGTCACCAAGAGCATCACCAAGACGGCAAGCGGCTACAGCGCGGTGGGCTCGCTGACGCTGCGCGGCGTCACGAAGGACGTGCCCATCGATTTTCAATTCACGCAGGCCGGAAGCGGCGCCAAGCTCGAGGGCAGTGCCAAACTCAAGCGGCTGGATTTCGGCGTCGGCCAGGGGGAGTGGAAGAGCACCGAAATGGTCAACGATGCCGTGAAGGTCAGTTTCTCGTTGCTGCTGAAGCCGAACACTTGATGCGCCAGGAGTCTGTCTGAGTATTCCCCGTGGCCGCACGCAGCTTCGACGACGTCGCGGAGTGCGTGGAAAACACCCTGAGTCGCGTAGGGCCGCGCATCGTGCTGGCGATGCCGTTGGGTGTAGGGAAACCCAACCCGCTGGCGAATGAATTCTACCGGCGCGCGCGCCGCGACTCATCGCTGCATCTGAAAATATTCACCGCCTTGAGCCTGCGCGCGCCGCCGTGGCATGGCGAGCTCGAACGGCGTTTTCTGCAGCCTTTGAACGAGCGCTTGTTCGGCAACGTCCCGCCTTTGGATTACGTCCGCGATCTGCATGAGGGGTCGGTCCCCGGCAACGTCGAGATTCTCGAATTCTTTCTCGATCCGGGCGCGTTGCTGCACGTCGCGCACTCGCAGCAGCATTACGTCAGCAGCAACTACACGCACGTGGCGCGGGACGTGGCGGCGCTCGGCGTGAACGTGATTGCACAACTGGTCGCCAAGCGCAGCATCGACGGGCGGGTCGAATACAGCCTGGGGTCCAACCCCGATGTCACGATCGACCTGCTTGAGATCCTGGCGCCACAACGCAAACGAGGCCGCGACGTCGTCGTGATCGGCGAAGTGAACCGGCAGATGCCCTTCATGTTCGGACCGGCGGCGCTCGATGGAGATAATTTCGACTGCATCGTGGAACATGCCCGCTACGACTACGACCTGTTCGGCCGGCCCAATGGGCGCCTGAACACCGTCGATCACGCCATCGGCCTGTACGCGGCGGCCTTGGTGCGCGACGGCGGCACGCTGCAGTTAGGCATAGGTGAACTCGGCGACGCCGTGGTCTACGGACTGCAGTTGCGCCAGCAGCAGAACGCCGAGTTCAAGGCCATTTTGAGCAGCTTGCAGGCGCCGCAAAGGTTCGGGTCCTGCCTCGAGCAGGTGGGCGGGTCGGGCCCGATGGACGCCGGGCTTTACGCGTGCACGGAGATGTTCGTCGACGGGCTCCTCGATCTGTATCGCAGCGGCGTATTGCGGCGCCGTGTTTATCACGATGCCCGCATCCAGCAGCTGCTCAATGAGGGCTCGATCAGCGAACGCGTCGATGAGCGTATGCTGGCGTGCCTTGGCGCTGCCGGGTTCGGCTCGCCCTTGAATGCGCAGGAATTCGCGGTGCTGCTTGGAATAGGGGTGTTTCGCAGCGACTGCCGGCTGGTGGCGGGCTGCATCGAGAACGGCGACGGTGCAAGAGTGCCTGCAACGCTGGACAGCGCCGCGGCGCGCGCCGACTTGCTGGCGGCCTGTACCGGTCGACAGCTGCAGGGCGGTGTGGTGCTGCATGCCGGCTTCTTCTTGGGGCCGCGCGGCTTTTATGCGGCGCTGCGCGAGCTGCCCGAGAAGGAGCGGCGTGAGTTTTCCATGGGCGGCGTTGCTTTCGTCAACCAGATCGAGGGCGACGATCGATCGTTGCGGATCGCACAGCGGCGCGACGGTCGCTTCATCAACACGAGTATGATGATGACCCTGCTCGGGGCCGCGGTTTCGGACGGCCTCGCGGACGGCCGGGTGGTCAGCGGTGTGGGCGGCCAATACAACTTCGTGGCAATGGCGCATGCCTTGCCGGGCGCGCGTTCCATCCTGACATTGCGCAGCACCCGCGAGAAGGATGGGGCGGTTTCCTCGAACATTCTCTGGAACTACGCGAACACCACCATCCCTCGGCATCTGCGCGACATCGTCGTGACCGAATACGGCGTGGCGGATCTGCGCGGGCTGCCGGATCAGGACGTGATTGCCGCGCTATTGAATATCGCCGATTCGCGTTTTCAAGAACCGTTGCTGCGCTCGGCGCAGTCGGCGGGAAAACTGCGATCCGACTATCGCATTCCGGACATGCACCGCAACAACACCCCGCGGGCGCTGCAAGAGCGCTTTGCGCTGCCGCGGGCGCGCGGACTGTTTTCGGATTTTCCTTTCGGCACGGATCTTACCGCGGAGGAAATCGTGCTCGCCGCCGCCTTGACGCGGCTCAAGTCAAAAACGGCACGCGGCTGGCCGAAATTGAGGACCGTGATGAGTGCCGCGCTATCCCGCGGCACGCCGGCGGCGCTCGAGCCATATTTGAAACGCATGTCGCTGCACGCGCCGCGAACCAGACAAGAATGGCTTTGGCAACGTCTGCTCGTGCAGGAATTGCATTGTGTCCAGGCGTCAGTCTGAGTAATCTGCTTTCCTCGACAAAGCGTCAGCGGAGCGATTTCCATGAAAATCGGTGTTCCCAAGGAGATCAAGATTCACGAATATCGGGTGGGCCTGGTGCCCGCCGGAGTTCGCGAACTCGTGGACGCGGGCCATCAAGTTCTGGTTCAGACCGGCGCAGGCGCGGGGATCGGCTTCGACGATACGCACTATCAGGCCGCCGGTGCCGGCATCGCCCAGCGTGCCGAGGACGTTTTCGCCGCGTCGGAGTTGGTGGTGAAGGTCAAGGAGCCCCAGCTTGCCGAATGCAAGATGCTGCGCACGGGCCAGACTCTGTTCACTTATCTGCATCTGGCCGCCGATCGCGACCAGGCGCAGGCTCTGATTGCCTCCGGCGCCACCGCCATCGCCTATGAAACCGTGACCGCGGCCGATGGCTCGCTGCCCTTGCTCACCCCCATGAGCGAGGTGGCGGGGCGCATGTCGGTTCAGGTGGGCGCCAATTGCTTGCAGAAGGCCAATGGCGGATTCGGCGTGCTGCTGGGCGGCGTTCCGGGAGTGGCTCCCGCCAAGGTCGTGGTCCTGGGCGGCGGCGTCTCCGGCACCCATGCGGCCGAGATGGCTGTGGGCTTGCGAGCGGATGTGACTGTCGTGGATCGATCGGTAAAGCGCCTTCGGGAGCTTTCAACGATCTTCGGCAGCCAGCTGAAGACCGTTTATTCGACCGCTCATGCCATCGAAGAGCTGGTGCGCGACGCCGATTTGGTCATCGGCGCGGTGCTCATCGCCGGCGCCGCGGCGCCGAAACTGGTCACACGCACCATGGTCAAGTCGATGAAAGCCGGCGCAGTGCTGGTGGACATCGCGATCGACCAAGGCGGCTGTTTCGAAACCAGCCGGCCGACCACGCACGCGGAACCAACCTACGTGCTGGACGGCGTCATTCATTACTGCGTCACCAATATGCCCGGCGCCGTGCCCCGGACATCTACATTCGCGCTCACCAACGCAACATTGCCGTACGTGAAAGCGCTGTCGGATCACGGGTGGCGTGCCGCCATCGAAAAAGACAGTGGATTGGCGCGCGGGCTCAACGTGCATGCCGGACAGGTGACGCACGAGGCCGTGGCCACCGCCCTTGGCATGAATTATCGGGCCTTCCGCGCCGCCTGACTGTTGGTGGCGCCGCCGCGCCGCGAAGCTTCAGCGAGCGAATGACCAGCAAGAGGCATGTGCCGAAGTTTCGGCGCGCGGCACCGGCCGTGCGCCGCGAAGCCCTGATCGAGGCAACCCTCAAGTGCCTGAAGCGCCACGGACATGATGGCGCCTCGGTGCGCCGCATCAGCGCCGCGGCCGGCGTTTCCATCGGTTTGATCAATCATCATTTTCCCAGCAAGTCGGGGCTGGTGGCCGAAGCGTACGACACGCTGGCCTCGTCCTTGCAGGAATCGATCCGTGCGCAGGCGGAGAACGACCGCGTTTCTCCGCGCGTGCGCCTCAGCTTGTTTTTCCGCGCCTCCTTCGCACCCGATCTGCTCGACCCGCAATTGTTCAACGTCTGGGTCGTGTTCTGGAGCATGGTGGCGCATTCCCCGGAGATACGTGCCGTTCATGATCGGACTTACGGTCGGTATCGATCGCTGCTGGAGAGCTTGCTCGGACAGTTGACCGCCGCCGGGTTGGCGCCGTCCTTGAAGCTGCACCCGGCGGCCATCGCGCTGACTGCGCTGCTGGACGGCCTGTGGGTGGAATTGAGCCTGAGCGCTGCGACCTTCAAGCCCAGGGAGGCAATCGCCGTCTGCGAGGATTGGGTGGATGCTCTATGCCACGGGGCGTTTCCGCGACTGCACCGCACCGAATCCGGCGCAGCGAAACTTAAGCGCAAGCGCCGCACCGTTTGACGCAGCGCAATTGGCGCCGCGCGGGTGCTCTTGTTATACTATTGTTCAACAACGAAAGAGGTTCCACGGGGCGATGGACGCACAGCGCGCAACGGTTGATGAGGCAGCATTGGCGCCGCCCGACTTGAGTGGATTCAGCCTGCCTGGCTGGATCTACCGCGATGCGGATTTCCTCGAGGCGGAGAAGGACAAGGTGTTCGCCGGCGCGTGGCAGATCGTCTGCCATCTGAACGACATACCGAACCCCGGTGATTACCACACCCTGGATTTTCTCGGGGAGCCGCTGGTGGCGGTTCGTCAGCGCGACAAGGGAGTGGCGGTCTTTTTCAACGTGTGCCGGCACCGCGCGGCGCGGCTGCTCGATGGTGTGGGCAGCTGCCCGGGCCGGATCGTTTGTCCGTATCACGCCTGGACCTACGATCTCGATGGCGGCTTGACGGCTGTTCCGCAGCGCAAGGAATTCGCGGCCCTCCCGACCGATCGCTACGGCCTCAAGCCCCTCGAAACGGAAATTTACCGGGGCTTCGTCTTCGTGCGGCTGCAGGCCGGATTGCCGAGCGTGGCGGAGATGTTCGCTCCTTACGAAAACGAGCTGGCGCCATATCGGCTCGAGGAGCTTGAGCCTCTCGGCCGCGTTACGTTGCGCGTGCGGGAGGTCAACTGGAAGAATGTCACGGATAATTATTCGGATGCCATGCACATTCCCGTGGCGCATCCCGGACTGACGCGCTTGTTCGGTCAGAGCTACGGTGTCGAAGCGCAGCGCTGGGTGGACAAGATGTGGGGCCATTTGCGCGACGCGCCTTCATCGCAGCCCTCCGAGCGCATGTACCAGGCCGTACTGCCGAACGTGCCGTACTTGCCTCAGTCGCACCAGCGACTGTGGACTTATTTCAAATTGTGGCCCAACGTCGCCTTTGACCTCTATCCTGATCAGATCGATTTCATGCAAATGATTCCCGTGTCGCCGACCCGGACCCTGATTCGAGAAATCGCCTACGCGCATCCAGATTCGCGCCGCGAGATGCATACGGCGCGGCTTTTGAATTGGCGCATCAACCGCAGAGTAAGCGTCGAGGATAAGGCACTCATAGAACGCGTGCAGCACGGCATGGGATCAAGAAGCTATTCGCCCGGACCGCTCGGGCGCAACGAGGTGGCGCTGCGCAGTTTTGCGCGCCGCCTGCGCGAATTGATTCCTGAAAGCAAGCTGGAACGGGCACCCGCCGCCGGATGGCACGCGCGTGCGCGCTTGGCCGGCCCGCGTGGCTGATCCGCAGCTGCGCGACGCCGTCATCATCGGCGGCGGACACAACGGCCTGGTGTGTGCCGCCTATCTGGCGGCGGCCGGCCTGAAGGTGACCGTGCTCGAACGCCGCCGTGTCGTGGGCGGCGCCGCGGTCACCGAAGAGTTCCATCCCGGATTTCGCAATTCCGTCGCCGCCTACACGGTCTCGTTGCTGAATCCCAAGGTAATTCGCGACTTGGAATTGCAGCGTCACGGCCTGCGGGTGGTCGAGCGCCGACTCGCCAACTTCCTGCCGTTGGACGAGAGCAGCTATCTCAAGGTCGGCGCCGGGAAAACCCGGGATGAAGTCGCCAAGTTTTCGGTCCGTGACGCCGGTCGCTTGGACGCGTATGCAGAACGGCTCGATTCGATCGCGGATGTGCTGCGCGATATGGTGCTGGAAACCCCTCCCAACGTGTCCGCCGGCGGCTGGATCGAGGCGCTGCCGGAATTGCTGCGCGGCGCGCGCTTGGGCAAACGCGTTTCCAAGCTCACCATGCCGCTGCGGCGTGAACTGCTGGCCCTGTTCGTCAAATCAGCCGGCGACTATCTGGACGGATGGTTCGAAAGCGCGCCCATCAAGGCGGCCTATGGATTCGACGGCATCGTCGGCAATTACGCATCACCCTATTCGGCGGGCTCCGCCTACGTGTTGCTGCACCACGTGTTCGGCGAGGTCAACGGCAAGAAGGGAGCCTGGGGGCACGCCATAGGCGGCATGGGGGCCATCACTCAGGCCATGTCGAAGGCGGCGGCGGAACGCGGCGTCGAGATTCGCCTGAGCGTTCCGGTGCGTGAAGTTCTGGTCGAAGGCGGCCGGGCGGTCGGCGTGGTCACCGAGAAGGGCGAGGCGCTGCGCGCGCGCTGCGTGATATCGAACTTGAACCCAAGACTCCTGTACGGGTCCCTGATCGATCCCGCGGAGTTGCCGGCGGATTTTCGCGAACGCATTGGTCAGTGGCGCTGCGGATCGGGCACGTTTCGCATGAACGTGGCGCTGTCGGAGCTCCCGGATTTCAGTTCCCTGCCGGGCCGCACGCTCGCGGACCATCACACCGCTGGAATCATCATGGCGCCGAGCCTCGCCTACATGGACCAGGCCTATCTGGACGCCAAGGCCGGGGGGTGGTCGCGGCAGCCGATCGTCGAAATGCTGATCCCCTCGACTCTCGACGACAGCCTCGCACCGCCCGGACAACATGTGGCCAGCCTCTTCTGTCAGCATGTTGCTCCGGTGCTGCCGGATAACGCGTCATGGGACACGTATCGCGATCAGGTCGCCGATGTCATGATCGATTTGGTCAACAGCCATGCGCCGAATTTCCGGGCTGCGGTGCTGGGCAGGCAAATCATGAGTCCGCTCGATCTGGAACGCACGTTCGGACTGATCGGCGGCGATATTTTCCATGGTGCGCTCGGGTTGGATCAGCTGTTCTCGGCGCGCCCCATGCTGGGACACGGCGACTACCGCGGTCCGTTGCGCGGTCTTTACATGTGCGGATCCGGCACGCATCCCGGTGGCGGCGTAACCGGAGCGCCGGGGCACAATGCCGCGCGCGAGATCATCGCCGATTTCAAGCGCGGCCGGCTGCGCCCTGCAACGACGTCGCGGAATTAGCCGGCTATTTCTTCGCGGGATCCGGATACGAGAACGGATCGGTAACCACCGGTTGCGTGGGTACTGGTTTACGCGGCAACGGCTTGTCCACGTTGGCTGCCGCCAAAAGAACGGTCGCCAGTACGACCGATGCCTGGCGCAAATCGTCCGGGCGCAAATGATCGAAGGTATCGAGATCGGTGTGGTGCACGCGGCTGCCGTAATCCAGCGGATCCTGGATGAATTGAAACGCGGGCAGTCCCAACTGGCTCATATAAACGTGATCGGTGCCGAAGGTGGGTTCGGCGACCACCGAATTGGCGCCCAGACTTGCGAACGGCGCCAGCCACTCGCGAAAGATCGGTACCACGGCGAAATTGCCTTCCGTGTAGATGCCGCGAATCTTGCCGGAGCCATTGTCGATGTTGAAGTAGCCCGCCAGTTCGGCGAAGCCGGGCAGTGTCTGAACGGGATAGCTATCCAACAGAAATGCCGGCGGCAGGTCGGCGAGCGATGGATCCAATGGCGGCCGATGAGCCAGATGCTTCTCGATGAACGCGGCCGATCCTAACAGCCCCTGTTCCTCGCCGGCCCATAAGGCAAACCGCATGGTGCGCCTGGCCTGCACATTGAGGCCGGCCAGTATGCGCGCCGCCTCCATGATCACCACACTGCCCGCGCCGTTGTCCGCCGCCCCATCGCCGGCGACCCAGCTATCCAAATGCGCGCCCGCCATGACATAGCCTGCCTTCGCGTCGCTTCCCGGTATGTCCGCGAAAATGTCGTAGGCGTTGTGATCACCATCCTCGAAGTGAACGCGGTTGTCGATTTCGAGTTTCACCTCGCCGACCTTGGCCAGCCGCGCGAGCTTGCGATAATCCTCCGCAGCCAATTCCACGGCCGGCACCTTCGGCGTGTTGCCGACGCGATAACCATAGCCCTCGCCGTGCACCAACCGGCCCTCGCTGCGCGACATGAACACCGCGGCGAGCGCGCCTTCCTGCGCCAGGAAGGCATCCAGGTGGGAGCGAAAGCGAAATCGCTCGATGCGCAGCCTCCTCGCCTCCGGGTCGAAGGGCTGCTGCTGGTATTTGTCGAGCTTGACGATGTCCGCCTCGGTGTAGCGCTGAAACGGCGCATCGCCGTCATCCTTGGGTGGCGCCGGCCAGGTGACCAGCACGATTTTTCCCGACAGCTTGCCCTTCCACTCGGCGAAATCCTTATCCGCTGCCATCGGCGCCACGATGATGGGAGCGCTCACCGCCCCTGGTGTTGCGGGGGTCCAGGCGATCGGGATCGCGCGCAACTCCAGCGGCCGCGGCGCGACCATGCGCACATACGAAGACTCGATCCACCAACCGCGCCCGAAATCGAAGCCCTCAGTCCGGACATTCTTCAATCCCCACGCTTTGAATTTGTCCTGCGTCCAGTGTTCGGCCCGGCGCATGGAGGGCGAGTTGGTCATGCGGCCGCCGATCTGGTCGGCCAGATAGGCTGCGGTTTCGGCGACCTGGCTGTGGTTGAAGCCCTCGTCCGCTATGCGGTTGATGGTCAGAGGATCAGCCGGTACCGCCGCTGCAATGCATAGAGACAAGCATACGAAGAATCCCATCTTCCCGGACACAGCCAACTCCTGCGGGTTAACAGGGGGCCAATCCTAGCATTGACGCGGCAGCATTCCATGGCCGATCGGCAACCACCGCTAGGCTTCGATGCCTTGAGATTTGAGGTACTCATCGTAGGTACCCCGAAAATCCACCAAGCTTCCTCCGGGCCGCAATTCCAGAATGCGGGTCGCCAGGCCGCCGACGAACTCGCGGTCGTGCGATACGAACAGCAAGGTTCCGGCAAAGTGTTCGAGGCCGATCTGCAGCGATTCGATGGTCTCCATGTCCATATGATTGGTGGGTTCGTCCATCACCAGAACGTTCGGCTTGGTCAGAATCAGCTTGCCGTAGATCATGCGGCCTTTCTCGCCGCCGGAAAGCACCTTCACCGACTTTTTGGTTTCGTCTCCCGAAAATAGCAGTCGCCCCAGCGTCGCCCGCACGATCTGATCGTCGTCGGCTTTGCCCGTGTATTGCGACATCCAGCTGAACAGATCGATCTTGTCCTCGAATTCCGCCTGCGGATCCTGCGGCATATATCCAGGCTGCGCGTTTTCGACCCAAACGATGCGGCCGGCATCCGGACGCAGCTCGCCCGCAAGGCAACGCATCAACGTCGTCTTGCCGACGCCGTTCGGTCCAATGACGGCGATGCGCTCTCCGGCCTCGACATTGAAGGACACGTTGTCGAGCACCTTCTCGGTCGCGCCGGGATAGGTGGAAGTCAACTTCTCCACGGTCACCGCATTGCGATAAAGCTTTTTCCCTTGCTCGAACCTGATGTAAGGATTCTGGCGCGACGAGGGACGGATCTCCTCGATTTTGATCTTTTCGAGCTGCCTTTTACGCGAGGTCGCTTGGCGCGCCTTGGAGGCATTTGCGGAGAAGCGCCGCACGAATTCCTGGAGGTCGGAGATGCGTTCCTTGGCTTTGGCATTGGCGGCCTCGACCCGCTGGCGCGCCTGTACCGAGGCCAGCATGAAGTCGTCGTAGTTGCCCGGGTAGATCTTCAGCTGCTGGAAATCCAAATCGGCGATGTGCGTACAGACCTGGTTCAAGAAATGCCGGTCGTGGCTGATGATGACCATGGTGGCGTCATAATTGTTGAGAGCGCCCTCCAGCCAGCGAATCGAGTTGATGTCCAGGTTGTTGGTCGGCTCGTCCAACAACAGCACGTCCGGCTTGGAAAACAGCGCCTGCGCGAGCAGCACCCGCAGCTTCAAGCCCGGCGGCACTTCGCGCATCAAGCCGTGATGGCGCGCCTCGGCAATGCCGGCTTCGGTGAGAATGCTGGCCGCGCGCGCCTCCGCGTCATAACCGCCGTACTCCGCGAACACGCTCTCGAGGTCCGCCGCCTTCATGTAATCATCGTCCGTGGCATTGGGATCGGCATAAATCCGATCGCGCTCTTTCATGGCGGCCCACAGTTCGGCGTGACCGCTCATCACAACGTCGATGACTCGCTCATCCTCATAGCCGAATTGATTTTGATTCAGCTTGCCGAGGCGCATGCCGGCCTGCAGCATCACATCGCCGGCGCTCGCGTCCAGATCGCGGCCCAGCACTTTCATGAGGGTCGATTTGCCCGAGCCGTTGGCGCCGATGAGCCCATAGCGGTTGCCGTCCGAGAACTTGACGGTGACTTGCTCGAAGAGCGGTTTCGCGCCGAACTGCACGGCGACGTTGGATGTGGAAAGCATTATTACCCATTGTGGTTTTGCCGCTGCGAGGCATTACGTAAAGCTCGCACCTGTGCGCAATGCGAGTGCGCTTCGGCAGGCAGATTCTAGCCGAGCTTGCGCCCCGGCGCCTCGTTTTCGCGACCAACCTTCCCGACAATCGTTGCACTTGCTCACAGTGCAGCTACAGATTGCTACAACAAGATTCTCATTCGCCTGTCAGCATCAGCGTTAGGGACGGATTACGGGGAAAGCTCGTGAAAAGGACACTGTTCAGCATTTTGCTGCTCTGCTTCGGAGCAACCTGCGCATCGGCTCGAGTTCTCGCGGACGACCTCCTGGGACTCTACGTCGGTGCGGCCATCGGGGAGTCTCACGTCAGAGCCGCAAAAGAGATAATTGGCGATGCTGACTATGACTATCAATTTGATGAAAGACACGGCGCATGGGCGGTGACAGCCGGAATTCGGCCAATTTCCCCGCTGGGTGTTGAGTTGGATTACATCGACTTCGGCGATCCCAACTCTGGGACGATTACTGGTCTGGGAGGACTCTCACAAGCGGATGCAAAGGCCCTGACGCTCTTCGGACTCGGTTACTTGCCGCTTCCTGTTCCTTTCCTGGACATCTATGGGAAGTTAGGAATTGCTCGGTCGCATATGACTGCTACTGAAGTCTCCCCGATCCCTTTCTGTCCTGCCGGCGCACCCTGCCCCATTTGCTCTGGCGGACCCTGCCATCGGACAACCTTCGATATTTCCACGTGGAGCACCAATTTCGCCTATGGCGCGGGAGTTCAAGGCAAAATTGGCTCTCTTGCGATCCGCGCGGAGTATGAGCGAATCAGCATTGCAGGCGGCAATCCCGACATCCTTTCATTAGGCGTCACCTGGAATTTCTAGACGACAGTCCCAAACCACCGCGTGCTCGCTTACTCAGTTCGAGACCTTACTTCTTGCGGCGCGCCCGCGGCCGCTTCTTGGCGGCTTGCTTCGTCGTCACCTTGCGCTTCGGCGCAGTTTTGCGCTTCGGCTTCGCCACAGCCTTGCGGCCGGCAGCGGCCGTTTTTGCGGCGGATTTCTTGACCGGCCCCGATTTTTTCGCCCGGGCTGGTTTCTTCGCCGCCGCCGGCTTCATCGCCACGGCCGGTTTCTTCACTTTGCCGGGTGCCGCCGGCGCTGCAGAGTCGCCGCGCAGCTGCTCGAGTATTGCCGGGTTTTCCAGCGTCGACATATCCTGCGTGATTTGTTCGCCGCGCGCGATCGAGCGCAGCAATCGGCGCATGATTTTTCCCGATCGCGTCTTCGGCAGATTATCGGTCAGTCGAATGTCATCGGGCTTGGCAATGGGACTCAACTGTTCCGCCACCCAGTTGCGCAACTCGTCCGTCAGGGATTTTGCCTCGGCTGCCTGCGGCCTGGGCACGTTCAGAACCACATAGGCGAATACTGCCTCACCCTTGATCTCGTGCGGCTTGCCCACGACCGCGGCCTCGGCAACCTTGGGATGGGCGACCAGCGCCGACTCTATCTCCATGGTCCCGAGACGATGGCCGGCGACGTTCAGCACGTCATCGATGCGTCCCATGATCCAGTAGTAGCCGTCTGCATCGCGATGGGCAGAATCGCCGGCGACGTAGAATCGATTTTGAAATTTTTCCCAGTACGTTTGCAGATAGCGCTGGTTGTCGCCCCAAATCGTGCGCAGCATCGAAGGCCAGGGTCTTTTGATGACCAGGTATCCACCCGCGTCCGGTTTGGTTACAGGGCGACCCTCGTCATCGACGATGTCGGCGAAAATACCGGGCAGGGCCGTGGTGCACGAGCCCGGCTTCGTAGGCG
>Ga0182024_10014523_pt1 | contig 15221 bp, 9 predicted proteins | sample P32metaG_FD_120480 | JGI IMG/M metagenome (GOLD analysis project Ga0182024, IMG submission 120480) | Permafrost microbial communities from Stordalen Mire, Sweden - P3-2 metaG (Illumina Assembly) | ecosystem: Environmental > Terrestrial > Soil > Wetlands > Permafrost | place: Sweden: Stordalen... | reverse complement strand
TACCGCGAGCGGCGGCGCTCCACCGTACGCGTTCTCGGTGAGCACGAATCCGAATAATCCGCCGCTGCCCGAAGGCATGTCTCTGAATGCGGCGACGGGAGCGATCACGAGCGCGCTGATCGGCGGGCAGGGAACTTACACGCCCGAGATTGTCGTCACAGACTCGAATGGGGCGCAGGCCACGCAGCAGATCACTTTTGCCATCGCGGGGCACAACGCGTTCATGGCCACTATCTTTCCCGCGAACTCCATTTTTCGCCATCGCGTGGACGCCGCTTCCACGAGCCTTCCCGTGGACACATCTCCCGCCGCAGCCATGTACAGCGGCTATCTATCCGAAACGGTCAAGCCTTTCTTCGGCAACGCTTCCGGCGCGCCTTTTCCGAACGGCATTCCGGCGATTGAAGTCCCTTACAACCAGGCGAACGTGTCCGTGACCACGACCGTGTATCAGTCTTACTTCACCTCCGGCCCTATTCCGGCCTACGCACCGGTGGAAGGCACCAGCAATTCCAATGGAGACCGGCACGTTCTCGTCTATCTCGAAGCGGGCGGCGGAAATAATGCAGCGCTGTATGAAATGTGGCAGGGAATTTATCAGGGCGGTCCGTGGACCGATTCATCGAACGCGCTTTGGCCCAATCTCTCTTCGGACGCGCTCACCCCGCAAGGTAACGGCACTTCGGACGCCGCTGGTCTTCCGGTTGCGCCTCTGCTCGCGAACGCTGACGAAGTGATCGGCAGCGGCACGCCCACCGCACCGAACGGAGCGGTGCAGCATCCGGTGCGCTTCACGCTCAATCACATGCTCAATTATTGGGTGTGGCCGGCAACCGAAACGGCTGGAGTGGGGAGCTGTTCGAACGGAGGAACTTCCATCCCGACGGAATCGGAAATTTCGCAGTCTTCGCCGCCGACCAGCTGCACTTTCACAGGAGCTGCCGGCGAAATTTATCGCCTGAAAGCCTCTGTTTCGACGCCTTCTTGCGCCTCCACCAGCCCGCAAGCGGCCATCATCATTACCGGCTTTCGCAACTACGGAATTATTTTGGTGGACAACGGAGACAGCGGCGGGCTGATCGGCACTCCCGATTCGCGCTGGAACGATACCGATCTCCAGTGTCTCACGAGCCTCACGCTCTCTGACTTCGAGCCTGTTAACGTCTCAAGCCTTATAGTCAATAACGACCGCGCTGCCACCAGTCACTAGAAGTCATCTCATAAAAGCAGTTTAGGGGGGCGGAGCTTCAGCTCCGACATATAAGCCTCGGGCCACATCGGGCTTTAGCCCCTGAGGGAATTTGCGTCCCGGAGTTCAAGTATTTATGAGATGGCCTCTAGCGATTGGTGCAGCGGTTACCGGGAATTTTCGACGCAGCCCAGCCACCGACGCGTGCTCGCCATTTTTTCTGAGGATATACCTCAAATAAATTATTGCTTTAGCAAATAGGCTGCTCGCTTCCGCTTGCCATGTTCCCGAGCACGCCGGATGCGGTGCGTTTTGTCGCAAGGACAAGATGAAATGTCGTCGCAATCCGGTAGAATAGGCGGAGTTCACGCAATGGAGGAGTTCCGGATGAATCGCAGATTGATCGTTTTCGTTTTATGGCTTGGTGTGTCTTTTGTTCCCAGGAGTGCTCCGGCTCAGACTCCGGCCCCAGCTCCGGCGCAGGCTCCCGCACAGACCCCGGCGCAGGTTCCGCCACAGACGAACGTTCCGACCGGTACCCCAGAGGGCGTGGCGCGGATGCAGAATCACAACTCGACTGGCTTTCCTACGCCGCAAACAGTCGAAGGACAGCCGATTGAAACGCGGCCGCCGGAATTAGAAGGGGACCATCCCATTTTTCCGGGTGAGACGCGCGCTCCCTTCCACGCTACTCAGCCATACAACGTAACAACGATCACTGACCAGCTGAAATCGCCCTGGAGCCTTGCGTTCCTGCCGGACGGCAAAATGCTGGTCACCGAAAAGCCGGGCGCGCTGCGCATCGTGGACGAGCACGGCACGATATCGCAGCCACTGAGCGGCCTTCCTGATATTGCTTACCAGGGGCAGGTGGGACTTCTGGATGTGGCGCTCGATCCCAAGTTCGCCTCGAACAAGCGCATCTTCTTCACCTATAGCGAGGCTGTCATGCAGCTTGGCAGCGATGTGGCCAATAGCAACATCGTGGTGGCGCGGGGCCGCCTGGACGAAGCTGGCGGAGCGCTGTCGGACGTGGTGGTGATTTTCCGCGCCAAGCCTTCGCTTCCGCGCGTGCTCGCCGCGAATCAAGGCGGACGCATCGCCATTGGGCGCGACGGCAATCTGTTTGTGACCATCGGCGACCGGTCCGGCTCGCCACCGTGGGACATGGCGCAGAGACTGGACACCGACCTCGGCAAGATTATCCACGTTACCCCTGACGGTGCGCCAGCGAAGGACAACCCATTTATCGGAAAGACCGGCGCGCTGCCAGAAATATGGTCGCTCGGCCACCGCAGCGAAGAGGGTCTCGCGATTGATCCGGCGACTGGTCAGCTGTGGGAGGACGAAAACGGTCCACGCGGCGGTGACAAGCTCATCAAGGTGGAGGCGGGCCAGAATTACGGCTGGCCGGAGTACGTACACGGCATCGACTACCCTGGGGAGAAGATCGGACAAGGCGTGGTGGAGCAAGAGGGAACGCAGCAGCCAATCTATTATTGGGATCCGGTTATCGCGCCTTCGGGGCTGACCTTTTATCAAGGGAAGCTGTTTCCGCAATGGAAAAACAGCGTGTTTGTCGGTGGGTTACGGGCGCAGTTGCTCGATCGCCTCACACTTTCCGGCGATAAAGTCATTAATGAAGAGCCGCTGCTGGTAGAAGAGCATTCCCGGATTCGAGACGTCCGCATAGGAGCCGAAGGCGCCGTCTATGTGCTCACTGACACTGGAAGGCTGCTGAAGCTGACGCCCAAATAGTCTCGTGAGTCGGCGTGACTGAATTGCCGCGCCCTACCCGGATTCTAAATTTCCGGGTGGGGATAGCGGGCGCTTACCCCGAAAGCCCACAACGGCGGGCAGACTAGCGCGACGCTGGAGTTGTACTGTGGGAAGCGTCGTGCAGCGCTTTGGCGATCTCCGGGTGCTCTGAGAGTACTTCGACCATGGAGTCGCGTCCCACCTCTCGACCGAGTTTCTGGCCGTCCTGCTGCAATGCCGCAGTTACTTTAGGCAGCGCTGTAATTAGCTTGTTGCCGAGTGGCGTCTGGTAGAAGTCTATTAATCCCCTGATTTCACTATCGGAAAAATTTTCATCGTAGCGAACGACGGCCAATTCCAGGATTTTCTTAGTGACGAATTTGGAGCGGAACTTCTCGAAGAAAAGATCTATGAGTTGATCCCGATACTCCCCTGGCGGGAGAGAGCTTGCCAGCACGGGTTTCATATTCTGCTCTATACTGCTCATTAACTGCTGCACGAGCGCCGCGGTTCCCGCCACATCCAATAGGCGCCGGATGTCCGCCTCCTTAGCGGGGTCGATCTTCGGTTGAGTAGAAGGGACAGCGGCCGAATCAGGTACTGGCGTGGTGTGGTCCTGCGCCGCCTCGATGGATCCACTCAGAAGAAAACATATTGCAACTGCGACAACGATTCTCATAGCGAGGTCTCCCGGTATTGATTCTTTGCGAGACGACGGCAAAGCTGGCGTGCTCGAAATCGTTTTATGGACGACGAGGCCGCAAGGCTGAGTTTATGATTCGCAATATTCTCGAGTTTCCGTCAATTGATGCGACGTGATGGGGCGCTTCTGCCATGAGCTGAATCCGATAGGCAGACCACTCAATTATGATGGAAACTTGCCGCGGCTCACTTTATCCGAAAGAGTAAGTGTCGATTCGGACATTAGAACTGAGGAACAGGAAGAACGTCTCCATCGTTAATTGTTGAACATTGAAGGAATGGCCGATAATGTCCGGTTGTCCGGGCGACCAGGACTTTGGAAACATCTTCAGCTGCGAGGGAATCTCGGTGAGGAGCGGCGTGAAGTTCGCGGTCGAACTCCACGCCATTCTTAACGGCGGCTATTTCGACCCTGCTACTTGGAATCGATCAGGAGGTAGATCGCGTTCGAAGGACTCCCGCTCGCTCCCGGATTCAACACGTAAACGGCGTACGATCCGGTGTTCTCCAGCATCTTCGAGTCGATCACAGCCGTCAGCTTCGTAGGACTCACAAACTGCGTCTTCAGGTCCGTATTGTCGAAGCGGACGACTGACTTGGAATTGAATCTTACGCCTTCCACCTGAATCGTCAGATCCCCTTCGCCTTGTTTTGTGACTGGCGGGTTGACCCCGGAGATTATGGGAGACGAGCCAAAAGGCCGCGGAACTGCCGTGATGGCATGGGGATCGTAGCTTGTGTCCACCACCTGGCCATCTTTGATCACCATCTTCACATTTTTTGTGACCATGATGTTGTCCAGCGGATTCCCTTCGATGATGGTGAAGTCCGCCAGCTTTCCTGGCTCGATGCTTCCGAGGTTCTTGCCTTGCCCGATCGATTCCGCGGACCACAAAGTGGCGGCCTGAATGGCCTTCATCGGAGGAACGCCGGCATCGGTGAGGAGTCGCATTTCGTGGTGAAGGGTGATGCCGGGTATAGTGCCCTCGTCTCCCGTTTCATCGGTGCCCGCCGCAATCTTTCCGCCGGCCGCGGCGAACTGGCGCAGAAATTCCTGCACTTTCCGATACCCCTCCGCGTCGGGAGATGGACCTTCGGTCGACTTCGTCCACATCTCCTGGATCTTGGGCGGCACGATCGACCGGAGAACAGGATCCTTCAGCGCGTCCTCGCCCTCCTGCACCCACTCTTTGGCTAGCTCCGGAGGATTCCGCCAGCGCCCTTCGTTGATCCCATGCGACACTATTGTCGGATTCACGTACACGCCGCGCTCGACCAGCAGTTTCACCATCGCCGGCATCAGGCTCATGTCCATCAGGTGTTCCGGTGATCCGCAGTCAGGCCAGGAACACGCTTCGGTCAGCTTGTCCGGTCCCATTTCTTCGACAATGGCCCACGCCAAAGTGTTTGTGTGTTCCATGTATTTGAGACCGGCCGCCGAAGCACGGCGGATGTTCTGGGAATGTCCCACGACCGGCAGCCCCAATTTCGCGGCTTCGTCTACAGTGGCGGCGATTTCATCGTAAGTGAGGCTGTAATCCGTTTTGATCACGTCGCAGCCCGCCGCCTTGAGCTTCCGCACAAATGCCCTGGCTTGCTCCGGATTCCTCAAAGCCTGCACCACGACGCGCGATTGCGTGTTGGTGACCGAGGATGGCCCGCCAAAGGCGATGCAGGAAGTAAACAGCCTCGGCCCTTTGATCTTGCCGCTATTCAGATCCTGCCGCTGGAGGAGAATCCAGCTGGTGTCGTTGTTTAGGTCGCCAATTGTGGTGACGCCATAGTGCAGAAACATTTCCGGCTGGTAGCTGGAAAAGAGGTGAATGTGGCCGTCGATCAGGCCGGGAAGGATCGTTTGCCCGTCGGTCTTGATGATTTTCGCGTTTTGCGGCACCGTCACTTGCCCCTGCGAACCGACTGCCGCGATCCGGTTCCCTTGTACGACCACGACAGCATTGTTGACCGGCGCTTTACCGGTTCCGTCGATCAGCGTGCCGCCTTCAAGGACCAGCGCCTGCTGCGCCAGAAGACCAACCGGAAGCAGAAAAAATCCCAGCAACAAAATGGAGCTAATGCATGGTCTTTTCATATGCACCTTTCCAAATAGCGACATAGCTTACTCCCGGAGGACCCTGCCTGGAAATCGAGAAGCGCGAGCGTGCCCGGGCATAAGGAGCGCAAGCGACAGCTCGCAAACGTGGCATCGCGCCAATTCCTGCCAACGCGATTCGTGCCTTACGAAGCGGGCACACTCTTTTCTCGAACTACGCGAAAACCCACGTCGTAACCCTGATAGGCCTCCGGGAATTTAGAACGAACTGAAACTCGTATCAACCAGGGGTAAGTCTGCCTCGCGTAAACGCGAAAGGACGCGCCACGCACCGCGCGCAGTTCGGCGGTCGCAGGCCCCTTCGGATCGGCCACAGGACTGTCGGAGTAATAACTGGGATCATACCAATCCTGCACCCATTCCTTCACGTTTCCACGCGTATCATACAGCCCCCAGGCATTTGGCTTTTGGCCCGCCACGGGTCGAGTGCTAGAGACTCCGAAAGCTCCGCCCGACAGTTGAAGGTTGATAGTAAGAGTGCCCAAATCTTGTAGCGGCCCCGCATACTGATCAGTGGTACCGGCGCGCACCACATATTCCCATTCGGCTTCGGTGGGCAGCCGGTAACGGTATCCATCGTTACGCGCATTGAGTTTGTCTAGAAAAGCCTGGACTTCGTGGAAGCTGACCTGCTCAACCGGAAATTGAAGGTCCCCCTTGTGGAAGCTGGGATTGATACCCATCAGGTCTTGCCAGAGCTTTTGCGTTACTTCGGTCCTTTGAATTTCGAAGGGCTTGGTGATTTGTACCGGGTGTAGCGGTTTTTCGTCCTTGTCGCATTCGTTTGCTTTAGCGTCAGGCGAACACCCCATCTGGAATTCGCCGGGAGGGATCATGGCGAATTCCATTCCGAGAGCATTGGATTCAAATGAAATGGCCGTTGGCGCAATGGACGGGTGAATTGGCGCAGCGGTTGCCACGCTGCTCGCGGATATCGCCTTCACATCTGCTTTTTCCGCAGCTTCCGCTTCTTCCTTCTCCCTCTCCCGCGCCGCCGTCAGGGTGAAATGGATGCCGACATTGCCTTCCTGGCAAGCGTACTCGACGAGCTCCTCCTGATTTGTCATCCGCCACATTACGTATTCGACACTCCACGGCTTCGTCCAAGTGCCCGGGTCTTCAATCGTAAACCCATAGAGAAGATGGGTGTCATCCAAGCGCTTCCAGCGCTCGGTTATATGCAGCTGATCGGTAGTGCCGTAGGCATCGAAATTACCAAGCCCCCACGGGGCGAAATTGGTGGACTCAACCACGAGCGTATCGCCCTCCCAGTGGCCCCGCGAAACCCCCTTATCCAGATGTACGGAGTCAGGGGGGCGAGGACGCCCGTCGAGGTAAACCATTTGCGCACCGTGATCCTGGCGAACTTCAACCACATCGGGGCCCTGAACGATCTGCATGGTGGTTTCCTGAGCACCAGGGCCATCGCCAATAATCGGCGGGCCCCCTCTCACGGTCGCCACGCATCGGCTCGTCGTGGGCCGGTCCTCAGGACCAGTCGCGGGACGATTACGCTTCACGGCGGCAATGCGCGCACGTTCCTTAGCAGCAGGAGTTATGGGAGGCATTCGCCCATCGGGCGGATCGACTACCTGAGACGTGTGAAGGGTCGTCATCGGCACTTTGTACCAATAACCATCTCTCCAAAATGAGTTATAAGCATCGGTCGTTTTTTCACCCGGAGGAGTAACGGTGGGCTCAATGCGGAGACCGATTTGTGCCTTTTGCGCAGCGTCTTCTTCCTCTTGCGCTTCGTCGACGGTGATTTCCGTTTTTGTATCACCACCAGGCCGGTTTAAAGGCGTAAGGATGCTGAAACTCCATATACCCTGCAGATCGGGCTTGCCATCCGGCAAATGCGGAACCTTGCTCGTGGGAACTTTCGCGAAACTGGCCTTCCAGCCGTAGGTTTTTTCAGCGGCAGCGGTCGTATTTGTCGCAGCCGATTGAGGCGCCTTCGCGCGATTCCCTGATGGGGACGTCTGCGCAAAGACCTCAGAGGGATTTATTCCCGACAAGCTGATGAACGCTATGGATGCAACCAGAAGCGTGAGTTTTTCTCGACGCATCGCAGGCCTCCTCGGGCCTTGAGCAAGATTCATCTTTGCCTTTCGATCACTCAAAGAATCAAAATACGATTTTTAAGCCGAACTGAATCTGCCGCGAATTCCCGCTGCTTTGCACCGCCGTAGTTCCCGATGCGGTGGAAAGAATCTCGCCAGCGGAGGGCAAGGGATTTTCGGTGCCCACGGTGCAACCGGTGATAGGGCACGCAGTCGTTGATGTGCCTGAGAATACGGTTCGGGTGGGTTGCGCAAAGTTAGGATGATTCAGAATGTTGAAAAACTCGGCACGAAACTCTACTTTCCCGGCCTCTCCCAACCACTTCACCGAGGTATCCTTCACCAGCGAATAATCCAGATCCAAGAGTCCTGGACCGATCACGCTGTTTCGACCTACATCTCCTTCGTATCCGACGGGCTCAAGAATAAAAGCACAGGGGTCGAAGTAAAGGTTTGGCCCTCCCAGGGGCGCGCCAGCGGGTATGACCACAGACGTCGAACCTGTTCCCTCTGTGCAACCTGAACTCCCGCCATGCGTGGCATTGTAGGGATTGCGACCGGGCGCCCAATCCGGCCGATCGAGGTTGGCCGGGTTGGTGGTCCCTCCTGAACGGGAACGGTTCGACGAGATCGAAGGAGTGAAGGGATATCCATCCTGAAGCGAAAGAATGGCGGCGGTCCACCATCCATTCACCATTCCGCGGATCCAACCGTTCGAAGAGCTGGTCGTCGGCAGGTTGTAGACCGTGTTGAAGCGGTAGTTGTTCCTGGCGTCGAAGGAGCCTAGCCCCCGGTCAAGCCGCGTGTCCAGTTGAGAAATCATGACATTGGACGTGCTGGTGTTTTGTGATGGATTCTGGCCGTCGCCGTCGTCGATTATCTTGGAATATGTGTATTCGCTTTGGAATTGCAGGCCATGACTGAGCCGTTTGGTCACGCCCACTTCGAGCGCATTGTAAATGGAATCAGTGAGACCGTCGAAGAAACTGAGGGCGCTCCAAGTAGGATTGACGGCGCGCGGAGCGCCAGCGGGCCAGAAGGGTTGGCCATTCTGAATTTGGAACTGCACTGGGTTCAAATCCTGGCTCGTGAGGATATGGATCCCACGGGATCCCACGTAGGATATTTCCAGGGCGGCATTAAAGGGCAATTGTCGCTCAACCGTGAGGTTCCATTGGTACATTCGGGGTGCTTTCAGGTTGTAGGCGATACCTCCGGTAGTTTGAGCAGCAGTGGTGACCGTACCCTCGCTGATCGGAATGCTAAGGGTGGTGGTACCCAGAGTTTGACTGGACCCAAACGGTGGCACCTTGTCAACGGAGGTGTTGGTGGCTTGCCCCAGAGTGGCCACGTCGTAAAGAAGTGAAGCGCCTCCTCGCAGGCTCATCTTGCCATTACCAAACACGTCCCAGGCAAAACCCATTCGGGGACTGAAATTGTGCAGGTAAGGATTTTTATAGTTTGTACCTGCTATGAAACAGGGGTAATTGCACGACAAATCGCCGTACGAGTTCAGGCCGTTCTTATCGAGTAGCACCGTAGCGAATTCGTATCGCAAGCCCAAATTCAAAGTCAGATTGGGAAATACTTTGTAATTATCCTGCGCATAAAATCCATAGGTGTAATTGCGTTCATCCCGTTTCACATCCGCCGCAGGGGCGTTGAGACTCCCTAATCCCACCGTACTCAAAGTGCCCGCAAGAAATGCAGCAAGGCTTGAGGAAGTGAAGGAGCCTCTGGAGCTCACAGAATTGAGGAGATCGATTTGGTAGTAGTTGATGAGAGTTCCGAATTTAAAGGAATGCTTCCCCTTCTCATAGAACAGATCGTCGCTCCACGTCCAAATATTCTGGGAAGCGGCAGTGGGCAGAGTGGATTCCGGTCCGAGGCCACCCCCCGTAGTTGACACTGTGACTCCAGAGATCTGGAATGTGCCCATGCCGGGATTTTGCTGTCCGGGCAGCAAGTTAAAATTATAGGGGCCGAAATTGGAAGGAGAGTTGATAATCGTCGCCGTTCGGCTGAAAGAGAATCGGGCCGTATTCAGCAAAGCCGGGGAGAAAACATGGTTTTCGGCAAAAGTCACAAACTGGGCTCGCGTCGGCTGGACCTGGGCGAAAGGAGCGTACTCCAGACCGAACGAGTAGAATGAGCCATCGAAGGTGTACCGCACGAAACCTGTGTCAGTCGCGGAGAATGTGTGGTCGATGCGCCCTTGCCCCCAATTTTCCGTAATCGGCTCGGGGGAAGGATACGTGGCATTGCATGGTGCTTTCGTACAGTTCACCGGCAGATTGGGTTGGGGAAAGAACTGCAAAATTTTAAAGGCCGCCGCCTGTACGGTGCCTCCAGAGTTCGTAGCGCAAGGATTCGCCGTGGCGACAAAGCAGTTCGATGGTACGGTCCCGGTGAGGAGCGTCTGCCCAATGTTTTCTCGCAGCCCCTCGTAGGCTGCGAAGAAGAACGTCTTGTTCTTCTGGACTGGGCCTCCCAATGCGCCTCCAAATTGGTTTCTCCTGAAAGGAGGCGTTCGCTCGAAATTATTCGCCTGAGTCGGCGCGTCGAAGTAGTTCGCAGCATCCAGGACTGAGTTGCGAATGAACTCAAAGCCGTCCCCATGAAAGCTATTTGTGCCGCTCTTGCTGACGAGGACGGTTTGGGCGCCCATGGTCATTCCGTATTCTGCGCTTAAATTATTTGTGACCACCGTATACTCACGGATCCCATCCACACCCAGCGTGTTGCCTGTGCCTGAAGCCGCGCTTGCTGCAAATGTACTCACCAAAGATGCGCCATCCAGCGTGTAACTGTTCGAGGCAAACGGGGCACCATTGCTGCTAAAGACAGTCCCCGGCTGGTTGCCACCGCTGTTGGTTAAATTCTTATGCTGCGTAATGCCGGGCTGCAACAAAGTCAAGTCGTTATAATTACGGCCATTGAGCGGCAAATCCGCTAAGGTTTGCTCGCTTACCACAGTGCCTAAAGTGCTGTTCGTAGTATTTACTTGCTGCGCCTCGCCGGTGACTTGTACTGACTGCTCCGTTGTTCCCACCTGTAGAGCGAAGTCAACCACCGCTTCCTGACCAACCTCCAGGTTTAGCCCGGTCCGTGTTTCCGTCTTGAAGCCTGCATGCTCGGCCTTGATATCGTAGCGTCCAATAGGCAGCGCGGGCACGCGATAGGCTCCGCCAGAGTCAGTCACAGCGGTGCGGGTTTCATTCGTTTCGCTAGATTGAATAGTGAGGCTCGTGCCAGGCACAACCGCGCCGGAAGAATCCTTCACTACTCCCAAAAATGTGCCGGTGGGAAGCTGCGCCCATGCCTGCATCGTTAGGAGAAACAAGAATGCCCCGATTAGCAGAATGGATAACACAAAGCTTTGCATAATTTGTTTGCGCTCGCTCATAGTGTTTCCTTTCCTCCACCGGAGTTTTCAGTCGGAACAATAGTTAGGATTCGTGCGATTCTGCGCGCGAATATCCTCTACCACGCGAGGAAGTGTCAAGAAAAATAATGGAACATCATGTACTTACAACTTAGATTGCGAACAGCGAAGGTTGTTGGGGCAGGGAACAATCAAGCGTGGTTCGCTTCCGATTGCAGGACCTTCATACAAACCTCGATACAAACCTCGATACAGACCTTGATACAATCGAGCGCCATGAGGGAACTGTCAGCTGTGGAGCTGGAAGCTCTGAATGCATTCAAAGGGCAGAGATCGAAGCTCGATGCCATCGCGGATAAAGATGCGCGCGCTCCTGCATTTATTTCCTGGAAAACTGAGACTCTCGAGGTGTTCGACCGGTATCTCCCGGGATCTGCATTTCGCTCCAGGCTCTCTAACGCCAGTTTTCATCTGCTTTCCCATACGGGCGATGCCGCCGGAGCGTTCGCTGGCGGAGTCCGAACCGCTAAGAGGTGCCTTGACGGCGCCATTGATCATATCGAGCGCTCTTTTCGGATTTGGGAATAAGAGCCCCAACGCAACCGAAGGAATGGCTGCGAAAATCGCCACTGCAAAGAGTTTGCTGTCTCGGATGCCAGTCGCGAACCGCGGCCTGTTTAACGGCGTCAAGCGCGGCGGGGTCTAACGAGATGGACGACGAAAAACACGAGCGCTAAAACCAGGAAGAGGTGGATAAGGGCGCCCGCCACATGAAAGACGATAAAAGCTCCGGCCCAGACGAACAACATGAGGATTGCAATCGTGAGAAATAGGAAGCGCATAAGATCCTTTGCCGACACTCAATCATATCAGGAAGGTCAAAATCATTTCTTTTACGCAATGTTTCGTTCAAGAACGCGATTCGATGCGCCGGTCGGGAATGAACCATAGCATCGCCGTAATCGCGTAAAGCGCGATGGCGATCCAGGGCCGGACCCAGGCTAGCGGAATCGCGCACAGATACAAAAACAAAGACAGCTTTCCCTTCAGGTCGTTGCCGATTGCCTTGGCCAGCTTCGACGTCGCTCCATTACAGCGGATGATGGATTGCTGCAGCAGCAGGTACGAAATGGCAGCCAAGGCCAGAACCGCGCCGTAAGAAGCCGTGGGAATCGCGGTGAAGTGAGTTTGATCTATCCACCGGATCACGAGGGGAACCAACGACAGCCAAAATAGCAACATCAGATTGGCCCACAAGACCGGGCCATCCACGCGGTCGGTCGCGTGAAGCATGTGATGGTGATTATTCCAGAAGATGCCGACGTTCACGTAGCTGAAGGCGTAAGCAAAAAATATCGGCAGTTCCGGACGCAGCGACGCGAAATCGGAACCTGCGGGAACTTTCATGTCCAGCACCATGATGGTGATGATGATGGCCACCACACCATCGGTAAATGCTTCGAGTCGCTGCTTAGTCATGGCGCAATGGCAGTTGTTGCCTCGGCTCGGATTTTGTGGACGAGTGCAGATGAAGACGGGTAATAATCGAATCAACGATGGTTGCAACGGGGGGACGAATATCGACCACAAGCGCCTCGGATGAGTCCGGCTCTTCCAAAGTGGCGAACTGACTTTTCAAAAGAGATTCTGGCATGAAGTGCCCTGAACGACCCCGCAATCGCCGGTCGATCTCTTCGTAAGTTCCCTTGAGGTATACGAAGCGAACGGAAGCCGCGTCGGGAATGCCCGTGCGAAGGGCATTGCGGTAGCTTTCGCGAAGGGCGGAACAAGCCAGCACCACATCGCGGTGTTCTACGGTCCAGTCCCGGATCGCGTTGCTCAAAGATTGAAGCCAAGGCTTACGGTCTGCGTCTGTGAGGGCCGCTCCGCTGTGCATCTTTTCAATATTCGAAGCCGGATGCCAGCTGTCGGCGTCTTCAAACGCCCAGGCCAGCCGCTTGGCGAGCGCCTCACCGACAACTGTCTTACCCGAGCCGGATACCCCCATCACGATGACGACCATGGATTCCGCTGCATATCTTCTCACGGTTTCTGGCGCACCGAACCCACACGCCGGCACATCGAGCGTCAGGAGTCGATAATCAGGCGTCCGCTCGACGATCCGAACGGCGACTATTCAATTCTAAGGAATTACTAACTTAGGCACCCTGACTATCGAAAGCCGGTTCGGTAGATCGCCCATTCAGTCACACTAACCTTTGGGTTCGTAAGAGCAGTGTCGTCACCCTCTCAGAGGAATTACAGGGCCTTGAAGTCCGGAACCTCACTGTCTTCCGCCGGTGCTCGCCGGTGGAAGTTTCTGCGTATCTACTGCACCGTGTCGGCGATTGCGGTGGTGGCAATCGGGAGTCTTATTCTCTGCGGATGGGCGTTTCACGTCGAATCCTTGAAATCTATTCTCCCTGGCGCCGCCGGGATACATGCAAATACGGCGCTGCTTCTGGTTCTTTCCGGCATATCTCTATGGCTGCTTCTTCCCGAAGATGCTCGACCTGCTGTGCGCTATACGGGGCGTTTCCTCGCGATATTAGTCACCATGCTCGGGGCGGCTACGCGCTTGGAATATTTGTTAGGCGTGAATCTTCACATCGATCAGCTTTTATTTGCGGAACCGGGCACCGCTTCGGCAACGTCTTCCCCTGGACGCATGGCGCCGACATCGGCGGCCTCGTTTATGTTGATTGGCATGGCTCTTCTCCTTTTGGAATGGAAGACGAAGAGTGGCCGCCGGCCATCGCAGGGCCTGAGTTTGTGGCCCGCGTTGATAGCCTTGATTGCGGTCACCAGTTACGCCTACCGCGCCACCGCCTTGAATCGAGTCTGGGCGTACACGAAGCTTCCCATTCCCACCGCCATCGCTTTATTTCTGCTGAGTGCCGCTGTTTTTTTTGCTCGTCCGCGCAGCGGGATCGCGGGTGACCTCACTGGCGAAGGGCCAGGGAGCGGCATGGCTCGGAGATTACTTCCGGCCGTATTCTTTATCCCTCTCTTTCTGGGCTGGATTTGCCTGCAAGGCGAGCGGTGGGGCTGGTACGGAATCGCATTCGGTCTTGCGATCTATGGCGCCTCGAACGTAGTGATCTTCGGCGTGCTGGTCTGGTCGAACACGAAAAAGTTGAATCTTGAATATGCGCAGCGCAATGCGGCCGAAGCGGAAATCCGCACGCTCAATGCGGCGCTGGAAGGCCGCGTGGCGGAGCGGACGCAAGCCCTCGAGCGCCAAGCGGCCGTTCTGGCTGAACAAGCCGCTTTGCTTGACCTTGCCCACGACGCCATCATCGTGCGCGACATGCACAATCGCATTGTCTTTTGGAATCGCGGCGCCGAGTTGATGTACGGCTGGCCGGCCGAATTGGCGCTGGGAAAGATCGCTGCGGATTTGCTCGAACCTGAATCTTCCTATCCGGTGGAGAACATCGAGACTCCACTTCTCCAGGAGGGACACTGGGAAGGGGACGCGAGGCATCGCAAACGCGACGGCACGAGCCTGCTCGTGAACGCTCACTGGACCCTGCAGCCCAACGAACGCGGTGGGCCGGCCCGAATCTTTGGCATTTACACGGACATCACCGAACGCAAACAGGCTGAATCCGAGCTTCAATCGCTGACCGAACGCCTCTCGCTTGCCACAGCGGTGGCAAAGGTGGGTGTGTGGGCTTGGGATTTGGGCAGCAATACGCTTACCTGGGACGCCACGATGTTTGAACTCTACGGGGTTCCGTCTGTTGTTCCGATGCCGTATACGAAGTGGTCTGAAGCTGTGTATCCCGAGGATCTACCGGCCGTCGAGGCCATCTCGCAGAAAGTTATCGGCGAAAAGGGGCAGGGATTTGGGGAGTTCCGCATCACACGGGCGGATGGCGCTGTTCGCCACGTGTCACTTGCCGAAAGAGCGGTTCTGGATGAACGCGGCGAGGTGATCCGTGTAATCGGCGTGAATATGGACGTTACCGAACACAAGGAGACCGAGGAGGCGCTGCGGAAAAGCCAAGC
>Ga0182024_10014522_pt1 | contig 15221 bp, 6 predicted proteins | sample P32metaG_FD_120480 | JGI IMG/M metagenome (GOLD analysis project Ga0182024, IMG submission 120480) | Permafrost microbial communities from Stordalen Mire, Sweden - P3-2 metaG (Illumina Assembly) | ecosystem: Environmental > Terrestrial > Soil > Wetlands > Permafrost | place: Sweden: Stordalen... | reverse complement strand
GGGCTTGCACTGACGGTGAAGGAAGCTGGGACCGCCTGAACCGTCACCGTGACGGCTGCTGACGTGGAGGCGGCAAAGTTGCTGTCGCCGCCATACTGGGCGGTGATGCTATGGGCTCCCGTAGTCAATGCGCTGGTGGAGTATGTGGCCACGCCGGACGCGCTCAGCGTGCCCGTGCCGAGGGTCGTGGTCCCATCGAGAAAAGTGACCGTGCCGGTGGGAACGCCGGTGCTGCCGCTGGGGCCTGTGGTAGTGGCGGTGAAGCTGACGCTGCCACCGGCAGTGATGGTTGCGGCCGAGGAAGTGAGCGCCGTGGCCGTCGTCGCCGCGGGTGCGGTAGTGCTGGGTGCGGAGCCGTAGATATTGAGCAGGATGGTGTTGTTGACGAGGAGGTCCGGCTTGCCGTCATGGTTGAGATCGGTGGCGATAGTTGCGCCGCCGGCGAATAGGTTGATCAAGTCCTTGGGATAGGAATTTCCATTGGACGGGACCGAGGTGAAGGTTCCATCGCCGTTGCCGTAGTAAATTCCGCTAATGTCCTCAGCGTCGAGGAGGGCGATGTCCACGTTGCCGTCGCCGTTGAAGTCCGCAGCGCCAATGCCGGAGTCGCGAATCGTATCGCCACCGCCGAGATTGAGGATGGTCGGGGCGGCGAAGGTTCCGTCGCCGTTGCCGAGGGAGATGGCGAGCTGGGCCTGGGCGGCGGTGGTTTCGCCCAGGCAGGCAAGGTCGAGTTTGCCGTCTTTGTTAAAGTCGGCGAGGACGAAAGGAGAGCGGGGATAGCTGTTGGTGTCGGGATTGGCGGCGGTGGTTATGGTGGTAGGCGGCTTGAAGGTTCCATCGCCATTGCCGAGGAACAGCTGAAGCTCGGTGGTCGCGTTGCCTTGACTGACGCCGGTGAAGTTGATGACGAACAGGTCGGCTTTGCCATCGCCGTTGATGTCGGTAGTGTTCACGATCTGTGGTTGGATCGGGCTGCTCGGAGCGGTGGCGCTGCTGGAGGTGGTGGTTACGATGGGGGCCTTGAAGGTGCCGTCGCCGTTGCCGGGGAGGACGACAAAGCCCCCGATAAAGCCAATGATGCCTGTCTTTCCTCCGTATTCGTCGAAGAAGGTGAAGACGAGATCGTTGTGGCCCGAGCCGGTGACGCCGGCGATCTGGAGGTTGCCGAGAGTGAGGGCGTCGTCGTAGTCACCGGCGGGCGCGACCTGGGGAAAGGCATAAGGGACAGGTGTGGCGAAGGTGCCGTCGCCGTTGCTGAGCGCGACAAAGTAAACGGGAGCGGGGGTCTGAGCACCGGTAGTGCCGTTAAGGCCGTTGTCCGCGAAGACGAGGTCAGCCTTGCCATCGCCGTTGATGTCGGCCACGGCGAAAGTGCTGACGCCGGTGGTGTTGGCGCCGGTGACTGTCTTCCCGTTGAGGGTGAAGCTGGCGGGGGCGGTAATCGTGGAGACGGGATTGAATGCGCCTGTGGCAGTGCCGAGCTGGACGGTGAAGGTGGGGCCGGGGGTGTTGATTGAGGTGGAACTGTCAGTGATGAGATCCGGCAGGCCGTCGCCGTTGACGTCGCCGAGGTTGTTGCCGGTATAGGCGCCGGCAATCGTGGGTGCGCCGGAAAAGGTGCCGTCACCGTGACCCATCAGGGCGTAGGAGAGGTTGAGATCGGAACCGTCGCCGCCGGTAAAGGCTAAGCCGCCTCCTATACCCACATAGATGTCGGCGTTTCCATCTCCATCGAGATCGTTGACAGTGACGAAGCCGAGGGTGTTGATGGTGGCGTAGCTATTGCCCGCCGTGAAAGTTCCGTCGCCTTTGCCGAGATAGATCAGGGTGTTGTCGCCGGTGTTGAGGACGAGGTCGGGCTTGCCGTCGTTGTTGAAGTCGCCGCTGGCGAGGTTTGGCCCCTGGTTGCTTGTGGCTATAACGTAGGGGAAGGCCGGAGCCGAGACCGGGGTGAAGGTGCCGTCGCCGTTGCCCAGGAGCACGGCGCCGTTGGAGCAGATGATGTCTCTCTTGCCGATATGCCGGAGGTCGGCGGTGATGAGATTGACAATCGGCGTGGCAGCTGCGCTGGTCTGGCCAGGCAGGGTGGGGGCTGCAAAGCTCTGGGCGGCGGCGAAGGTGCCGTCGCCGTTGCCGAGGAGGACGGAGATCTGCTGGGTATCGGAGACAGTGACGATGTCGAGCTTTCCATCTCCGTTGACGTCGTCGATGACCGCGGCGATTGCTCCGGCTCCGGCGGTTGGATACGAGACGGCAGTCTTAAACGTGGCGTCTGGGTTCCCCAGCAAGACGGAGACGGAGCCGCTGGTGGTGAGGGCGCTGTTGGTAACGACCAGGTCGCCGTTGCCGTCCCCGTTCAGGTCCGCCGCAGTAAGAACACCGGCGGCGGCATAGGCGTAGGAGGTAATGGTGAAGCTTGTTGTACCGGCCAGGATATACAGGTCGTTACTCATTGAGCCGTAGCCAATTCCGGCGAATACGTAGACCCCGGTTGTTGTTGTTCCGACGTAAGCACCTGGCGAGGAGCTGGTACCTGGGGTTGGCTTCGTTGGACAGCCTGAAGCGAAGACATCGGGGGTTGTGGTGAGACCCGCCTCTGAGTGCAGCACGCGCTCATAAGCAGGCGTGTCTCCGGTCTCCATAACTGTGCCTTCCCCGACGTTGAAGCTGCCGGTCGCCAGCGTAAGCGAGCAGTCGGGCATCCTGTAGAGTGCAATGGCCTGACCGGACGGGGCTACGATGGTCGTGAAGTTACCCTGAAAGCTGGCTGTTCCGGTCTGGGAACCGTCGCTTCCAGTGAGCTCCGGCGCGGGACGACGATGCTTGACGACGGCCGTATGCGGGCCGGAGACCTGCGCATACGCCAAAGACTGGCGCGCGGAAAAGCTTCCCGCAAGATAGAGAGCGACCAGTGCGAGTAAGGCGAGAGACGCGTTGCTGCGACGGCGGAAGAATTGTCCCGGCCTAAATAGCTCTGGATTCAGTTTGATAGGTAATTTCATGCGCACCCCCCAGAATTCCTCGCCCGATTCCATTCAAGGGACACTGGGCTCCCCCGCGCCGCTGTCATTCAGCACCGTTGCTTTTCGGCTTTCCGCAGAGCACAATGTCCTGTATCGGACGAAGGGTAGAGCACTTGGCTCCCCAAATCCCTACCTGATTCCGACCTAATTCGGAAAAAATTAGGCAATTTTCGCCATTCCTCGATATACTGCATTTCCCCCCAGACAAGGCCCTACCGAAATATTTCCCCCAGACAAGGCCCTACCAAATGTTTGTCCTAGGCTCCGCTTACCTCGATCCCGACAAGCAATTGCTCACGATTGGCACCCGCAGCGTCACCCTGCAACACAAGCCCTATCTGGTACTCCTGTGGCTGATCGAAAATCGTCACCGCATGGTCTACCGCGAGGAGCTGCTGGATCGTTTTTGGGATGGGAAGTACGTGTACGACCAGAGCCTCAGCAAGGCCGTCGGCAGCATACGAAAAGCCCTAGGCGAGCCTGCAGGTTCTGAGTTCATCGAAACTCGCTGGGGACTCGGCTATCGCTACATTGGCCCATTCCGCGAATTGCCGTCGTCTTCCGTCCTACCCGGTCCATCGCCAAATCCATCGAATTCAAGCCGCGAGCAGGGCGACGGGGAATTTTCCGGCGAGGTTTTCGCGTCTGTCCCAGACCAGGCGTCCCAGAAAACACTACCGGCAATTGCTCCGTCCGCCGTGCCCGCGTTTCCGCCGTCTGAAAAGATCCCCACCCGAGCTTTGGTTGCTTCTTTTATCCTGGCTTCTCTGATCGCCGTCCTGGCCTTCGCCGCATACGCACATCGCCTGCACGGCGGCACGCAAATCCACGCCGCGGCGCTGGAATCTATTCATTCCGTGGCTGTGCTGCCCTTCACCGCCGAGACCAACAATGAAGAGGATCAATATCTAGGTCTGGAACTTGCCGATGCCGTTGGTGCCAGACTAGGGACTATTCCTAAGCTGAGCGTCCGCTCTTCCACCACGGTCCGCTCCATCCTTGGTCCCGATACCGACCCCGCCCTGGCGGGCAAGAAACTCGAAGTCCAGGCCCTGGTAAAGGGAGATATCCATCGGGTAAGGGACAGGGTCGTCATCAACGTTCGATTGCTTGACAGTTCTACCGGCGCGGATCTTTGGTCGGGCACCGTAAACGCCGACAAAACCAATATCTTTGCCACCGAAGACTCCATCGCCCAGCAAGTCTCCAGCGCCCTCCTGCCTCAGGTCGGAATGAATGCTCTAAGAAGACCCTCCGGTCCCGATACGAAGCAACCGGAGGCTTACAGCAAATATATGAAGGCCAAATTCTTTTCCACCACGCGCACGCGAAACTCTTTGGAAAAAGCGATTGATCTGTTGCATGAAGCCATCCTTATCGACCCGAATTACGCGCGCGCCTATGCTGCTCTTGCCGATTGCTACGAGCTTCAAGGCTTCTACCAGTTCGTTCCGCCTTCAGAAGCCTATCCGCGCGCAAAAGCTGCCGCGCTGAAGGCCTTGTCCCTGGATAATTCCCTTGCCGAAGCACATGTTGTATTGCTTTCCACGCTCGCCGACTACGACTGGGACTGGGAAGGTGTCGAACGCGAATTCAAAGCCACGATTGCTCTTGATCCTAATTTCGCTGTTGCCTACGAATATTACGGCTACGCCCTGCTGGGCATGGGCCGCGGCGAAGAAGCTCTCGCCGCCATGAAACACGCTGCGGAACTCGATCCTGTCTCACCCAGCGTCCTGGCTTCGTTGGCCTGGAGCTACTATCTTCTTCATCAGGACCAACAAGCTGTCGACCAATGCAAGCGGGTCCTTGAACTGTATCCCGATTTCGTTCCTGCCCATCAGCTGCTGGGAATTGTCTACGGCCAGATGAAATCGGACCAACGCTCTATGGCCGAACTCAACCTGGCCGAAACGCTGGAAAGGGATAGCACGGTCACTCCTGTTCTTCTCGATTATGAATTAGCCAGAACCGGCAAACGAGCCGAAGCCGGCCGAGACCTGGCGGCCGTGGTGGCGAAATCTCACGGTGCATCCATCCCTGACTACTATGTGGCGGCGGCCTGGACCGCCATCGGTGACAAAGAGAAAGCGCAAACCTCTCTTGAGCGCGCTTACCAGGTCCGCTCCATTTGGGTCCTTTACCTGCAATACGATCCCCGCTTCGACGACCTTCGCCCCAATCCGCAATTCCAGGCGCTTCTTCATCGAGTCGCTTTCTCACACAACGACTCTGAAGCCGCCCAGCGCTGAAAGACGGTGGAGATCGAAATGCCGCGCTGGTTGCCTGGAGCGGCAGCGAATTGGGCGGGGTAATTGCGCTTATGGATTGGTTGTGAGCCAATACCGCTCTTTCACTTTAGATCCCTTTTTCATCGGCGGCGGATTCACGTTGCCCCATGTGGCGTGGTTCCAGGTAGCCGCCTGCAGTCCATCGTGCCCAGATTGAAAGAGCATGGGAGGCTCGGCCGGCTTACCCTCCACGGCGTCGAAAGTTACCGTGACCTGGCCGCCTGATTCGACCCAATGGCCAAAGAGGGTGATAGCGCCGTTACCCGGGTCTTCCGTAACTGTTGCCGTGCCATCCGGGCCCAGGCTTAAATCCATCGACGGACCCGCCTTCGCGCCGTCGAGCGGTTGGGATAGATAGGCTCCGACAAATTTGGAGTGGGTGTTCGTGTTGTCAGAGAGTGCGATCGCAGAAGACAGCAACAATACCGCGCAAACTGAAACCTGAACAGGGAACCAGCTGGCGGGTCTCATCGTCTCTCCATCATGGAACGCAAAACCGTTGCTTGCAAGGCGCCGAACCGCACAGGTGGATTCCCGCACACGCCAAAGTTTCCTACAAAAGATGTTATGTCGCAATAGCTCGAGCGGTTCGCGTCCGTGCGAAAAGATGCAGTTACGTTAGACCATCGCCTCCGCTGGTTGGGCCGGCCTTTGATTCCATCGTGGACATCACCGCGCACCACGATGAGTTGATGCGCACGAACGCCACGAACAAATAGTTCCCGCATTTCCTTCCCGATCCGCGAGCGGCCCGGGCTTTGGGTGGCGCTCGCAGGGCGGGTGGGTCTGGTCGATTTACGGACTGGGTTTAGCGGGAGGAGCCGACGATGATCTTGGGTTGGGCCAACTCGGGGCATCCGGCGCCGCCTTCAAAGGTCACGACCAGGGTATAGCTCTGGTGCGGCGTCGCAGTCGAGGGGATCTGCAGAGCCAACCAGCCGTTCGGGGCCACTTCATGGTCCTGGGACGGCAACGGCCAGAAATTGGTATTGCCTCCGTCGGGAACAATGCTCACCGTCTTCGTGGTGTCGTTCTTCCAGATGAAGTAATCTCCTGGCAACACATTCACGTCCTGACACACGTCAATGAGCCCCTGAGAGGCAACCACGATCTTCTGCGAGGTCACGTTGTTAGGTAGGGGTTCGCAGGTGAAAGCGGCCTCAACGTTCGGCTGATTGGCAGCTGTCGCTGCCAGAGGCGTTCCCGCCTCCACTATGTACTCGCCTGCAGTCAACGGCCAGGTCGTGAGAGGCTCCACCGTAACCGAGGTGCCCTCGGCTTCCATCAGTACCCATTCAAACGTTTCGTTCGGAGCAACGACGACGAGGGGACTGAAGACATTAAATTTACGCATACGTTTTCCCTTTCGATTGGATCTGCGCTTTATGCACACAACGAAGAGCTACTTCAGTTGAGCATGACCTAAGAGCTGTTGAAACTGCGGATTGTTGCGAAGGTTGTCGAACTCGGGCGAATCCCTGACGACAGAGGAAGAATACCCGGCAGCGAAGGCCTTTTGCAACCACTCCAGGGCTACGCCTGTTTCTCCCAGATCGTTGTAGACGACGGCGGCGTTGAAGAGCAGATTCTTGTCGGCGTGCCCCAGCTCAAGGGAGCGCGAGAGGTGAGCCAGGGCATTCTGCCGGTCGTCAAGCATCGCGTAGCAGGAGGCCGCATCGCCTTGCCGTTCCGCGTCCTGGGGATTGACCTGCAATTGCTCATTGATCAGCGCCAATTGTTTTTTGTAAGCCTCCAGTGCCCTGGGCTGCTGTCCGCTGTGCTGGTAGGCGTCAGCCAGATTTCCCCATAGATCGGGATCCTTATCACCGAACTTGAGCGCTTCCTGATAATTGCGCGCTGCCTCGGCGAAGAGCCGGGATTGATAGTAGGCGGTCCCGAGATTGGAATACGCCCCGGCCGTAGGCCGCAGCTTGAGCGATTGCTTCAGGGCAGTGATGGTTCCGGGATAGTTGCCTAGAAACATGTAAGACGCACCAAGGTTGCTGTAATCCAGATAACTCTCGGGGGCGAGGCGAATGGCTTTCTGGAAGAGATCGACGGCCTTGGCATACTCGGCTTGCTGGAGATAGAAGATGCCGAGCCGGTCGAGGGGCCGCCTGGAGTTAGGCTTCTGGGTGATGGCCTGCTGGTAGACGCGTTCCGCATCGCTGAGCCGGTTCATCTTCGCGTAGGCGGTCGCCAATCCGACATAGCCTCCGTCGGCAGCAGGGTCGAGTTCGATGGCTTTTTGATATTCGCTCGCCGCCTGCTGATATTCGCCCGTCCCGGTGGAGATCAGTCCCAGGCACAAGTGTCCATCGGCGCCGGCATTGCCATGACCTATTGCCTGGTTGCAGTCTTTGCGGGCCTGATCGATCCACTTGCGCTGTTTGGTGAATTCATAGTTGCGCCAGTAGGCTTCTCCGCGGGCGGCGAAGGCCCTGCCGTAGTTGGGATCCAGCTGGAGAGCGTGATCGATCACCGTAATCGCGTTGGCGATATGCTCGGGCCGGGAGATGTCGTCGAGGTAGCCGCGCCCCTGGAGGAAGTAGTCATAAGCGACAGGCTGGGTGGTGCCGTGCGTGGCCAGGGCCGCTTTCTCTTCGGGGCGGAGATCAATTTGCAGGGCGCTCACGACTCCGTCAGCGACCCGGTCCTCGATGGAGAAGGGATCGGAGCGGGGAGCAGTAAGGGTCTGTTGAGCGAGGACTTGTCCGGTCTTCACGTTGGCCAGCTTGTAGGTGGCGCGGTTCATCTCTCCGGACTGCTGTACGGAAAGTTGCAGGGTGAGGTTGGCGCCGAGCATCTTCAGGGTCTGGTCGAGCGAGGATGCTCCGGCCTTGTTGACTTGCGCGGTGTCGATGACTTCGATGTCGTGGTTCTCGGACAAGCCGGAGAGCTTGCCGGCCAGGGTCGCAGAGAGTCCGTCGGCGAAGGCGCGCAGCTCGGGGCTCGTCCCATCAATCTGCGGAGCCAGCACGGCGAGGCTGGGCGTCTGAGGAGTGGCTGACGCGGCGGCGGGAGTGTGGGGGTGGGGTTTCCACCAGTCGAGGATGCGGGAGTGCAAGGCCGGAATGAGAGCGACGATCGCGAGGATGACGAAGGCGGCGATGAGGTACCAGGGCCATCGGGGCGCAGGGCTCAGAGCCGGGGATGGGCGGCCTCCCTGGCGTACGGTTTCGAGGTCCTGCCGCACCTCGCGGGTGCTGGAGTATCGCCGGGCAGGATCTTTCATGAGAGCGCGGGCGATGATGGCCGCGACTCGTGGCGGGATCTTCTGGGGAGAGCGGTCGAGGGCAGCCGCCTCCCGGTCGTCGAGAATGTGAGCTGTGGTCACGGTAATGTTCGAGCCCTGGAAGGGATGCCGTCCGGTAAGCATCTCGTAGAAGACAATGCCCAGCGCGAAGATGTCGGCGCGGGCGTCGGGCATATCGCCTTTCAACACCTCGGGCGACATATAGGAGGGTGTGCCTGCGATATGACCGGGCCCGGAAAGCGTGTTGAACGTGGCCGTTTCGCCGGCATGATCGCTGTTCGGCAGGCGGCGAGCGACGCCGAAATCGAGTAGCTTGACCTGTCCGGCCGAGCCCAACATGATGTTTTCGGGCTTTATGTCGCCGTGGAGGATGCTGTTGTGATGAGCGGCGGTGAGGGCATCGGCGCACTGGATCGCGATGTCGAAAAACCGGTCAAGCGGCATGGGCCGGCCGATGTGCGCGCGCAGCGTTGATCCCGGGACGTATTCCATTACCAGCAGGACTTCGCCGTTCTCGTCGATCACGTCGTAGATGCTGGCGATGTTGGCGTGATTGAGGGCCGAGGCACGTTGACCCTCGCGCAAGAAGAGCGCGTGGTCGGCAGCGGTGAGCCCTGGCCGCAACGACATACGCTTGATGGCGACGGTGCGCTGCAATTTGGAGTCGACAGCGCGGTAGACCTCTCCCATGCCCCCGGCGCCCAGGCGCGCTTCGATCAGGAATCGGCCTATGGTCTTCCCAGTCAGATCGTGGTGAATGTCGTGCTGAGGGGGCGGTGTCTTGAGCTGGTCGGAAAAGTCTGGCATTAGGAAGTGGGGCGCCTCAGACCTTTGGCGACATCGTACGTTGAACAGGGTACCGAAACAAGAGCCCAGTCTTGTTTCTCCGCCGGGACAACGCTGAGCGAGTATCTGACGGCGACCAATGAAGTCGGTCACGGGAAAGGTTGTCGTCAAGCTCTGGTCGCGATCAACTATCCCTAAACCTGGTAGTCCATGGGGAAGCGGTAGCTGAGAAGTATGCTGTTTCAATGGTTCCACTGACAGCCGGCTGTTATGAGTCCGCCATTTGCCGGGGCGGCTGAAGCACCCTTAACGTACCCCGACACGACCTCCGAGTCCCGAAGGGACGGCGTGAAAGTAGCCCAGGGCATCAGTCCTGGGTACACATTGGACCAAAATCAAAACAGTCCCGCAGGGACGGCTGAAAGATGTGTGTGATCAATTCAGCCGTCCCTTGCGGCTGGACTCATTTTATTAATCCTACCCAGGACTAACGTCCTGGGCTACTTTCACGCCGTCCCTTCGGGACTGCACCGTGCTCCCGGCGAGGTATCCAGCCTCACTGCCGATGGTCCTCGACTTCAGGTGCCGTCCAAATGGACCTCTCCAAAAAGCGAATTTGGACAAGTCAGGCTGAAAGCAGCCCCGTACGAAGTGCGGGGGCAAAAAACTAATGCAGTCCGGGGGGGGGCGGCTGAATCCTGCCTTAGCTCTCGTGTAGGAAAGAGATCTTTTGCTGTTGACCGCGGATAAGCCCTACCCAAGACTTGGCCAATGGCCGCCAACCTGGAAAAAGGGGCTGATTTTGATTGCCGGGCTTCAGCGGCTGAATGCCAACTTTCCTCGGCCGACATCGATAACAACTCTCGTCAAGCCTGGCGCTGCCGGACTCGTCAGCCCGTCGAAAGCCTGGCCTGCATGAATGCCCTTGGGGACCACAAATGCCGGCTCTTGCCCAAACTCTGGCTTGTCTAGTTTGAGGCTGTGCAGCCTCGTAGTTCTCGCAAAGAGGATGAGCGAAGATGCCCCGGTATCCAACAGAAAAGCAAGGCCCATCAGTGGTCCGGCCGAGCCTCGGGCCACAATCGGACAGCCCCGATAGAGATCGAAGCTGACGCTACCCACCGTAGCCGCACACGGCCCGGCCTTCTGATGTCCCATTGCAAATGGCTGACCTAGCAGAACAAAACTCAGCAGGACACTCAACCAGCAGTAAAGATCGCGCATAAACATCACCCTTGAGGTGATGCTCGATCAGGTGGCCCGGTACCTCAATGCACTTCAGCTAGCTTATTGATCGACCATCAGTTAACCGCCGGGGGATTGGCGAGAGAGGAGTGGGAGATCAAGGTCTCCTGGCAAAATACTTGAACAAACGGGTGGCGTATGGCATCAACTGGAAGCAGACTAATGACAATGGCAGAGCTTCCCAGGAACGGGGAACCACAGGGCCGCAATGGGCACCAGACGGTCCGGTTTGGAGTTTTTGAGGCTGATCTCCATTCGGGAGAGGTTCGTAAATCGGGAAGCCGTATCAAGCTTCAGGAGCAGCCTTTCAAGGTGCTGCAGATTCTGCTGGAGCATCCGGGCGACGTGGTCACACGCGACGAGTTGCAGTCCAGGATATGGCCGGCGGAAAACTTTGGTGACTTCGATCACGCCGTGAACGTCGCGATCGGCAAGCTGCGAACGGCTCTAGGGGATTGCGCCGACGATCCTACCTTCATTGAGACGGTGCCCCGCCGCGGCTATCGCTTTGTGGCGAGATTGGAGGAGGCCCCGGTTGGGGCTTCTCCACCCAAGGCACCGGCAAGCGGTGCTCAGCCCACCGAGGCTCCGCCAACCGGCGCCGGCCGCAAACGCGCGCTGCTGATATTGCTGACAATCGCCGTCGCCGCAATCCTTCTCGGGTTGGGAGTGTTCCTTGGTCACCGCACTGCCCGATTACAGCCGCCAGACTTTCAGCGCCTGACCGTTCAACACGGCACGGTTTACTCCGCCAGGTTTGCGCTTGACGGGCACAATGTGATCTATGCTGCCTCGTGGGACGGCGCGCCGGTCGAGATTTTCTCAACCGACCTGAAGATTACCGGACCGCGAAAAATGGAACTGCCGGCAACCCTCCTGCTTGCGGTTTCTTCTTCCGGTGAAATGGCGGTGCTGCAGGCGGCCGAACCCCGTTTTATGCTGACCATGCGGGGCATGCTCGCCCAGGTCCCTCTGACTGGCGGATCGCCTCGCCAGATCGCTGAGAGTGTCGAATTTGCGGATTGGGCTCCGGATGGGAAAACCCTCGCCATTGTCCGCGATATGGGGGGCAAACGGCGTCTCGAATTCCCCCTGGGGCATGTTCTCTACGAGACCGTCGGCTGGATTGGCCATCCCCGGGTATCTCCTAAAGGGGACACAATCGCTTTTCTCGATCATCCGACTCAGGCTGATGACCAGGGGGTTGTTTCGGTCGTCGACCTGGCAGGGCGCAAGACGGTTCTCTCCACCGGCTGGGAAAGCGAGGAAGGGCTGGCATGGTCTCCGGGCGGAACCGAGGTTTGGTTTTCGGCCGCCCAAGCCGGACTCGAACGCCGCATTTATGCCGTGAACTTATCCGGTCGCCAGCGTCTGGCTTACCACGCACTTGGCGGGGTCACGCTGCAGGACATCGCTCCTGACGGTAGAGTCCTCCTGACCCGCGATGAAAACCGCGCCGGCATGATGGGTTTGGCGCCCGGAGCAACCAGGGAACGGGACCTCTCCTGGCAGGACTGGTCGCTTCCCGCGGATCTGTCTCGAGACGGTAAGACGCTGCTTTTCGACGAGCAGGGAGAGCAGGGTGGGCCGACCTATACCGCCGCTCTGCGTGACATGCAAGGGTCGCCACCGATTCCGCTGGGCGAAGGGATGGCCGGCGATCTTTCTCCCGATGGCAAATGGGCAGCCACGGTTGTCTCTTACACTCAGATCCTGCTACTGCCAACAGGCGCGGGGACACTCAAGCGAATCGAGCGCGGCGGCATACAACAGTATGGGCATCAAATCCACTGGATGCCAGACGGCCGGCAGATCATCTTTCCCGGAAACCAACCGGGGCATGAGGTTCGCTGCTTCATTCAGAACATCGATGGGGGAAAGCCCCGGCCCATCACCCCGGAGGGCGTTGGTAGCTGCGGGGTCTCTCCCGATGGGCAATTGCTGGTCGGTGAGGATCTCACGGGCGGAGCAGCCCGGTTTTATCCAATGGATGGCGGCCCACCGCGCGCCATTCCAGGTTTGCTGCCGGGAGAGATGTTGGCGTGGAGCCCCGACCCGCACTTTCTGTATGTGTACCTGCGGAGACAGCTACCGATAAAGCTCTATCGCTTGAACGCCGTGAGCGGAGAGAGGCAACTTTTCAAAGAAATGCACCCCACGGATACGACTGGACTTTGCGACATGTCTCACATCCTGTTCAGCGCTGACGGTCGAGCTTACGTTTACAGCTATATGCGGATGCTCTCCGAGCTCTATCTGGTCAAAGGGCTGACATAGCTCCGCCGGATATCCGGGTAACTCACACACCTACTGCGTACCCCTTTTGAGCGGAGTAGGGTGGTATTCCCGAGCGAGGGCCGCGGCGGCTTCGATTTGCTCCTGAGCCCCGGCGTGGTCGCCCTGCCGCTCTAACAAACGGCTCAGCTGCGCATGGACCTGGAAGGCGGGCGAATCGGCGGACTTATTCGGCGATGCCAGATAGAGCTTGAGCAGCTGGATCGCAAGTTGGGGCTCCTGGTTGTTGCGGCTGAGAAGGGTGGCCCCATCCACCAGAGCGGGCCCGTGCGGGGCCGCTGCCCTTGCATCCGCATCAATCCCGGCATGCAAGGCCTTCAGCATTTGTTCCCATTGCTGGCGGCGAGAGTAGAACGAGGCTAGCTCCATCCACGCGTTGGCAGGCTCCCTGGAGGCTTCAACCGAGGCTTTGAACTCGCTCTCTGCAAGCGAGTAGTTCTTATCCTTCTCCGCCAGGTGGCCTCTGAGCTGGTTAGCCTGCGCCGGCTCATACTGGTCGAGTGCATGGGCCACGTCTTGCGCCTTTTTCTTGCCTCCGCCAACGATCTCCGGGGCAGCTGTATAGAAGTCGCCGAGGTCGGAAAGCGCATCTACATTTCCGCTTTCCAGTTGGACCGCCCGCTCGAACTCGCTACGCACCTTCTTCGCCAGCCCGTAGGCCTTTATGGAATGGATGCTATCGGCTTTTTCGCCCTCTGCCCGGCCCAGCCAGAGATGATATCCGCTATCCATGGGCGCAAGCCGGACTGCGGTTTCGCACTCGCGGATGGCGTCATCCCATCGCTCTTCCTGGTAGTACACGCGGCAAAGCAGATTATGCGCTTCCGCGTCTCCTGGGCTTGCGGCAAGGGACGAGCTCAGGCGCGAAATCGCATCGTCCGCCCGTCCCACAGCCAAATCAGCACTCGCCGCCTCCAGCGCATTGCCTGGAACAGAAGCAGCATGGGCCGCCTGCGCCAGCAAGACGCATAGCATGGCTATGAGCGGATGAGAAAACTTTGAAGAGTTGAACATTCGCACAATTTTGCACGCCGGGTCATTGGCACCTACGATGACCTGCCGGCCTTTCTGGTAAACAATGTTGATGTTCGGGGACGGGGGAACGATTCGTCCATGCCCATGATTGGTTAAGATCGGAGGTAGTCATAATCAACAGAATGCTTGCCGGAGACGACGCATCTGGGGGACTACGCTTGATCGATAACTGCGCAACACCGCGGTGCTACACCGAAGGAGTCACTCTGAATGACCCGTTTAAGCTTGGTGCTTCTGTGGGGTATCCTCGGCTGCTTGCATTCTTTTCTCCACAGTGCCGATCGAGACACACGCGAGGTACAGACGCAGAACAGCGTGGCCGAGGCGGCCAGCGCGACGCCACGCACGAAGTATGTCGGCAACCAGTCCTGCTTGTTATGCCACAAGGACCTGGCCTCCTCCTACGTTCGTACGGCGCACTACCTTACCTCCCAAGCACCCGGGAGGGACTCTGTCCTCGGCCCCTTTGAGGAGGGGGCAAATGTGCTGAAGATCGCGGATCCCGCGCCCGTGATTGGTGATCCAGGCCTCTCCTATAAGATGGAGAACTCCGGCGGCAGCTATTCCATCATCGCGGTCAGCGGCTTTGAGGGGCAGTGGAAAACGCGGCGCGAACAGATCGCGATTGTGATCGGCTCCGGGATACGAGGCCAGAGCTATCTTTACTGGCGCGGAGACCAACTGTTCGAGTTACCGGTGAGCTATTGGTCGGAGGGCAGACAATGGATTAACAGTCCCGGCTTCCGAAATGGGCCGCCGAATTTTGACCGCGTTGTCTCCCAGCGCTGCGTGGAGTGCCATGCCACTTACATCCGTGCACTCTCACCAGACCCAGCGGCCAATCGCTACGACAAGGCCAGTCTGGTGACGGGGATTTCCTGCGAGACTTGTCACGGCCCCGGCGCCGACCATGTTGCGACGCACCGCGCTTCACCTTCCGTTGCAACGAAGCCCATCGGGGAAGCGATCGTTAATCCTGCGACCCTTTCGCGCGACCGTCAGGTCGACTTATGCTCGCTCTGCCACAACGGCGCCCGGCAGGAAGAGATCGCACCGGCGTTCTCCTATCTCCCCGGAAAGCCCTTGGACAACTTTCTCCGGCCGAACCCGGCGGACACAGCCGGCCATCCCGATGTGCATGCCAATCAGGTGGGATTGCTGAAGCGCAGCCGTTGTTATCTTTCTTCTCCCAAGATGAACTGTTCCACCTGCCATGACGTCCATGCTCCGGAGCGGCCCGCGGCATCCTATTCGGACAAATGTCTCAGTTGCCACCAGGTGGAGAGC
>Ga0182024_10014521_pt1 | contig 15222 bp, 11 predicted proteins | sample P32metaG_FD_120480 | JGI IMG/M metagenome (GOLD analysis project Ga0182024, IMG submission 120480) | Permafrost microbial communities from Stordalen Mire, Sweden - P3-2 metaG (Illumina Assembly) | ecosystem: Environmental > Terrestrial > Soil > Wetlands > Permafrost | place: Sweden: Stordalen... | reverse complement strand
GTCCTAACCTTCGCTCCTACCGCCGTGCTAGCTGAGGCGGGAGCCGAAACCTGAGATCCAACGACAAGGACACGACGATGCCCGAACTTCTCATCGACTTCATCACTTCACTAGATGGCTACGCGGCGGCCGACGGCTGGCCGGGCTGGTGGGGGCTGGAAGGACCCGAGTACCTCGCGTGGTTGGGAAAGCAGCCCGAAGCGGACTACACGGTGCTGATGGGCGCAACCACTTACCGCGTCATGTCGGGATACGCCGCCGAGGGCGAGCCAGGCACCGATGCGCTAGCGGGTCTGTCGAAGGTCGTCTTCTCGACCACGTTGAGCGAGCCCCTTTCTTGGGCGAATACACAACTCGTGGCTCGAGACCCCGTTGAGGCCGTGCGGGAGATGAAGGACAAGGACTCCAAGTCGATGCGCACCATCGGCAGCCTCACCCTGTGTCGCTCTCTCCTGAACGCCGGTCTAGCGGACCGCTTCCGCGTGGTTGTCTTTCCCGTCATCACCGGAAGCAGCGGCCGGGAGCGGATCTACGACGGCTATCCCGATGTTGCTCTCGACATGATCAGCAGCCGCACGTTCGATGGTCGCATCCAACTGCTCGAGTACGTTCCGACGATTTTGGCTGGGCCTCCGGGCCCCACCACGGTCAACGCCTGACAGGCACCAGCCGGGTGCAGCGAACTCTCGGTCGATCTCACCGGGATCCTGTTGACTCGCCGATCGACGCCGACGTCCAGATCCCCGGATATGCGCTCCTTTCGACGCGCCCTGGGTGACGCTCGGCAGAACACCCGACGTGCCGTCCTGTACGGTGTCGCCTGTCGCAAAAGTCGTTATTTTGTACCGGTTTTCGGGCGCCAACTCTGGGGGCCCGCGATCCCGGTCAAGCACCGTCTCTTTACGCGAGAACCGTCTCGATCTGGCCGGCAACACTATTTGCGAGGTATGGCGTTAGGTGGTGACATTAGGCATGCGCGGCCGCGGACACCAACTGCACTGAGGACCCCTTGTGGCCGTCCTGTAACAACTCCTCAGAGACGTGCGCGAGGATGGGTCGTAGCGACATCGGACTCCCCGGGTGGTCGCTAGATTCGGCGGAGATATGGAGATTCGAGATGATTGAGCAGGAGCCGGTCACCGAGTTGAGTCCTTTCAGCAGCCCGGATGCGGTGCAAACTGACTGGTCCCGGGCTCGGGCTGAGTTGGCTAATGCCGAGGTGTATTGGTTGTCAACCGTTCGCCCCGATGGACGTCCGCACGTAACGCCGCTGTTGGGTGTCTGGCTCGACGGGGCTCTGTACTTCTGCACCGGGCCCGACGAACGCAAGGCAAAGAACCTCGCGGGGAACCTGCATTGTGTCCTTACGACGGGGCACAACACCCTTGAGGGTCTTGATCTCGTGGTCGAAGGTACGGCCGAAAAAACGAGCGATCCGGTCGAACTAGGGCGCGTCGCCGACACCTACGAGTCGAAGTACGGAGCGCATTTCGCCGCGCCAAACGGCACGTGGTCTGGTCTCGGGGACGCCATCCGTCGAGCAGAAGCTCTGGTCTATCGGGTCGCCCCGATGACGGGCTTCGGGTTCGGCAAAGGAAAGCCATTCAGCCAGACGCGGTGGCGGTTCTCTTAGCCCGCTGAACCCCGACGGCCGGGGCGCACAGAATGCTCGACGAGGATTGATCGCAAGGGACAGCCGGCCGCGCCGTGAGAGAAGGGCAATAAGGATAGGGATGAATCTTTCTGGCGGAGCCGACGAGATGGAAGCCGGCCCGCCAACAGGTTGGGTGCGTTCGCCTCGCCGCTCGTGCTCGTCGCATCGGTCAAAAGGCTGAACCCGCCCCTTAGGGGACCCCAACAGCATGTGTGTTGACAGAGGTTGCAGCGGTTCGCCGCCGCGACCGATTCGGCCTGCGCGCTCCCTGTAAGTACCCCTCAGTCAGGGGCGAACGTTACCGGTCACGGCACTAGATCACGTGATCGGCCCTCCCTCCAGCGCTTCACGTCGGTCGAGGTCTAGCGACAGTCGGTAGAAGCGCGGCGCTCGTGCAGGAACCTCCCGAGAGGTCCAGCACGGGCTTGCCCAGAGCGTCAAAGGAGGTGAGCTGTGCACAGTTCACCACCGTATTCTCTCGGAACGAGGCATGAGGAATCGCCTCGAAGGTGACGCTCCACGCATCGTGAACGGCAAGCGCCCCCCGGGCCCAGGTGAGCGTCTGCCCACTTCGTTTCACCTGGATACTCGATGAGCCCGGTTCGTAGGTCAGACCCGCGGGCAGGGTGTCGATCACGGTAAGCGACGTCGCCGCGTTGGTGTCGCTCGGGTTGTCCGTCTTGAAGGAGTATCGGATCGGTACCGCGGTCTGCGCCGTCACGTCGCCGTTCAGAGAGAGCGACAGGGGCTGCCCGCAATCTGATTCTCCACAGAGGTCGGGGGAACAGCCAGACACGTAGTTGCTCCACCTGCTGCCGATCCTATAGGGGTCGCCGTGCAGATAGATGTTCGCGCCTTCGGCGTTGCGGGGAAGGTTGGCTGCGGCGGTTTCACACTTGTCGCTGATCTCTTTGCCGTTGCTGTCCTGCCAGGCCTTCCCATGGAAATTGTAGGCGGGGTCGGTCACCGCCTCGAAGATCTCGTGCGACAGGAGGGGAATCTCGCCGTCGGCCTGAGCGTCTCCGTTCGGCGACGCGCCGCCGAGAGGCTTCTCGACAGGGATGGCCGCGAAATATGTGAGCGTAGAGCCGGCGGCTAAGGCGTCGTGGTAGCCGCCCCTGGCTTTCCAGACACGGATTCCGTGCCCAGTAAACACGATGAAGAGGTGGTTTCCATCCTCGGTCCAGCTGCGCTTGGCCACCATCCGGTTCACCTCTTTTCTGACGTCGTTGCGAGTGAGGGGAACGTCGTTCGGATAGGAATTCGCAGTGTCAACCACCCAGTCATCGAGCGTGACGCTGTTCACTGGAGCGACCCCGGTGCTGTCCGGGTACTGAGTGACGATGTTGTAATAGGGCGTGCCACCGAGGTCCGAGACGAATCGCCTCATCAGGAGTTCGTATTGCGCGTCGCTGGTGTCCTTGTCGTAGGTGTAGCCCTTCGGCAGCCAGAAGATCTCGTCAACGACGAGCTTGTGGATGACGGGACCGTGCTCGTTGTTGTACGCGAGGTTGTTCCCGCCTGCGAACGCAGCCACTGGGGAGATGGTCATGGCGACGACAACGCCAACAACGGCGAGCGCCATCCCAAGCGTGTGATGCCGCTGCGGACTTTTGGGCCGCAGGCCCCGGTAACCGCAACGGGCGAAAACAACTGGCGCAGCCGGGGCTGACGCCTCCAATCCCACAGTGACTGCCATAACGCCTACCGACGAAACACCTAGGCGCTTGATTGCTGAGAACATGTGTCTTCCCTTCGGCGGTCCTGGCCTGTCGTTGCGGCTAGCACTCCACGATACGTGAGGTGCCTTGGCGAGTGCCCAGAGGGCACTCGGGGTCGGCGTATAGGGACGAACCGTGCGGCTGAGGGGCGGACCTGTTCCGTTAGGCAGGTCCGTACCCAGACGTGCGGTTTTCGGCCCTGCCGGTCGACCTGCGGTCTTCGGCCCTAGTCGTGCTGAGGTCAGTCGCCCCCGTAGAAGACGCGCTCGGTTACTCGCCGCGCACGGCGGGTGAGCCGGCGGTACTGCTCGCGTAGTTCGGGGGCGGTCATGCCGAGGCTGCGCGCCAGGGTCGTGAGGTGGTGGCCGGGGGGCGGCAGCGAATCGCCGGGGCGGCCGCGGACGAGATAGAGCCGGTTGCGAGCCTCCTCGCAAAACCTGTAGGCCTCTGCCAGCACCTGAGCGTCGCCGGCGTTGAGCGCACCGGCCTCGGCGAGCGCGTCGACCGCGGCGAGGGTGCCCTCGGCCCTCACGCCGCTACGGAGCTGCAGTAGTTGGACGGTCCACTCGACGTCGGACAGCGACCCGGGACCGAGCTTCAGGTGGAACTCGGGGTCTTCGCCGGCCGGGACCCGCTCGCGCTCGACGCGTGCCTTCATGAGGCGGATTTCACGGACCTCGATGTCGGACAGAGGGGCGCCCCAGAGGAAACTTTGCGCCAGGTCCCGGAAGCGGGCGCCGACCACGGGGTCACCGGCGACGAAGCGTCCACGGGTGAGGGCCTGGCGTTCCCAGACAAGAGCCCAGCGGCCGTAGTAGCTCTCGAAGGCATGGAGGCTGCGCGCCAGCGAGCCTTGTCGCCCCTCGGGCCGCAGCGAAAGGTCCAGCTCGTAGAGCCGCTGGACCGGCGTCTCGCCGTTCATCAACTTGAGGAGCGCCTCGGCGAGAGCCTCGGCGTCCTCGGCGCTCACCTTGTCGTCGTCGAAAACAAGTAGGACATCGAGGTCGCTCGAGTATGCGAGTTCCGCACCGCCGAAGCGGCCCATGGCCACCACCGCTATGCCTTCGGCGTGCGTGAGGCCCTCGGCGCGCGCCCCCGACAGCACGGACAGGGCCACTTCCAGCACCGACTCTGCCAGGCGGGTGAGCGACCGGGCGGTCTCTGGCAGTTCGGCCAACCCGAGGACGTCGCGCGCTTGCGCCCGCAACAGCTCCCCGCGCTCCAAGCTCGCCAGGCCCCGCCACCATTCCGACCGCGGCCGCCAGGCGATGCCCTCGGCGGCGCGGCGTTCCAGCTCCGCCCTGTCGGGCAGAGGGGGAGGCCCGCTTTCCAGGAGGGCGAGCTGGTCGGGGTGCCGTTCGTAACCGCCGGCGTAGAGCGGGCTGGTCCCGAGCAGGAGGCACAGGTGGCGGGCTGCCTCGGGGGACTCCCTGAACAAAGCATTGAGCTGCGCCCTGCGGTGGGGACCGGTGGCGAGCCGGCGCAGTCCCAGTAGCCCGAGGTCCGGGTCGGGGGACTCGGAGAGCCAGTCGAGCAGGAGCGGCACGAGCTGGTGCATGAGGCGAGAGGTCCTGGAGAAGCCTTGTGTCAGTTCGAGAACTGCGGCACGCGTGCGCGTGGCATCCGAGAAACCGAATGCTGCCAGGCGCTCGCTTACGAGGCGGTCGGCCTCGAGCCCTTCTTCGGCGGCCGGTGCGCTGAAAACCTCCAGCAGGGGCCGGAAAAAGAGCCGCTCGTGGATCGACCGGGCGGTCGCCTGGTGGCGGGCAAGGTCGGTTTCGAACAGGGCGAGAGCCGTGGCGCTTGGCCCGTCGCGGTAACCGAGCACGCGGGCCAGATGGGCTCGCGCCGGGGTGCTGGAGGGCAACGCATGCACCTGGCGGTCTTCCACGAGCTGGAGCCGGTGTTCGGCGGCCCGCAGGAACCTGTAGGCGTCCGCAAGGCCATCTGCGTCGGGTCGGGCGACATACCCTCCTGCAGCCAAAGCCTCCAGCGCGGCCAGAGTGGCCGGTGCCCGCAGCGTCGCGTCGTCGCGACCGTGCACGAGCTGTAGCAGCTGCACCGCGAACTCGATGTCGCGGATGCCGCCGCGGCCCAGCTTTATCTCGCGCTGGGAAAGACCCTGCAGTGCGACCGCTCGCTCAGTGCGAGCCTTCATTGCTCGCAGGGCCCGCAAGTCGTCGGCACCCAGGGGGCGCCCCCACACACGCGTAGCGGCCTGTTCTGCAAAGGCAGCTCCGAGCTCGGGGCCCCCGGCGGCCGGCCTGGCCTTGAGGAGGGCCTGGAACTCCCAGGTTTGTGCCCATCGGTCCCAATACGCGAGGTAGGAGGCGAGACTGCGTACGAGCGGGCCGGAGCGGCCTTCCGGGCGAAGCCCGAGATCGGTCCGCCAGGCTTGGCGGACGAGGTTGACCAGCGGCTGGGGGTCGCCGCCGCCTACTAGCACCACGTCGATGTCGCTGCCGTAGTTGAGCTCCCGCGCCCCTAGCTTGCCCATCGCTATTACCGCCAGCTCGGACGTGAGGCGGCTGGTCGTGGTGGCTGCACCGAGCAGCCCGTCGGCGAGGTCGGCCAACGAGGCACCAACCGTCTCGAGGGAGGTTTCGCCCAAGAGATCGAGCGCCGCGATGCGCAGCACCTCCAGGTCCTTCCAGCGCGACAGTGGCTCCATCGGCTCGACCGGCCGGTCGAGGGCGGACAGCACATCCAACGCCATCGGGTCGGTCGTGCACGTGCGGGTGAGAAAGGGGCTCGCCGCCATGACGGTCACGACGGCCCGTAGCAGCGGGCCGCCTGCGCGCAAGCGCTCCACCGGCTCCGGTGCAGCGTCGGCCAGGCGTGCGAGCCCTAGCTCTGCCTGTACCGGGTCGGCCGAGGCCGCCAGTTCGGACGCCAATGCTTCGCGGTAGGCCGGCATGGGCCTACGCTCGGAACCTATGACCTGGTTGCGTGTCGCCCTCTGCCAGCTTGACACGGTGGTTGGCGACCTCCCCGGCAACGTCGAGCGGGTGGTCGCCGCCCTCGGCCGCGCCGAAGAGGCCGGTGCCGACTTGGCGGTGTTCCCCGAGCTGGCCATTACGGGTTACCCACCCGAAGACCTGCTGCTGAAGCCGGGGTTCGTCGCCGACAACCAGGTTGCTCTTGCCAAGGTGGCCCAAGCTACCGAGCGGTGCGCGGCCATCGTCGGCTTTGTCGACGAACGGCTCGATCTTTATAACTCTGCAGCTGTTTGTGCCGGCGGCGAGGTACGAGGCATTTACCACAAGGTCAACTTGCCCAATTACTCGGTGTTCGACGAGCAACGTTACTTCCTGCCTGGTGACGGTGCTGAGAACCTCTACATCATCGGCGGGGCCCGCGTCGGGGTCTCGGTCTGCGAGGACGCCTGGGACCCGACCGGCCCGGTCAGCGCTCAGGCAGCGGCCGGCGCCGAACTGATCGTCAATATCAATGCATCTCCCTACCACGCCGACCGCCTTGGTGAGCGCCAGCGGATGCTGGCAACCCGGGCGGCCGATGCTTCGTGTGCCCTTCTGTACGTGAACACGGTAGGTGGCCAGGACGAGCTCGTTTTCGACGGAGCATCGATGGTTTTCGACGCCGAAGGCCGCCTGGTTGCGGCCCTGCCTCAGTTCGAAGAGTCCGTGTCAATTTTTGACCTGGAGGTGCAGCCCACATATCGCAAGAGGCTTCTCGACCCGCGCGGTAGGCACCGCGCCCCGCCGCTGCCTGAAGTGACGGTGAGCACGGCACCGCGCCGGGCAATCTCCGCCCCCCGCATCGAGCCTCCGAATGCGCGGCCTCTGGAGCGGGAGGAAGAGATTTATAGGGCACTTGTCCTGGGCACCTCCGACTACGTACGCAAGAACGGTTTCAGCGAGGTTGTCATAGGCCTCTCCGGAGGGATCGACTCGTCTCTCGTGGCGACCATTGCAGCGGACGCCCTTGGTGCGGGGGCCGTCCACGGCGTTTCGATGCCGTCGCGCCACACGAGTGAACCTTCCAACCAAGACGCGGCCGACCTTGCCGCCAGGCTCGGAATTGATTATCGGACAATATCAATCGAGCCTGCCCACGCCGCTATGCTCGAGATGCTAGCTGGCACCTTCGCCGGGAGCGTGGCCGGTCTGGCCGAAGAGAACATCCAAAGCCGGTTGAGGGGGGTCGTTCTCATGGGGCTGTCCAACAAGTTCGGCTGGATGGTCCTTACGACGGGCAATAAAAGCGAGCTCGCAGTTGGTTATTCCACGCTTTACGGGGATACGGCGGGCGGCTTTGCGGTCATCAAGGATGTGCCGAAAACTCTCGTTTACCGGCTTTGCAGGTGGCGAAATAAAACAGGCGAAGTAATCCCAGAGAGCGTGCTCGACAAGCCACCGTCGGCAGAGCTGCGCCCGGGGCAGCTCGATACGGACAACCTGCCCCCCTACGAGCGTCTCGACCCTGTGCTCGAGGCGTACGTCGAGGGCGACCTCACTGCGAGCGAGCTAGTCGAAGCTGGCTTCGCCCCAGAGCTCGTCGAGCAGGTCGTGCGCCTGGTTGACCTTGCCGAGTACAAGCGCCGCCAGAGCCCGTTAGGGGTAAGAGTCACGCCCAAGGCCTTCGGACGGGACCGCCGGATGCCCATAACGAACGGCTACCGCTGAAGCGCATGGGACCTTTCTCAACAACCCACGTCGCCGAGGTGGTCCAAGCGGGGCCGGCCCTCACCATCGAGGAGTCCGCCACCCTGGCTGGGGGTTGGGCGTGGGCCGAGACGTCGCTGTACGAAGTGGCCGGGGGCTGGGCCCGCTCCACGACGCACCCGTCCACCAAGGTTTACTTCGATGCCTGCAGCCAGCATCACGCGTGGCGGGCACAGCTTTTGCAGGAGCGCTTGCCGGCGCGCCTCGCGGCTAGCCGCGCGGCTGCCGGCGATTTGTTGAAGCCTCTTTCAGAAAGAGCGGCACAAGTGATGAAGGTTCTCTCTTGCCTGGAGGGCGACGTGGAGCGATTGGCCGGGTACTGCAGGGTCGTCCTGCCAAGGACGGTCGTCGCATACCGTTCATGGCAAAGGCGCTGCAGCGACGCGAGCGACCGGCCTGTAGCGAGGGCGCTCGGTTTTGCCACCGGCGACGCTCTCGCCGATTGGGAGCGAGGGTCCGCGTTGCTGGTCGATTTGCTGGACAATGCGAGTGCCGCAGGCGCGGTCGATCGTGCAGCGGAGGCGACAAGCGAAGTGGAACGCATGCTTGTCGGCCAGGGGTTGGCTGCGCGTGGCTAGCAAAGGCCGGACGGCTCCGGGGACCGGCGCGGCTCGCTTGGCCGCACCCCCAGAGCACGACGTTGTGGTGGACACCGCCGACGGGGCGCTCGCCGAAGTTGCGGAACGTTATTTCTGGCTCTTCGAGGACAGCCCGGCGGCAAAGTACACATGCGACCTGGACGGCAAGGTCCTCGAAGTGAACGCGGCCCTTTGCCGCCTGCTTGGCCGGGCCCCCGAAGAAATAGTGGGCCAGACCATAAGCAGTTTTTCAGCCGACCCAGGGCTGCAAGCTGATGAGCTGGGGCCGTTCCTTTCGGGCCAGGCGCGGACCTACTCCGGTATGAGGCGTTACCGCGGGCGCGACGGAGCGGTGCTCCGGGTGAGGGTGAGCCTGGGCGCCATCAGGGATCCCGGCGGGAAGGCCCGTATTATTTTCGGGGAGCTGGAGGACCTGACTGCTCAGTACCTGGCCAGCAGCGAGCTCGACCGCCAGCGCAACCGCCTCGAGATGGCGATCGAGGCTTCCGGGATGTCGGTCTGGGAGCTGAATGCCGTGTCGGGGTTCCTCACCGTCCAAGCACGCTCACCTGGCGAGGCCGAGTTCCACGAGCAGAACATGACTTACGGGCATTTCGTAACGACCTTTTATCCCGACGACCGAGGGCTGTTGCCGACGATCAGGGCGATCCGGTCGCATGGTTGCGGGGAGCTGGATGTGGAGCTGCGCGCCGGGACGGAATTAGGCGCTGTGCGATGGGTGCACCTGAAGGGCAGGGCTGTGAGCGACGACGAAGGCAGGGTCGTCCGCTTCGTTGGGACCACGGCCGACGTCACCGAGCCACGTGCCCAGCGCGCCGAACTGTCAGCTCAGCGCGACCGCCTCGAGCTGGCGCTGGAAACGGCGGGGATGATGGCATGGGAGCTGTGCCTGGGGGCACAGGGGTCTTTCAGTTCCTTCCATGCTGACCTGTTGGGGCTGGACATCCCCGCGTCGCTGCCGGCGAGCGGGCCGTCGGACAGCCCCGTTTTCGGCGAGAGGGTGTTCGGCGCCGACCGCGACGCGGTGAGCCAGGCATTGCAGGACTGCCTCGCCCGCCCGGGCGAGGTGCTCGACATTGAGTACCGCCTGCGGGACGACGCTGGTTCGGTCCGCTGGGCGCACACCCGGGCGCGCGCTGATCATGAGCCCTCGGGCCAGGCCCTGCGGGTTAGTGGCACTACGGCGGATGTGACGGGAGCAAGGATGGAGGTCGCCGCCCGGCTGCGCGCCGAGAGGGTCCTTTCGCGGACCCTGGAGGCGTCGCAGGACGCTTTCATCGGGGCGGACGAATCAGGCGTAGTCACCGACTGGAACCCCGCTGCAGAAGCGATGTTCGGCTGGTTCCGTGACGAGATCATCGGCCAGGGCCTCGTCGAACGGATCTGCAATGGCGACGCGACCGCCCTTTCCGAAATGTTCTCCGACGTCGAGCCCGGGGCACATGGAACGGCCGGGCCCGAGGGCGCAAAGGTGCGAAGAGAGGTGGAGGTCTACACGCGCGACGGCCGCCATTTCCCTGCGGAAATTTCTGCGATCCGTGTGGAGGACGACGGGCTGCCGTTCTGGCGCCTCTTCGTGCGCGACCTTTCCGAGCGCAAGGCCTACGAGAGCCAGCTCATCCGCAACGCCCTTTTCGACCCGCTCACCGGGCTGCCCAACCGCGCACTGCTGCTCGACCGCCTCTCCGGCGCGGTCCGCCGGCTCAGCCGGGTGGCAGGTTTGCTGGCAGTGCTCTTCATAGACGTAGACCGCTTCAAGCACGTGAACGACAGCCTCGGCCACAGCTCCGGCGATGACTTCCTCGTCGAGCTGTCCCAGCGCATCCGATATGTCCTGAGGCCGGCCGACACCGTCGCCCGCTTCGGCGCTGACGAGTTCGTGGTGCTTTGCGAGGCTCTCGAGGGGGAGCGAGAGGCGATGGCTCTGGCGCTGCGGATCGAGGGCATTTTCGCCACGCCTTTCGTGCTCGATGGACCACCCGGTCGGGAGGTCTACGCCTCGGCGTCGGTGGGCATCTCGCTCGCCAAGGATGCGTCCACGAGCGCGGAAACCCTGGTGCGCGACGCCGGCACGGCGATGCACCGTGCCAAGGAGCACGGTGGTGGGCACGCCGAGGTCTTCGACGCCGAGATCCGCCGCCGGTCGATCGCCCACCTCGAGACGGAGTCCGAGCTGCGCCGCGCCCTGGAGCGGGAGGAGCTCTGCCTTTACTACCAGCCCGTTGTCGACCTGACGGGGCGGCTTGACAAGGTAGAAGCGCTAGTGCGCTGGGCCCATCCCTCCGGCCGGGTGGCGCTGCCAATGGAGTTCGTCCCCCTCGCCGAGGAGACAGGCCTCATCGTGCCGTTGGGGGACAGCGTCCTCGAGATGGCTTGCCGCCAGGTGGCCCAGTGGAGGGACGACTACCCGTCGCTCAGCGAGCTCCAGGTCTCGGTCAACATCTCGAGCGCTCAGCTGCGCGCCAAGGACGCGGTCGAACGGATGGCGACGATCGTCGACCGTACCGGCCTGTCGCACGACGCCCTGATATTGGAGATCACCGAGACCGTGTTGATGGACGAACGGACAGGGGCCGCGAACAAGTTGGCGGCTCTCCGTTCGCTCGGGGTGCGCCTGGCGGTCGATGACTTCGGGACGGGTTACTCGTCGCTCCTCTACCTCCGGCGCTACCCGCTCGACATGCTGAAGATCGACCGGAGCTTCGTAGCAGGCCTGGTCGACAACCCTGAAGATGCCACGATCGTCGATGCCGTCGTGAGGCTCGCGCATTCCTTCGGCCTGCAGACGGTGGCCGAGGGAGTGGAAACGGCGGACCAGCTCAGGCTGTTGCGGAGCCTCGGTTGCGATATGGGCCAGGGCCATTTCTGGGGAAGGCCGCTGCCGCCGGAGACTCTGCTGAGCCGTTTGCTGGCCGACGGGCCGTCCCCTTACGTGGACCTCACGCCCTGGGGCAAGTAAGGCCGGGTTGCCGGAGAAGGTGGCGCCAAGCCCCTTGAAGGTAGCGCTAAGCCCCTCAGGGGCACTACGGTGGGGGGCATGTTCAAAAAGCTGCTATTCCTCGCCCTCATCGTCGGCGTTGGCTTCCTCGCCGCGAAGAAACTGCGGGCTGCATAACTGAGGGCCGGCCGAGGTCTGCAACGACCTCGGCAAGGTCCTTTTTCTTCAGAGTTCCACTGGCGCCGCGGCTGAGCGACGTCTGGCGATGAAAGCTATGCCCAAGAGCAGCCCGAGGAGCAAGACGGCGCTCCCCGCACCTACCAGTCCCGCGCGCAGTGGGCGGTGCCCGTCCGGGGTCACCACCATCACCTCCGAGAACCGCAGCACCGGCCAGCCTCGCATCTGAGCTATCCGTCGTAGGGCGCGGTCAGGGTTCACGACAACGGGATGGCCGACGGCTTCGAGCATCGGTAGGTCGGTGGCAGAGTCGCTGTAGGCCCAGCTCTCGGTCAGGTCGAGGTTGTCACGCGAGGCGATCAGGCGGATCGTCGCCGCTTTTTGCGGCCCGTAGGTGTAGTTGAGCAACTGGCCCGTGTAGCGGCCCGCGCTCACAGCGGCCTGGCTGGCGATGGCCTCCTCGGCCCCGAGGTAGCGGGCCAAAGGTTCGACTATCTCTTCGGGGGCCGCCGACACGATGTACACCGGGCGCCCCTCTTGCTTGTGTTTCGCTATCAGTTCGACAGCTTCTTTGTAAGTGATCGGCCCGACCACCTGGTTCAAGGTGTCGGCCACTATCCGCTTGACGCGCTCTTGCTCCCAACCCTCCGTGAGGGCCAACATCCGTAGGCGCAACCGTTCGAGAGCCTCCGGACGCGCCCCGAAGCGCAAGAAGAGCGCCTGGCCCCACAGGCCTTGCGCCAGGATGCGCCGGGTGACCAGCCCCTCCCGGTAGAACGGGCGAGAAAAGGCGATCAGGGACGCTTTGGCAATGACCGTCTTGTCCAGGTCGAAAAAAGCGGCCGCCCGCGCGGTGCCGTTTTTCGCCGTACCTCCCTGGGGCTCTATACCGGCAGTCTGCCACCCCCGGCGCGGTTGTACGGGAGTGGTGGGACTAGCATCGGGGGGTGCGTGATGAGCGGGGCCGGCCCAATACCGACCTCGAGCAGATCGATGGCAAGATGTTCCAGCTCTTCGCGTTGGTCGTCGAAGCCCTTGCTGCTGCCACCGACGCCCTTCTTTCGGGCGACAAGCATGTTGCGGCCGTGCTGTCCGGGCGCGACGAGCTGGTTGACAACGTCTACAACGACGTCGAACGCCTGGTCAACCGCGCAGTGGCACTCGAGGCCCGCGACAAGAAGGACCTGCGCTTCCTCCTGACCGCGCTGCGCGTGGTGCCCGAGCTCGAGCGCAGCCACGAGCTGGCTGAACACATAGCTCGCCGGGCTGCCTACGGGCTCGGGGCCGAGCTCACGCCGCGGGCCAGGGGCCTGATCGACCGTATGGGCAAGGTGGGCATGACGATGTGGCGCAAGGCCGCTGACTGCTGGTACGACAAGGAAGGAAAAGCAGCCGACGAGATCGCCCAGCGCGACGAAGAGATGGACGAGCTGCAGACCGTGCTCGTGAGCGAGGTCGCCGCGTCCGGGGCACCCTCCTCGGTCGCGATGGAGCTTGCTCTGGTTGCACGCTTCTACGAACGGTTGGGCGACCACGCCGTCAATGTGGCTCGTATGGTTTCCGCCCTTCACGAAGACTCCGATCGCCAGCGCGATGTCGACACTGGTTCGGGTAGAAGGTAAGCAGGTAGCCACCAGGTAGTAAGCCGGCAGAAGGTAGGCAGTTCGCCAGCCCAAGCTGCTACGGTGGCCAGGTCATTGGTAGGCCTTAGGCAGTTGGGCCTCAGCTAGATAGGCAGGACGGGGAGGATCTCGGTCGATGGAACTCGGTCTCGAGGTAGACGAAAGCCGGCGACCTTATGCGGTCCTAGCAGTCAAGGGGGAGGTCGACGTCTATACGGCCCCTCGGCTGCGGGAGAAGCTGGTCGAGCTGGTAAGCCAGGGCAAGCACCAGATCGTGGTGGACCTCGAGGGCGTGGACTTCCTTGACTCGACGGGCCTGGGCGTGCTGGTCGGCGGCCTGAAGCGGCTGCGTAGCCACGACGGGGACCTTACGTTGGTCTGTACCCACCAGAGGATCCTCAAGGTCTTCGAGATCACGGGCCTGACCAAGGTCTTTTCGATCTACGGCACGGTCGACGAAGCCGTCGCTGAGTAGTCCCTGCATTGCCGGCTCCAGTCATGCAGCGCGCTTTAGTGCTGGAGCTGGACGTCCCGTCCAGCCCCGAGTACATCGCGATCGTCCGGCTGGTTGTGGCGTCGGTGGCGTCCTCGCGGCGTGCGCTGGCTGACGAACGCATCGACGACCTGAAGCTCGCCGTCTCCGAGGCGTGCACCAACGCGATCGAGGCCAACACGTCCATCAGGCCGAACGCCCCGGTACATGTCGAGATCTGGGAGTCGCCCGACCGTCTCGAGGTGACCATCGAGGACAATGGGCCGGGCTTCGACCCCGACAAGCTGGAGTTCCCCCCACCCGTCACCGACCCGGAGCGGCTCAACTTCGAGCGGGGCCTCGGGATCCCGCTCATCAAGACCCTGGTCGACTCGGCGAGCTTTATCCGCACGGAGAGCGGCACGTCGGTGCGGATGACCGTCTTCGGCGGCCCGGTGAACGGGGACGACACCGCCACCATCTACATGGACGTCTCCCAGCTGCCCGGCCTCCCAGACGCCGAATGAGGCTCGTTTGGCGGTGCTCTACGTCCTCGAGCCAGGCAAAAGAGCTGCTGTCGCATTGTCGAGCTCGGTGAGCCCCGGCTATGGTCCGTATGCCCTCCCGGCATCTCCGGGGGGGACTGTAAAGGAGAGGTTCTGATGCCTCAATATGTCGCCGTCAGCACAGGGTCTGGTGGCTACCTGGCGTTCCATTTGAGAGGGGTCGAATGGGCCTGGCTCTTTTTCGCCCTGGGATGTGCGCTTGTATCGCTTGTGACGGCGCTCGTGTTGATGCGCAAGGTCCTGGCTGCTGACGAAGGGACACCTGCGATGCGCGACATCGCGCACGCTATCCAGGAAGGGGCCCTCGCCTACCTGAAACGCCAGTACAAGACGATCGCCTTGATCGTGGTGCCTGTAGCGGTTTTCGTGTTCGTCACTTCCACCAAGGTGGTCGACACGCAAACGCACCACACGGTGCTCGGCTTCGTGCCCTCGGGCATCTTCAGGACCATTGCGTTCCTCGTGGGTGCGAGTTTTTCCGGCCTTACCGGCTTCATCGGGATGAGCACGGCGGTGAGGGGCAACGTGCGAACTGCAGCGGGAGCCCGTTCAGGGTCGCTGCCCGCGGCGCTTAAGGTCGCCATCCGCACCGGCGGCGTCACCGGCCTGTTCGTGGTGGGCTTCGGGCTTCTCGGTGCCACCGTGATCGTCATGCTGGCCCAGCACTCGGCGACCGCGATCCTGATCGGTTTCGGCTTCGGAGGTTCGCTCCTGGCCCTGTTCATGCGTGTCGGCGGCGGCATTTTCACTAAGGCGGCGGACGTCGGGGGCGACCTGGTCGGCAAGAT
>Ga0182024_10014520_pt1 | contig 15222 bp, 8 predicted proteins | sample P32metaG_FD_120480 | JGI IMG/M metagenome (GOLD analysis project Ga0182024, IMG submission 120480) | Permafrost microbial communities from Stordalen Mire, Sweden - P3-2 metaG (Illumina Assembly) | ecosystem: Environmental > Terrestrial > Soil > Wetlands > Permafrost | place: Sweden: Stordalen... | reverse complement strand
TGTAGGTGAAGGCGGCATCGGTGAGGTTCCCGATGCGCACGTCGATGGCGTGACCCGACACCTGCTCCCAGCGCGTCACGCGGTCCTCCAGGGAAGCGATGGGCACCAGGCTGTCCACGCCCATCTCGCGGTCGTACTCCCGGCGCACCAGGTTGTCGACCACAGTGACCTCGTGCCCGAGCGCCGACAGGTGCAGGGCCGTGGGCCAACCGAGATAGCCGTCTCCTCCGAGAACCAGAATCTTCATTTCACCCGTGTTTTCACTCAGGCCCCGCGATTGTTACGGAGTCGTTTCAACTTCATCATGGGTCAGAACCCTGAATTTACGCTGTGGGGCGACTGTAATTGGCGTGAGACCAGGGGTTATCACTAGCGGCGCAGCCTAAACAGCAGAAAACCAGCGCGGGGGGATGGACATGTGACGAAGCGAGACGGCGGGCCCGGCTCGGTCAGCCAGCTGCCCCCCACAGGGCCTGTCGCAGCCCCGAGGCCCGGGTGATCGGCCGCTCGATGGCGGCGCGGATCGACAACTCGGGGCCGACGACGATGAGGCGTTCCCGGGCCCGGGTCACCGCTGTGTAGAGCAGTTCACGAGTCAGCACCCGAGAATCCGGGCTCGGCAGCAGGAAGGCGACCGCCTCGTACTGGGAGCCCTGACTCTTGTGGACGGTCATGGCGTAGACGGTGTCCACCGCGGCGAGCCGGGTGGGACTGACTTCGGCGATGGCGCCGCGGCGCTCAAAGGCCGCCACCAACCGTCTACCTTCCGACTCGATCACCACGCCCGTGTCCCCGTTGTACAGGTCGAGGCCGTAATCGTTCTGGGTCACGATGAGTGGGCGACCCACGTACCAGGTCGCGCCAGTGGTGAAGCCCTCCACATCCGAGCGGAGCCAGTTCTCGATGTGGTCCATCCACGTCGAGACGCCTTCCGGCCCGCGCCGGTGACCGCAGAGGAGACGGAAGCTGCCCAGTGCGTCAATCGCGGCCCGCGCGTCGCCGGCGCGGGCCGACGCGATCACGGCGCGGCCTGTGTCGACCGCCAGCCGTCGCACGTCGCTCAACACGTCTTCGGGGAAAGCCGACGCGGCCGGATCGGTGGCGATCCACTGCACGTTCGAATCGCCGGCCCGGAGGATGGCCATCGCCTCGTCGGCGTCGTCCTGCCGGATGGCCCGGGCCAGTGCGGCGATGGCCAGCCCGTGGCGATGCACGTTGCGCAGCACCGCGATCCCCTTCCCGAACGCGGCGGCCTTCGTGCCCTCGGCGGCCGGAACCGACAGCCCCGTGACGTCGGCCAACTCCTGCCGGGCTGCCGGCAGCATGGCGGGTCCGAGCGCCGCGGGCCCGACGATGTCACCCAGGACGGCGCCGGCCTCGACCGAAGCCAGTTGCTCGGGGTCGCCCACGAGCAGCAGCCGCGCGTCGCTGCGGATCGCCTCCAACAGCCGGGCCATGAGTGACAGCGAGACCATGGATGTCTCGTCGACGACGATGACGTCATGGGGCAACCGGTTCAGGCGATGGTGACGAAAGCGCGTGCGATTGCCGGGATTGAAGCCGAGCAGGCGGTGCACCGTCTTGCCCGACAGTGCCTGCAGGCGCTCCCGCCACTCCTGATCGATCGCGGTGGCACCGGCGCCCTGGCGGACGGCATCCTCCAGCCGCGCCGCCGCCTTTCCGGTCGGGGCGGCGAGGGCCACCAGCGGCGGGCGCTGCCCGGCTGCGGCGGCTTGCGCCTCCAGCAGCGCCAGGACGCGGGCCACCGTGGTCGTCTTCCCGGTGCCGGGCCCGCCCGCGATCACAGACAGCCTCTGCAGGACGGCGGTGGCCGCCGCCAGGCGCTGGTCGGGATCGTCGTCGAACAGCTCGCCGAGGCCACGCTGCAGTAGATCCGTATCGACCCCGGGCGCGCCGCCCTCTGCGCGCGCACGCAGCTCCGTCGCCACCAGGGTCTCGTCCGCCCACAGGCGGTCCAGATACAAGGTGGTCCCCTCCAGGTGCAGCGGCCGATCGTCCCCGACGATCGGGCTGGCCGCCATCCGGCGGACCCACGTCCGTGGTGCCGGCCACGGCAGCGCGCCGATGTCCGCCGGCGTGTCCGTGTCGGGGTCCGCCGTGGCGTGAATGGTGGCCAGGTCCACGCAGACGTTGCCAAGACGCGGGGCCCTCGCCGCGAAGGCTGCCCCCAGGGAGACAACGTCCTCGTCGGCTCCGCTCAACCGGGCCAACCGCAGCGCCACGTGGACGTCCGACGTCGAGAGGATGCCCGCATCGTTGAAGGCGCGCAGCGATCCCTCGCTGCCGCGCACCAGCCGCGCGTCGAACGAGTCGACGGTCTGCAGCTCGGTCACCCCGGTACCCCGCGGTCGAAGAGCTCGCTCACGGCCTCGACGAAGGCCGCCGGCGGCCGCCAGGACCAGACCCCGGGAGGCGACGCCCCGTCCGCACCCGCCGGATCCGTCGCACTCATCCCGCGCACGAACAGGTAGAGGACGCCACCGAGGTGCGCGTCGGGGTCGTAGTGGGGGAGCCGCCAGCGCAGGTAGCGGTGCAGCGCCACCGCGTAGAGGATGGCCTGCAGCGGGTAGTGGGCGGCAACCATCTCGGCCTGCAACGCGGCCGGCCGGTAGTGCCAGGACGTCAGCGTCTCCCCCGGCGGGCTCAGCTTGTTGGTCTTGTAGTCGGCCAGGACGAAGCGGTCGCCCGACAGGCGGAACACGAGGTCGAGGCTCCCCGTCAGATACCCCCGGAGGGCACCGTTGAGGGCGGGGTCGCGCAGGTGCGGGGCGTAGCGTGCCACCGGATCGTCCTCAGGCAAGTACGTGTCCAGGAGGTCGGCCACGGCCGCGACGTGCAAGCTCGCCGTGGGCGCGTCGCCGCCGACGAGCGGGATCTCGAAGTTCAGTTCGTCGAGCCGGTCGCCCCGCGCGATGTCGCGGAGCCGGACACCGTCGACCATCGGCCCGAGGGGGCTCTCGATGGCGGCGCACAGGCCCGAGACCACCTCGTCCGTGCTGCCCAGGTTCACGTTGCGCCAGGCCACTTCCTCGGCCAGCGCCCCCGACACCACGGCGCCCAGATCGGGCACGTCGAACTCGGTGTGCTCGAACACGCCGTGAATGACCGTGCCCACCAGTGCGCCCCCGGGCATGTCGGCCAGTTGCAGGGAGACGGCGCCATCCCCCGCGGCCGGGCCCGCTTCCCGCCGTCCCGGCGGCGGCATGGGCACATCCTCGTCCGATGTCAGCGGCTGCTCCGGCTCGCTCCCCACCACGGGCTGGTCGTGCAAGCCGCTGGTGATGCTCGAGTACGACGCCCGGCGCCAGCCGACGTCGAGGGTCCTGTCGAAGATCGCCGCCTCGAGGTGGGGCGGGATCTCGTCGCCCTCTTCCCAACGCTGGACCGACGGCACGCCGACCCGCTCGACCGAGACGCACGGTCCCAGGCCGGCGAGGGTCGATTCGACCGCGGCGTCGGACCGGGTCTTGGCGCCGTAGGGGCCCACCACACCCTGGGCGTCGCGGTCGAAGAGCAGCCGGGCCAGCGGCGAGTGCTGGCTGTCCTGTGCTCCGGCCCACCACAGGACGGCTTGGTGGCGCGCCCGCGTCAGGGCCACGTAGAGCAGCCGGAGGTCCTCGCCGCGGGCCTCCTCGAGCTCCATCTTCTGGTGCTGGGCGAAGCTGTTCCCTTCGAGTCCGACATCGATGGTGCGCCGGTTGCCGTCAGCCGGATTGTGGAACATGGGCACGTGGGCGCGGGCGTCGTTGCCGAAGGGCCGGCCGTCCCACATGTACGGACAGAACACAATCGGGAACTCGAGCCCCTTGCTGCGGTGGATCGTGATCACCTGCACTGCGTCGGCGTCCGACTCGAGGCGACGCGCCCGCTCTTCGTTCTCTCCGTCCCGCGCCGTATCGTGAATCCGCCGTCCCAGCCAGGTGGCCATGGCCGTGGGCCCGAGGCCCTCGGACACGCCGGCCTCGTGCAGCAGTTGCGCAATATGGCGCAGGTCCGTCATGAACCGCTCGCCCGACGGGCGCGCCAGCACCCGCTCGGGCACCTCGTGCGAGCTGCTGACCGCCTGGTAGAGCGAAGCGACGCCCTGCTCGCGCAGCAGCGTCGCCCACCGGTGCAGCGACCAGTGCAACCCCTCCCATTCGGCTTCGTCCGCCGTGGCGACCTCTTCGGGGGTCCAGCCCACGAAGCAGGTCAGGGCGGCCAGGGAGGCGCGGTCCCGTGCGGTCGGTCGCTCGAGCGCCTCGAGGAAACGGAGCCATTCGAGCGCAGGATCGGTGGCGAAGACCGAGCCGGATCCGCCGATCACGGCCTGGACGCCGACGGCGCGCAGCGCGTCGCGCACGGTCACCGCCTGGCTGTTCGTCCGCACCAACACGGCGAGGTGGCCGGGATGCACCGTCGTCCGCCCGACATCGACCCCGCCCCGGCTCCGGGTGATGAGCTCGGGGCCATCGGACAGCAGCTGGACCACCTCGGCCGCCAGGTCACGCGCAATGAAGGACCGGGCGTCGGGGGCCTTGGGTTGCTGCCGCTTCTCCGTCAACGGGACGAGGCCGTCGTCGCCGTGAACCATGCGGACCCGCACCGGCCCGTCGACGTGGCACCCGACAAGCCGCTGTTGCTGGTTGGCTTCGGCCGCCCTGACCTTGCGGTAGGCGATGCCGGCGTAGCCGAGCTGGGCGTCGCCGAAGAGCGCGTCGTAGGCCTCGAGCAACGCCTGGTCGCTGCGCCAATTGACGTCGAGAGTCCATTCGGACTGCACTTCGTCGCGCGCCTGCAGGTAGGCGTGCACGTCGGCGCCGCGGAAGGCGTAGATCGCCTGCTTGGGGTCCCCGATCAACACGAGCGTCGCGCCACCCTCGCCGAAGGCGCGATGCATGATGTCCCACTGGACCGGGTCCGTGTCCTGGAACTCGTCGACCAGCACGACGTCGTAGCGCTCGCGCAGGCGGGCACAGGCGGCGGGCCCGCGCGCTTCGTCGAAGAGAGTCGTGCGGAGGCGACTGAGCACGTCGTCGTAGGTGAGGATCTTGCGCGCCTTCTTGCGGTCCTCCATCTCCTTGCGAACGGCCTTGGCGAAACGGCGCCGAATGGACGGGAGGTCGTCCGCTTGCGACAGAGGCGGCACCATGTCGGCATCAGGGTGCCCGAGGGCGGCGGCTTTGGCGATCTCCATGGCCTCTTTGCGGTCGAAGCCGAGCGCGTTGGCCTTGTGCGCGAAGCGGCGCAGGAAGAGATCGTCGACCACTTCCTCCATGAGGTCACTGACGTCTTCGACCAGGGTCACTTCGCGGTCGACATCCCCCGCCGTCCCCAGGCCGTAGAGGACCTGGAGGCAGAACCCGTGCGTCGTCTCGATGGTCGCCGCGTCGAAGTCCGCGATGGCCTTGCCCAGCCGGTCACGGCGGGCCTCCACCTCGTCGGACGGCCCGCGGGCGAGCAGCTGCACCAGCTCGTCGTCCTCATGGCCCCCCTGGCCGGCGAGGGTGTCCACCAAGCCGTCGAAGGCAAGGACCAGGCGCTCGCGCACCCGCTCGCGCAACTCCCCGGTCGCCATCCGGGTGAAGGTGATGACGAGGAGGCGGTCGATCGGGAGGATGCCTTCCGCGACGTACCTCGTGGTGAGCGCCGCGATGGTGAACGTCTTGCCCGTCCCGGCGCTCGCCTGCAGGAGAGTCATGCCCGTGGGGAGCTCGCCGCAGACGTCGAAGGACCGGGGAGCCGGGGCGACGACCGTCATCGGTCGACGAGCTGCTCGTGGGCGAGCAGGGCATCCCACATGCGGTGCGCGTACGCACCGAACCGCGTCGACCCCGACGGGTCCCACGCGACCTCGTCGGCGCGCGGCGCGTCGGCCATCTGGAGCACCGTTCGGAACGCGAGCGCGCCCCCGAGCACCAGCATGTGCTCCGGCTCCTTGTCCTCCTTGGGGAAGTTGTAGGCGGAGGCCCACTCGGCGGCGGCGGCACGCTCTGGGTCGGTTCCCTCCACCACTGCGCCCGCCCAGGCGGCCGACGTGCGCGCGTAGAGCGGGAGCGGCTCGCACATCCCCCGCTGGAACACCTCGACCAACGCTTGCAGGTGTGACTCCGCCGCCGCCTTCCGGCTGGGCGCATCGGTCCCGAGCGGCCCGATGTCGGCGATGGAGATCGTCGCGCCCCTGCGCTGGCTGCGGCCCACCGTGTGCGCCGAGAAGGACCGCTCCGGCCAGGTCGCGCTCAGGACGAGCAGTCGGACCCAGGCAATCAGCCGGTGAGCCGGGCCCAGCTTCGAGTACGTCACGGTGTGCACCACGTCACCTCGCACGCCGGGCACGGTGCCGACGACGCTGCGTCCGTCGGACAGGTCCACGTGCGCGTCAAGCGACACCGGGGGCGATGCGTGCTGCCCGGCAGCGACGAGGTCGTCCAGTGGGGCCGTGATCTGGCTCAGCTCGGCCACGGCCAGCTGGCCGGGCGGCAGCGCGCCCCGCGCCCGCTCGGCGTCCAGGCAGGCGTCGAGCCCGGCCCCTCCCAGGCGCTCTTGCAGCACGCGCTCGGCGATCTGCCATCGCTCCAGCCCGCTGAGATCGATGGGGATGGCATCCTCGAAGTCTCGGGTCCTGTCCCCCACCCAGATGTCGAGCCGCTCGCGCAGGAACGCCCGCACGGGGTGACGCAGGAACCGTTCGAGCTGATCGAGCCCGATGGGGCCCGAAACGGGTGGTTCCAACGGGCGCTCCAGGAAGGGTGGCGCGTCGTGACGGGGGGCCAGGGCGGCGCGGGCACCCGCCAGGTGGAGCGCGTCGAAACTCCATGGCCGGTCCGGCACGAGCTCGTTGCGCTCGAAGTTGCGCTTGTCGAAGGGCTGCAGCGGGTGCTCGAACACGATGGCCTCGCGGGCGCGTCCCGTCGGGGTCCGCACCGTGTGCTCGACCACGTCGAGCAGCTCTCCGACGGGAACGGCGGGAGGTCGCCGGAGATTGGAGCGCTCGTCACGACCCGAATACGTCACGACGAGGTGGTCCCGGGCCGCCAGCAGTGCGTCAAGCAGGAGCTGACGATCCTCGCTGCGCGCGTCGCGGTCGCCGACCCTCGGGTGACGTGCGGTCAGGTCGTCGCCGTCGCGCTCGATGTGGCGGGGGAAGCTGCCGTCGTCCAGCCCGAGCAGGCACACCACCCGGTGCGGGATAGAGCGCATGGGCACCAGCGTGCAGACGGTCAGGTGGCCCGTGCGGAAGTTCGCCCTGGTGGGCCGGCCCTTGAGGCGTTCCGACAAAATGGAGCGGATGTCGTCGCAGCTGAGGGCCACGGCGCTCGCGATGTCGTCCTCCGTGGCCTCCCCGACCAGCTCGTCGAGCACCGCCTTGAGCTGCGCCCGTTGCCAGGCGTCGGCCGGTGTCGTCGCCACGAGGGAATCGGAGAGCTCCGCCAACGTGGCGGCCCACTGCGCCACGGGACGGAAGCCGGCGAGTGCGTCAAGCCCCCGCTGCAGGCGCTCCAGGAACTCGGCCAGGCGCCCGGCGAGGTCGATGTCGCCGCTGTCCACGTCGTCGAGCGGGAGTGTGGCGGCGAAGAGACGTTGTCGCTCCTCGGCCATCGTCACCCCGAGCAGGATCCGGTCGAGCCCCGCCTGCCACGTGTTGGCCGCGATCCCTTCGAGCTGGAACGAGCTCCGGTGCGCGGCATCGAAGCCCCAGCGCACGAAGGCGCCGTTCACCCATTCCTCCAGCCGGTACAGATCGTCGTCGCTGAAGCGGAAACGTCGGCGTACCGGGTCGCGCCCGGCCAGGTCCAGTACCTCGGTCGCCGTGATCCTGGCCGACGAGAGTTCGAGCACCTCGGCGAGGACGCCCATCACCGGGTTGGTCTGGCGCAGCGCGCGGTCGGCCAGCCGGATCTCGAGCGTCCGCTCGGGGTCGGTGGATTCGCCGTCCAGACCGCGCCCCCCGAAGGTCGCCTGGATCAGCGGCGCGAAGGTCTCGATGTCAGGGCACATCACGATTATGTCGCGGGGCTCCAGCGACGGATCGTCTTCCAGCAGATGGAGGACGGCGTCGCGCAACACCTCGACCTGGCGGCCCCGGCCGTGGCAGGAATGCACACGAATGCTGTCGTCGTCATCGGCGAGCAACGGGCGCAGGTCGGCGTCGCCACCGGCACTCCCCGCCGGCGGGCGGTCGGCCCGGACGTCGTCCTGGATCTGCTGCAGCAACGTCGACGCCGCCGGGCGGACCGCCTCGGTCGGGTCCTCCCCGTGCGGAACGGCCGAGCCGAGCACGAGCTGCATCTCGCGGGCATCCCGCCCCCACGACTGCAGCAGAGGGTGCCGCGCCGAGCCAGCGGTGGGGTCCTCGGACCGGAGCACGTGGCGCGACGTCGGGCCCACGAGAGGCTCCACCCGTTCCCAGAGCGCCGGCGACGGGTGCAAGAGGAAGAGGTGCACGTTGCGTTCCGCGCCCATCGCCTCCAGCACGTCGAGGTAGCTCGCCGGGAGCCGGGTCAGCCCGAACAGGGAGAGGCGATGTGGATACGCCAGGAGCTCGGGCTCGTCGCGGAGCCGCTGGCAGGCGTCGACCAGGCGCTCCGCCGGACTCGGCCGCCCGATCCGGGCCCGCAGCAGGCGCCACAGCTTCACCTGCCACTCAGCCTCGTCCCCACCCTGCGTCCCCTCCGCCCAGCCCCGCACCATTTCGGGCCGGTGCACCGCGTAGCGGTCGAAGAGGTCGGCCACGTGCCGGATGCTGGAGAACCGCTTCGACTCCGCGACGGTCTCGGAGTTGCGGATGTGCTGGGCCAACGGCGCCAGCCAGGGCTCGTCGAAGTTCGTCTCGACGACTTCGAGTAGGGGCCACACCGCCCGTTGGGGCAGCCAGGGGTCCGAATCCGGATCAGTCCCGGCCGCCAGGGCCAGGGCGCCGTTCACGACCGTCCCCGGGAACGGGAAGTCGATGTTGGCGCACACACCGTCCTGCCGCCCTGGCGTGGCGCCCAGGTGAGCCGAAAGGCGTTGGGTCAGCCAGCGCTCGATACCTCGAGTGGGCACCGAGACCACCTCCGCCGCAATGGGATCGTCCAATGGCTCAGCCACCAGATCTCGCAGCATCCCCACCAGCGCGTCGGCCCGCTCGGATCGGTGGACATGCAGCACCCCGGCAGAGTACGTCGGCGGTGTTCTCGGGCGATCGGCTCGGCAAAGCCTCCAGCTGGGAGGCTGTGCGGCCTACGCCGTGCCGGCGCTCGCGCCGCCCTCGGGCAGGGCGACGATGGTCGGCTGCGTGAACTCGTCGTCGGGCAGCTCGGGCTGGTAGGTCTGGAGATGACGGGGTGCCTTCTCGATCGGGGCGAGTTCGGCGATCTCGCCGGACTGCATCCCCACGACGCCAAGGCCGGGGAACTTTCGGGCGGTGACGAGCACGCGCGACTCGAATGATCCGACAGCCTTGTTGTACGCCTCGACCGTCGAGCTGAGGCTTCGCTGCAGCGACTCCATGTGCCCCGTCATGGTGCGCAACCGCTCGTACAGGTCTGCACCCAGCTGGCGGACCTCGCGTGCGTTCTCCGCCAGTGTCTCCTGTTGCCAGGACAAGGCCATGGTCTTCAGCGCCGCCACCAAGGTGTTCGGGGTCGCCAGGACGATGCCCTTGCCGAGGGCGTGGTCCTGCAGCCCGGGGTCGGCCTCACAGGCGGCGGCCAGCAGCGACTCACCGGGAATGAAGGCCACCACGAACTCCGGTGAGCGCTCGAACTGCCTCCAGTACTCCTTCTTGGCCAGCTGATCCACGTGGGTACGCAGCTGGCCGGCGTGCTTCTTGAGAAATGCCTTGCGCTCGTCCTCGTCCTCGGACTCGGTGAACTTCAAGAAGGCGTCGAGTGGAACCTTCGAGTCGATGACCACCTGGCCACCGCCTGGCAGGTGCACGATCATGTCGGGCCGGAGCAGCCCGTCCGCAGTCGTCGTCGACCGCTGCTCCTCGAAGTCGCAATGCTCGGTCATCCCGGCCGCCTTAACCGCGTTCCGCAGCGTCATTTCGCCCCAGCGACCTCGCGTCTGCGGTGACCGCAAGGCCGTGACGAGGTTCCTGGTCTCTTTCTGCAACTGCTCATGACCGAGATGCAGCGCCGCGACCCGCTCGTTCAAGGTGGCGTAGGCGCCCTTGCGCTCCACTTCCATGTCCCGCAGCCCGCGCTCGTACCGCGCCAGCGTCTCGCTCAGCGGGTCGAGGAGTTGTGCGATCGCCTGTTGACGCTGGGACAGGTCACCCTGGGTCGCGGCGCGGACCTCGTTCAGCTTGGAGTCCGCGAGCGTGAGGAACTGCTCGTTGTTCTTCGCCAACGCCTGCGCGGAGAGTTCCGAAAAGGCTCCGGCCAGCAGGTCGCGCTCCTGTTCGGCGCGGCGCGAGGCCTCGTATTCAGACGTGCGCATCAGTTCGAGTTCGGTCACAGCGACAGCACGGGCTGTCTCCGCTGCCGCGGCGGCCTCCGACACGGTCTGCAGCTGGGCCGCCAATTCCCTCGACCGTCCCTGTGCATCGGCCAGCCGCCCGTCGGCCAGACGTCCGGCTCCGGCGGTCCGGGCCAGGCGGGCCATGTGCCAGGCAACGCCAATGGCAAGACCGGCGACGAGCCCGATGAGCACTCCGAGGACCATGGAGCCAATGTAACGACGGGGTGTGTCAACAACGGGGACCACGCGCTCCCGTGCCTGGGGCGTCGGAACAGGCGGCTCGCCGCCGGTCGTCAACCCGAAGCAGAGCCGATAGCGTTGCGCGGATGCCGTTCAAGCTCGGTGGCAGCACGAAGACGATCCCCGAGGACGCCGAGTCCGAGGATCTCCCTCACATGCAGATCGGACCGCTCGTGACCGAGCAACCGCTCTGGCCGCGGACGATGCCCGAGCCCCATGAGGTGGACCGCCTGTTCGCACAGGCCTTCGCATTGGTCGGCGAAGGGATCGCCGGCGCCACCCATGCCCTGCTGGCGGGCGACCGGGACGCGGCCAAGCAGCTGGTGAAGCGTGACGAGATCATCGACCAGTTGATCGGGCAGATCTCGACCACGGTCCAGTACCAGCTGGTCCACGGCGAGACGACTGCGGACGAACGCCGCGAGTACGTGGCCATCCTGCGCATGCTCCCCGACATGGAGCGCAACGGCGACTTGGCCGAGCACATCGCCCGTCGGGCCGCGCGTGGCCTCGGTGCCGAGATGTCAGCCCGCAGCCGCGGCCTGGTGGAGCGGATGGGCGAGGTGGCCACCACCATCTGGCGCGCCACGGCGGACGCCTTCGCTGAGCGGTCCGCCAATGCCGCCTCCTCCATCGACGACCTCGACGACGAGCTCGATGACCTGCATGTCACGCTGACCGCGGAGCTGGTGGCGGGCACCATGCCGCTGCCGGTGGCGATCGAGCTGGCCATGGTGGCCCGCTTCTACGAGCGCTTCGGCGATCACGCCGTCAATCTGGCCCGCCGCATGTCCACCCTGGTGATCGGCGGACCCGAGCCGGTCTCGTCCGGCGCCGACTGACTACCGCCCGGATCAGGAGCGCAGCGCCAGCAGCTCTTCGGCGATCTGCACCACGTTGAGCGCGGCGCCCTTGCGCAAGTTGTCGCCCGAGACGAAGAGGGCCAATGCATTGCGTGCACCCTGGGCCCGCCGGATACGGCCGACATAGGACACATCGCGGCCGGCCGCCATCAGCGGCGTCGGTATCTCGGCCAACTCGACCCCCGGCGCCGTCCGCAGCACCTCGGTGGCGCGTTCGGGGGTGATGGGTCGCTCGAACTCGCAGACAATGGCAGCCGAATGCCCGGTGAAGACGGGCACGCGTACGCAGGTGGTGGTCACGGCGAGATCGGGCCGCCCGAGGATCTTGCGGGCCTCGTTGCCGTACTTCTGCTCCTCGTCGGTCTCGAGTGACCCGTCGTCGACGATCTTGAACTGGAGCGGAATGACGTTGTAGGCGATCGGGACGGGGTACACGCTGCGCGTCGGGAAATCCACCGACGACCCGTCGAAGGTGAGGTCCGACGCCCGGTCGACCGTCTTCGACAGCTGCTCCGCCAACTCGCGCACCGCCTCGACGCCCCCGCCGGACACGGCTTGATACGTGGCGACCACGAGTCTTGTGAGGCCGGCTTCGTCATCGAGCGGCTTGAGGACCGGGATGGCGACCATGGTGGTGCAGTTTGGATTGGCCACAATGCCCTTGGGGATGGATCGCAGTTCGGCGGCGTTGGCTTCGGGCACCACGAGGGGCACGTCGGGATCCATGCGCCACGCCGAGGAGTTGTCGATCACGATGGCGCCGGCGGCGGCAAGCCGCGGCGCCAGGGCCCGCGACACGGAGGCCGGAGCAGAGCACAGGGCGAGGTCGATGCCGGAGAGATCGGCCGTCTCGGCATCCTCGACGACGATTTCGCCGGCGCCCCAGGGCAAGGTCGACCCGGCGGAGCGGGCTGAGGCGAGATACCGCATGGACTCCACCGGGAAGTGGCGCTCAGCCAGGAGGGCGCGCAGAACCACGCCCACCTGCCCAGTCGCACCGACGATGGCGATCCGCATGGGCTAATTGTACGGGACGGCGGAGCGCCCTTCGTTCCGGGCGATCAGACCTCGAGCGGCCGGCGCCCCTCGAGCGCGCGCCCCAACGTGAGCTCATCGGCGTACTCGAGATCGCCGCCGACGGGAAGCCCGCTCGCCAGCCGGGACACCACGACACCCCGCGGGATGAGCTCGCGAGCCACCAGCATGGCCGTGGCCTCACCTTCGATGGTGGGATTGGTGCAGACGATGGCCTCGCGGATGATTCCGGCGTCAATACGATCCAGCAGTTCGCGCAGGCGCAGCTGCTCCCGTCCTATACCGTCGAGCGGGCTCAACGCGCCGCCGAGGACGTGGTAGCGGCCCTTGAATCCCGTGCGCTCCACGGCGACGATGTCGCGCGGATCCTCCACCACGCAGATGACCTCGGGGTCGCGCCGGTCGTCACTGCAGACAGCGCACAGCTCGCCCATCTCCCCCACGTTGAAGCACACGGCGCAGAGTGTCGTGCGCTCCTTGACGGCGACGATGGCGTCGGACAGCCGGCGGGCGTCCTCGCCCGGAACCTTCAAGATGTGAAAAGCGATGCGCTGGGCCGACTTGGGCCCGATGCCCGGCAGGCGGCCGAGTTCGTCGATGAGGGAGCGCAGCGGGCCGGTGTACACCTAGTCCGCCACCTCGCTGGCGCCCGGGAAGGCCTGCAGGAGGCGAGCCTCCGCGGCAGAGGCCTGATCGGTGGACGTGTCCTCCATCAGCTCACTGGGGTCGACGTACTCGACATCGTCCACCGGCGGGGCGGGCGCCGGCGGTGCAGCACCACCGGGTGACCGGCCGGACGCCGCGGGAGACGGGCCGGGGCCCGGTGCCGGCGGCGGCCCGGTGTCGTCGATGTCGAGCACCAGGGTCACCTCGGTCCCGAAATGGTCGGAGAGTGCCGCATCCACGACAGATTTCTGTTCGACGCACTGCTCCCGGTGCGCCGCGTTGGGCAGCGCGAAGTGCACGCCCTGGTCGTCCACAGCCAAGAAGCGACCGCTGGCGTAACGCGCCTTGGCCCTGGCCGGCAGGGACTGCAGGATGCCGTCACCCCAGGCCTCGGTGAGGCTGTCGCGATCGAGCGTGCGACCCGGCCCCGTGGGCGCAGCTTTCGCGGGAGCGACGTCGGGCGCCGGTGCCGCAGGCGCCGGTGCCGGTGCCGGCGGTGGTGCTGCCGGTGCCGTCGCATCGGCCGGTGCGGGCGCAGTCGTCTCCTTGCTACGCCGCATGGCGCCGATAGAAGGCCGACGCGCCACCTCCGCCGGCGGGCGGGTCGGCGCGGGGGCCTCCGGCGCGGCGGCGGAGGTGGTCCCTTCGGGCCCAGGGGCCACACCACGTTCGGCCGTTCCACCTGGCCGGGGAAAGGCGGGTGCCCCGGACTGCGAGCGCTCCAGCACGCTGACTCGCTCCGACAACGCCTCCATTCCAGAATCAAGATCGGGCCGCACGGCACGCACGGCGCCGATCTCAAGGACCACCTGCGCATCAGGCGCCTCCCGCATGTCGACCAGCGCGTGGCCGAGGATCTCCATGCTGCGCACGACCCGCGCCAGTCCCATCCCTTCGGCCACGGAGCGGAACCGCTCGAGGGACGGTCCGGACACCGTGCACAGCTCGGGCGCGAGCGCGGCGAGGAAGACCTGACGGAGGTCGTCGATCAACTCGGTGGCCAGTTGCTGCGGTCCCCAACCTCCGGCCAGGAGCGCACTCAGTGCGACAAGGATCTGGCTCACATCACCATCAGCCAGCGCGTCGACCACCGCGGTGAGCTCGGGTCGTGCCGCATCGGCCGAACCTGATGCCACGACCTGGTCCAGTGCAGAGAGCGCGTCACGGGCAGAACCTCGGCCGCGCCGCACCGCCGCCTCGAGGGCCTCCTCGTCAACCTGGAGCCCCGCTTCCGAGTTGACCGATGCCAGCAGATCGTGGAGTGTCTCTGCGCCCAGGAGTCGGAACTCCAGGTGCTGGGTACGGCTACGGATGGTCGGCGGCACCTTCTGCGGGTCGGTCGTCGCCAGCACGAAGACGACATGGCTCGGCGGCTCCTCCAACGTCTTCAACAACGCGTTGGCCGCCGCCGGGGAGAGCATGTGGACCTCGTCGACGATGTACACCTTCCAACGTCCCGGTGTGCCCAGGCCGGCATGCGCCACCAGATCGCGCATGGCGTCCACTCCGTTGTTGGATGCTGCATCGAGCTCGTGCACGTTGAGGGAGCTGCCCTGCGTGATCTCGACGCAAGAGGTACACACACCGCAGGGCTCACCGTCGAGAGGCGACTCGCAATTGAGCGCCTTGGCCAAGATGCGCGCCGAGGACGTCTTGCCTGTCCCCCGAGGCCCGCTGAAGAGGTAGGCGTGTGAGACGCGCTCGTCGCGCACGGCACTGCGCAGCGCGCGCACGACATGATCCTGGCCCTTGAGCTCGTCGAATTGCCCCGGACGGAAGCGCCGATAGAGGGACACGAAGGGTGCGTCGGCCATGGCGGCCGAGCCTACCCATGCGCTCAGACGTCGCCGCCGCCCGGTGCTCGGTGCGGCGGCCAGGTTGGCTACGGCACCCGGCCATACCCGCTGAGAGCTGCTGCCTTCCGACCCTGACTCGATTCACGAGCGGCCGTTGCGCAGGACCCGGCCACCGC
>Ga0182024_10014519_pt1 | contig 15222 bp, 12 predicted proteins | sample P32metaG_FD_120480 | JGI IMG/M metagenome (GOLD analysis project Ga0182024, IMG submission 120480) | Permafrost microbial communities from Stordalen Mire, Sweden - P3-2 metaG (Illumina Assembly) | ecosystem: Environmental > Terrestrial > Soil > Wetlands > Permafrost | place: Sweden: Stordalen... | reverse complement strand
GCGCTTTCCACATTCCCACCGCCCCGGCTGCTAGATTAGTTCCGAATCTAAATCTGAAAGGAGCTTCCTCCACCACCACCCTCAGGATCTTCCCCAGGCTCATCCTTCAATTGGAAAAGACTCTCCGTCGGCAAGTATCCGGCGTACCGCGTTGAGCACTCAGAGCTTCTTGGACGTTTCGCCTTTCAATACCACTAGACGCTAGCAACACGAGCAGACTAGGACCGCAGTAGCGGCGAAGCGGACGATACTCGGAGGTCGCACGATGAGGCCACATGGCAAAACCAAGCTGGGTTTCTTCCCCTTACCCGAGCCGGAAGCCGCGCGGCTGAAGAATTGTCTTGCCTTTCCAACGGAGTTCTCCGCACTTGACCCGTGCGTGGGAGACGGCGTGGCGTTCACTCACTTGCTGCATGGCGTAACCGCTCATCGCTATGGTTGAAATCGACGCCAATCGCGTCGAACAACCAACAGCCATGGGAATCGAGACTTTGCAGGCTAACGCCATGGATTTCCGGTGCCCGCCGGAAGCAGTGTCCCTGCTCTACCTGAATCCTCCGTACGATTGGGAATCCGCGGAGAGCAACAACCAGAGACTGGAGTTCGTCTTCCTGGAACACAGGTATCGGTGGCTCAAGGCTGGCGGTGTGCTGCTTTTCGTGATTCCGCAGCTGCGGTTGGCGAAATGTGCAAGATTGCTAAGCGAACATTTCACGGACTTGCGCGTGTTTCGACTCACCGAGCCGGCTTGCCTCGAATACAAGCAGATCGTAGTGCTGGCAACGAAGAACGAGCTTGAGCCGCTGGGCGACAATCCCGAGGTTCAGTACGAGCTTCCAGCCTCCGAGCCTGTTGTCCTGACCCATGTGGGTATTGCCTTGGATGAGGTTGAGGATTTGTTGCTGGAATCAGCCGCATACCGTCAGGCGGACCGTGTGCTCCTGCCGAAACTGAATAACGTCAGAGGCCGGCCGCTTACGCCACTGCACGGTGGATATGTCGGATTGCTCTGCACTGCAGGAATGCTCAATGGAGTATTCGGCGAAGGAGAAGATCGTCAGATTGCGCACTGGCGCTCCATGAAATTTACGGACCATTGGTGCAAGGGGTATCGTTGGCGTCCAGCGAAATCAATTTCCGGCGAGAGAGTCTTGTAACCAGTCACCAAAGATCCGTTGCATTCCTACAGCTGCAACCTGTCAAGGGCCGAAGGAGCGGCCAAACTTGTAGGTGAAAGTTACGCTTGCGTAGGAGGGTATGCGCACTCCTGCAACTTCCTGAATATCGGACGGGAAGAAGTTTTCTGTGGTCTGCCCGGTGTAGCCGCGGGCGATCAGGAAATTCACGCCGGCATCCAGGCGCCCGTTCATGAAAGGCCGAACCATAGCGCCGCGAAACTCTTTCACCGAAGTTCCCCTGCAATCCGCATTCAAGTTGGGCTCACATCCCGTGCCTAAAGGCTTCGTACCTACATATTCGAACTCGCCTCGCGCTTGCAGACGAAAGGGAAGCTTCGGAATCGTTCCCAGCAGATCGAAAATGGTGCGTGGCGCTTCCGGTGTGGGCTCCCCCGAATCCAGGTCCCGGGCATCGGCCTTTGAGAAGGTGGCCAGAAGCGATCCGTAGGCGAAGTTTTGCCGCACCGCGGCCGTCATAAAGCGAAGGCGACTGGGCCCCTCGTTAAACTGCAGTCCGGTATCCGGGTCAATCTTTGCCAGTTCCGCACTACTGGTTACGTGGCCCAGAGTAAGCCGAAGATCGGTTTTGTGAACGCTCTTGCTGGCGACGACCTGATAAGAATGCGACGTGGCCACCGGCGTACCCGGAGTCTTTCCGGTGCCGAGCGTTCCAATGCCAATGCGAGGGTCTTCCGTGAAGAAAGCTTGGCCAAAGCTGAGTGAGAGCAGGGGAGCATACCACGATTGCCTGGGAAGAAAAGAAACCGTAGCCTTGGGCGAGTTCACGCCCACCCACTTCTGAAACGAGTTCTGCGGTCGCAGCACATCGCGGTTAACGAAATCAATTTCATCGCGGCGCCAGCCGAGGTAATAGCGAAAGTAATGTGACAGAGCGCCCTCGGCGGCAACGTAGGGTGTCACCGATCCTATGGTGACGTTATTTCCGTCCACGGGAGTGAAAGGGCCGTAATAGGCGGGGGTGGTGGGAGTAAAGAATCCATAGTGGTCGAGATTATCGCGGCGCGGCGCTTCGCGCTCGTAGTCGAGCCCTCCCAGCAAGGAAAAATACTCGGCAATCTTGTTTACATAGTTCGCGCTGCCGCCTGCCGCGGTGCGAAACTCACTCTGGCGAATCAGGCCCTGTCCAAAATCGGAAAACAAGGAGAGATTGTAGGTGCGAAAAAACCCGGAGAGCTCCAGTTGCTGGCCTTCACTGAGTTGCCGGACGTCGTTCAAGGCAACGAGCCCGGTATGAGTCTGGTCTTTCTGCCGCGGGTCGATCGTGTCGCCGTAACTGTGGAAGTTGGCATCGGCGGAATTCGACGCAAAGAGAGGAACGAGTCCTGGAACATAGGAAAAACCGTAGTACCCAACTCCCAACAGCGTGAGCCGATGATCGCCGGCGCGAAACACTCGCTCGCCATTGAATTTGTACTGTTGCCGGTGCTCCAGCCGATCCAGGAATCCGTTGCCATAGGAGGCTGCGAATGCCACCCACGATTCGGGGGTTGGGCTTAGTCCCGCTACCACATCAATGTCCCGATAGTCTCCGGTAAGAGTGATGAACGGTTCGAGGCGAGACCGGAGCCCGTACGTCGCTGCCAGATTGACCGAATGATTTCCTTCCCGAACGTTGAACGCTCCGCCATCGACCTGGACGCTTTCCAAAACTTCCGGGATAAATATGTTCGGGTCGGAATAGCCATTGCCATGGGCGTTTGCCGACAGATTGTTAGGGATAAGGTAGCCGCCCACGGCGATGTATTGCGCGATGGGTTCGCCGTGATCCCCCGCCACCCCCGGCGCAAAGTACTGCGGCGCTTTGATCCCACTGGAGGCGGATTCGATGGGGCATCCGGGAATCGACACGGGGGCGCCGGGGCGGCCGGGGTTCGCGTTCAGCAGATCTTCGCGGACAAACACCTTCTCCGCCGGATCGGGAGAGAGTACATCCGTGCCGTTTACGTCCGCAGTAACGTTGACGGTCTCCACGCGGGAGAAAATCTGGCCCATTTGGACTGCAATCTCGGATTTTCCGCTCGGATGAATGCTCTGGGGCACGATGACCTGCCGAAATCCCTCGGCATTAACCCTGATGTCGAACTCGCCGGCGGATGCCGCTCTGATCTCGAATTGACCATCCGGCCCAGAAATGGTTTGGCCGAAAGCCTGACCTTTTCCACCGGAATCGTGACGGATGAGCTGAACCGAAGCATTGGGCAGCCGGTTCCCTTGAGGGTCGGTGACATGGCCCTTCAGGGTAATCTCCTGACCTAGGAGGGGAAGCGAGAGACGAGTCAGCAACACGACGAGAATTGCGAGATGTTTTCGCGGTGAGAACATTGTCGGCTCGACAGTGCCCTAGCCTAGCGTTGCGAGTTCGGCCTCGACAGCTGAGCGAGCACAAGCTGCGCATGGTCCGATCCGATCGCGTGCAGCGACACCGCTTCGTGTAAGCAACTCTGTGCCGCGGCGCGGTCGCCCAGCTTCAGAGCGATTTCGCCAGCGTGCGCGAAGATTCTAGAATCGCGGATTCCGACCGCCAAGGCGGTCTCGATCTGCTTGCGGGCTTCCGCGTCCTGACCGTTGACGTGCAGCGCCCAGGCGTAGGCATCGAGCGTGTACACGTCATGACGCCACGCATACTCCTGTTGCGCCACTCTCAGAGCCTTGGCCGGCTGCTGCGCGTGGTCAACATAGTAGAAGACGAGTTGGCGGTTGGAATTATCTTTACGGAGGGACTCCGCCAATGATTTGGTCTCGAAGTCAGCAAATGTCTTCTTGGCTTCTTTGTCCCGACCCGCTAACTGCAAGGCCTCGGCCAGATCATAAAGGCTTTCGGCGTGGGGGGCTGCCTGATCGCGCTGCTCAAGCAGAGCAACCGCCTCGTCATACCGCTTCTGTGTGATGCGAACCTGGGCCAAATTTCCCAGGGCGGAGGGATAGCCTGGAAAAGACGTTAATGCCTGCAGGAAGAGTCTCTCCGCCGCCTCGGTGCTGCCGGAAGCCAACCGAAGACAGCCCATCTGGGTAAGGATCTGTGCACGTTCTGCGGTTTCGGTGGGGGGAGTCGACTGATACGCCATATCCATCAGTTCATATGCACCCTCCGCATCCCCGAATAATTCGCGTAAATGTGCGGCCCGGGTCAGGGCAGGCAGATTGCCGGGGCGCAGATTGAGCATCCACTGGACCGAGTCCTCCGCATCCTTGTAGTTGCCGAGCTCCACGTTCGCGTCGGTCAACAAGCCGTAAACCATTACATCATCAGGAACTCTCTTATTCAGTGTCTTGGCAGTCTCCAGCGCGGCAGGATAGTCATGTTCGCCTACAAGGATCGAAGCTTGTATTTTCTCAGCGTTGAAATTGTTCGGAGCCATTTCCAATGATTTCTTTACCGCGTCCTCGGCTTGACTGTAGAAGCTAGCATCAGAAGTCTCCTGTGCGTAGCGAACCAACGCCGTGGCGAGCAGGTTGTAGCCCGCATATTCCATCGGCTTGTCACTGATTGCTTTGCGGGCTGCTGCGATGCTCTGCGCTGACGGCGAAAGATCCTTACTGGCCGCGCCGGTTGTGCTTTGAGGAGCAGCGAACCCAGCAACGGTCATTATCATTATCATGCACAGCGCCAAAATGATTCTCTTCATGGCATGCCTCATTTTCGAAGAAAAAATCATGGCCGCCGCTTTCGCACGACGGCCACAAGGGTTGGCTACTCCACAGGGCAGATACCGCCGGGTTGACCGGTGCAGCCTGCCTGTCCGGGTCCAGTGTGGGCGCTGTTGCGTCCGCTGTTCGCCGGCATTACGTAGGGGAAGAAATTGTTGAAGCCCTCGGTTTTGGTGTTGACGCCATCTCCAAGAGCCAGCCCGAACTTCTTGGAATCCACCAGGATGCCTTCGATGGCTCGAAGAGAGATGTCGAACACATCGTCGATCGGTCTGCGTCCGTTGGGGTAGCCGGCTGCGTCGCCGGCGATGAAGCCCAGCCGCTTCTGACTGGCGGCCGGAGTTGCTGGAATTCCCGTGTTGAGCCGCAGGAGATCGGCTATCGGTCCCGCATCTTTGGGCCCGCAACCAGGACAGATAGGAGGCTCGTACTGCACAAGAAGTAGCAAGTCAGTGCGTGGATTGGGTGGCACCGGAACACCTAAGGAGCTCAATACACCTGCCGCCACCGGCTCCAAAACGAAGTTCGCGAACTGCGAGTCGTGAATCGGGAAATCCATGCTGAAGCGATCCTTAAAGCCAGTACCGATGATCGCTTCGTTAATCAACGAATTGCCTTCGCGGTTGACCTGCTGAAAGGCAGCGAAGTTTTGGTCCGGATTCGGGGAGCGACGCACGGTGATTTTATGCCGCGCCGTGCTGCCATAGGTTCCGATGACAGCTTGCTTGTCGGTGGCAGGATGGACTTTGCCGTCGACCGTCAGGAGCGGGATCGGGACTTCCAGCACGATGGAATTGACGTTATAGCCACCCACGGCGTCGGGAGCGTAATTGTGCGTATTGTCAGCGTCGATTGCCGGCGACAGGACAGGACCGACTCCGCTGCGGAAATTCACCGAGTCAAAGAAAGCTCCCAGATCGATAAAGAATGGATCATCCGCCGTACCCGCCCATACCTTGATTCCGTCGTCCAGGCTGTTGGTCCCCTGGTCGAATAGAGTTTTGTAGTCGGGCATGGTCAGCGGACCCACGTTCGAAGGAACTGCGTAAAGCGTTCGTCCGCGGTTCAGGCAGGTGGACCTTCCATTCTTGACCATTGTTACGGTGTAGGTCTGGCGCAGGCTCAAACCCTCAGAACCAGCGCCGCTCAGTGAAGTGATCGGAGGGATCCCGGCGATGCCGCCAACGAATCCGGTGAACAACTGGGGATCGCGAATCTCGGTATTGAAACGGAATTGGAAGACCACGTCTGGAATTCCGTCCTGGTTGTTGTCGACAAGCATCTCGTAAAGCACGCTGGGATCGAAGGGAAAATAGTTGGGCCCGTTGGCCGGCTCAAGGAGCGGGTCAACGTTCAAAATGAAGGTGACTTTGTTGGGATTGTCGTAGCTGACAAAGGCGTACCAGTCGGTAACATCCGCGCTACGGTCCAATGCTGTGATGGGAGCTTCGCGATGGCTCGACGCCAACAGGCTGGAAGGCGCCAGCATGAACAGCGACATCGCGAGAGCCACGATTGGTTTCAGCTTTTTCATGGAAATGCCTCGCTGCAAAATTCGTCGACATCGCCGTGGATATGACTGCTCGTGAGAGCCTGTCGCAGTTGCTTCGGCTAGCCTACGTATCCCAGTTACGTTGTCACCGCGGCAAACGGATTTCGTAAATGGAAAATATTTGTGGCGCTATCGCGGATACAACGATTGCCTGATTGTTTGTCGAAGAGTTTGGAAGCGGCACATAACGTCGAAGTCACGAATGCGAATGTGGAGAAAGTTATCTCAATCCCGGCGCTCATTCCGACTTATTGTGGGATCCAGTGCACCTGTGAAGTAAACAGGCCGTCGATAAAACCGATGTGGTAAACAAGAAAGATGCCGAATGCCATGCTCGCGAAGCCAGAAATCACTGCCAAGTGCCGCTTGATCTTGAAGAATCTCTTCCCAGTGTAGACCAGAGGAATTGAGATTGCGGCGGTCATGAGCATCATTCCCACCATTGTGCCGAAACCAAAAACTAACAGATAAGCTGTTGACCAAAGTGGACTCTTGATCGTGGAAAGGACTAATAAGGCGACCGCGGCCGAGCCGGCGAGGCCGTGTACGAGACCGACCACTAACGGCCGAATGGTCTGATAAAGTCCGAGCTTTCCGATCGTCCTGTCCAGAAAAAGTTCAAGGCGGCCGGACGCCTTTTGGTTCGTCTTACCGGAGTTTTCGGAGATGCGATTTGCGGACTCGGCTGGTTGCGATCTTTCAGAGACACCTTTCATCGGAGTAAGGCGGTCCGTAAGCCAACGCATGACACCGGTCAGATTCAGTACTCCCAGCAGGATTAGCATCAAGGCGACGCAAAACTCCATGGACAGCCCGAGACGGGGCGGGATCACTACGCCGAAGATAATGATCGCGGATCCGATCAGAAAAATCGTCAGCGTGTGTCCCAGTCCCCAGAGCAACCCAATCGTCGCCGAACTTCTGATGGAGCCTTGGCGGCTCACAATGGTGGACACTGCCACCACGTGGTCGGGGTCCGTGGAGTGACGCATTCCCAGAAACAATCCCAGCAGAATTACGGTCACGAAGGGAACCAGTTTGTCTTTGGAGAGAAGCCCATGCCAAATCTGAACTGATGCGACAGCAGATGCCGTAATTCCCACACCCAGCGCAACCATGAACGCAGATGACAAAAAGGGAAGATAACGGAGGGCAGAGTTGCCGGTGCGCACACGAGTTGACATCATTCGTTTGGCGTACACCATCGTTAGACCAACAGTCACCAGGACAGCTGCGAGTCCCAAACTAAATGCGGTAATTAAGAACAATCCAAAACCTATCCGGTGAAGAGAGAACGCACTCAAGAGCACGACCAGCGCCGCCGGACAAGGCACGATTCCTCCGGTGATGCCCAGCATGCAGAGTTCGCGCAATGACAGGGCAGGCTCGAGTAGTTGAGAATCGGCAGAGATCGCAACGCGAGTCACTCTTTCTGTGGGCGCGGTTTGCTTGAACATCGAGAGAAACCAGTGCGAATGCTGCTCTCCTGGGGCATGTGAATCAGCTCCCGTTTCCCCCGTCCAGCGTCTGAGGAAAATGAAAATGCCGAGTCCGGCAACGCTCAGACCGGAAATTAGACCAAGCCATGGGTAGAGCTGCTCCGGAACGATGTATCGTGAGGCATAGAGGGTCAAAGCCCCTAGCAGGTATACGCCCGCTGTGTGTGCGGCGGTAACGACGATTCCCAATAACACAGCGTGTCTTGCTGTGCCGCGCGAACCGACGAGGTAGGCGGCAACGATGGTCTTGCCGTGTCCCGGCTCCAGCGCATGAAGCGCGCCCAAACCTGCAGCGATCAGAGCGGCCGACAATAATACCCAGAAGCTCAACTTGCCCTGCGTCGAGATCAGCTCGGTAAAGCGACTGCGCGGCGTGTTTTGCGTGTGGGAGGCGAATGACAGCGGAGGAGCGGTGGGCGCGACGACGCTGCTGGGAAAGGATTGTGCGGCGCTCAGGTCAGACAAAGTAAGTGCAGCTGTCATTCGGCGCGGCCTTTGATGTGTACCTGAGGGTGCGGCTGCCCGATGTGCCGTATTTGTTCCCCGGGATGTCGTCCGGTTGGAGGTCGCGACTACCGCAGCTGAAGTACTTCTTTCCGCTTCAGAGAATGAAGTCCTGAAGCCTACCTGAGCTGAAAGTTGCTGCGGGGGACTGTTCAGCAGATCGCTTGAGTAGTTGGTCAGTTCCTGGCTGCGGTCGGCGCCCGGAGCGGAACTGTCCAGGATCGCAACTCCGTCGGCGAGAACAACGATCTCCTTCCAACCTGCCCGCCCCGAAAAGTTGTTATCGAAGTAGGACAGTTTGTGAGCGCCCGCGGGGACCTCGACTTTGCCGCGGAATACGAACCCGATTTTCATTGTTGGCAGACCGCCGGCTCCGTCGGCGAATGTCACCTGGCGAGATATCGTATCCAGCCGGACAGCCCGGCCATCGCTCTCTAGCGAGAGTCCTGCCTTCAGGAGTTGCTCCTGTCTGTCGAGATAGCGGGAGGCGCTGGGGTCGTCAGCCTTGGGAGTAATGTTGAACTGCCGAATCTCCTGAAAAGTAGGGATTTCAGCCATATCGATCAGATAAAGGATTTCAATCGACCCTTGCTTGACGGTGACCTTCGAATAGTGATTGACGCTGAAATTTCCCATGGGATGGGCGAAAGAGGTCACGGAGCCCAAAATCAGAACAAACAGCAACAAAACGACTCCCGCCCGGCGATGATTGCTCTTATCTTTATCCTTATCCTTACCTCTGTGCATTGCTTGACCTCAAATCACGGTTACGCGATGGGGCGATCTCTTCTAGAGTTCGGCGAGCTGTTTCGGCGTTAAGAACGTGGAAACTCGGATTTGTTCTCAACGCTCGGCCCAGAAACCCTTCTGTCTCCGAATCCTCGGTCAGGCTGTGATAGATCATGCCAGCATGAAACAGGAGCAGCGAATCGTTAGTGTGCAATGCAAGGGCTTTGTTGATCGCCTCGGCTGCTTGCTGGAATCGACCGTTTTTGAAGAGGACCCAGGCAAGGGCGTCCCACGTGTAAATGTCATGCCGCACTTCAAGTTCTCGACGCGCCAGTTCCAGGGCCTCCGGCAGCTTGATCCCTTGATCTGCATAGAACAGGGCTAGTTCCCGATTGGCCAGCACTTGATTTAACTCGCTGAGGTGTCCTATGTACTCGACCAGGTCATACTGCTGCTGAGCTTTCTTCACCTGTCCCAGTTTCTTGTAAACGTCGCCCAACTCGGCGACGTACACCGGGAATGGAATGATTGCAATCGAACGTTGATAGAGCTGAATGGATTCCTCAAGTTTCCCTTGCGCGGCCCGAACTTTCGCCAGACCGGCCAAGGAGCGATGGTGGTTGGGATCGGCCGTTACTCCTGACTGATACGACAAAGCAGCATTCGCCAAATCGCCGGTTTGAAAGTAGCGCTCGCCTAATTCGAAATAGAGCCAAGCGAGATTTTCTCGGGGAACATTGGTTTGAAGCGCGGCCGTGATGGCACCGTTCATCAGCCGGACGGCTTCCGCCGTGTCTCCACGCAGATAGCACAGATATGCCATGCGACTGTCGCTCATGTAAGCAAGCTGCAAGGGTGACAAGATCGCTTGCCCAAGGGACTGCAGGGTGTTGTAGGCCGCTGCGGCCTCATCGTAATCACCCATATCGGTGTAAGCGTCTCCTTCGATGGCGAATGCCGCCAGATTTCCGGAGCCTGTGCCAATCGCCTTTTGTGCACAGGCGAGGGCGTCCGAGAAACGATGTTCGCCCATGTAGACCAACGCCATGTGAACGAGAGGATCCGCAGCTCGGAAGTCTTGCGGCGCAAGAGCGAGCGACCTCTTGAGCGTTTGCTCGGCCAGATCGAAATAAGCAATGTCGCCACTCTCTCTGGCCTTCTGAAGGAAGGCGGATCCCAGCGCGTCATATCCCGCGTAATCGCCCGGCGCTTTTTTAATATGATCTTGCAGGGTCTGAATCTGCTTGTCCGTCTCCGACGCGGGCCCGACCCGGTTCAGTCCGACGGATTCAAAAGGCGCAGTCTGAGACCGTACTGATGCGGCACTAAGAGTCAGAAGAATTAGGAGCCACTTGGCCATTCCAGCCTCACTGGGGTGCAAATCAAATTGATCTTGGCTCATGCCGTGCTTCGCGAGATTGCCGCGACTGCCCAGCTCTTTCGAGGGCGTTTACCACCGATCCGCCGAGACTATGAATACGGGCAGGAGCGCAAATCGGATTATTAGCGTCCGAATTTTCTTCTCTGATCTTCAGGCTGTGCGGGCCGCAATAATTTTGCGCATTTCATGAATTCCCTGCTCACGTTCACTTCATGGGTACGCACCAAACTGGAAAACGGATTGCTTTCGGCCCGCAATAATCGGGTGAATCCGAATTCAGAACCGATCCGTACTTGTAGGTGAAGGTCAAAATGCAGTCCTGAAGGGATGAAGACAATGAATAAGAAACTTGCAGTTCTGATGGCAGTAATTGCAATCACAGTAACATCAGCCGTGGCCGGGATGAAGAATCCGGTCGTTGGTGGTCAGGAGATGTATCCCACTAAGAACATCGTTGAGAACGCGGTGAATTCCGCCGATCACACCACTCTTGTGGCTGCGGTGAAGGCGGCTGGATTGGTCGAGACGCTCGAGGGCTCTGGACCGTTCACAGTCTTCGCACCCACCAACGAAGCTTTTGCCAAACTGCCTGCCGGCACCGTGGACATGCTGTTGAAGGCGGAAAACAAAGCCACTTTGACCAAGGTGCTCACCTATCACGTAGTTTCGGGGAGGCTGAGCGCATCGGATCTCAAGAAGCAAATCAAAGCAAGCAATGGTAAGGCGGAACTCACGACCGTGGAGGGTGGCAAGCTGTGGGCATCAGTGCAAGATAATCACATCATCTTGACAGATGAAAAGGGTGGCACTGCGCTCGTGACCATCCCCAATGTCTTCCAATCCAACGGCGTGATCCATGTTATTAATTCCGTGGTCATGCCCAATTAGTGTTTCGTCTGAATTATGTTTACGCGAACATTAGTTGCAGCAACTGTCGTAGTCTCAGAGCCGGACGGTTCCCGTCTGGCTTTTTCTATCCCGTGCCCGTGCCTTGCCACCCCATTTCGGGAAATATTGCAGCAGTTCACGCAAACTTCCGTTCGCCAGCGCTACTGAACGGCTGCAAGTACCTTGCCTCCCGTCGGTTCAGGCTGGTATGTTCGTTGAGCCTAAACTGCGAGCTATAGGGCCAGGACTCACAGCAAACCAAAGCTCATTCTGAGACGTACTTCAGGAGGATGAAGATCGGCGTGCCGAGCGCGGACACCAACGCGATAACGTCCGACCTGCAACTGGTGAAGGCGATCCGGTCCGCGGACCAGGCTGCCATGGCGGAGCTTTACGATCGCTATTCGTCTATTGTGTATTCGGTGGCGTTGCGCGTGCTGCAAGATACCGGTGCGGCCGAGGATGTGTTGCAAGAGGTTTTCATGCAGCTCTGGCGCAATCCCGGAGCGTTTGACGCGAGCCGCGGCAACATGGCTGCATGGCTGGCGGTGATCGCGCGCAACCGGGCGATCGACTCCCTGCGCCGCCGCCGTCCAGAGAACGATATCGAAGACACGGTAGTTTCTGTCGAGCACGACCTTGTCAGCGAAACGGACCGATCGCGCACCATTGAAAGGGTTCGCGGGGCGTTGCAGGCGATGCCCGCACCGCAGCGGTCTGCACTCGAAATGGCGTATTTCGAAGGATTGTCTCATTCCGAGATCGCCGGAAAAACCGGCGAGCCGCTGGGCACAATTAAAACCAGGATTCGTACCGGATTGCTTGCCCTGCGGAAAGTGTTGGCCGCATGAGCGTGCACGAACAATTCGCGGAAGACTTGGCGCTCTACGCGCTCGGATCGCTCGACGGCGCGGAGCGCCGTGCACTCGAAGAGCATCTCGACGAGTGTGTCTCGTGCCGCAGAGAATTAGAACTACTGCGCGGTGACCTCAGCCTGCTGGCGTTGACGACCGCTGGACCCAAGCCGCCCGCGCGAGCCCGACAACGGCTGCTGTCGGCTGTTGCCCATGAGCCGCGGCTGCCTGTGGCCGCGCATGCGTCGGAACGCTGGCAGCGCTCCTGGTGGAACTCTGTTGGATGGTCCGCGCTTCGATGGACATCGGCGGTTGCGCTGGTTGTCGTCGGCATCGGTTTACTGCGGCAAAATTCGACACTGCAGCAAGACCTGGCTTCGCTGCGACCGCAGTTCATCGACCAGGGAAGCAAGCTCGAGCAAGCAAATCAAATCGTGGCCACACTGCTGGATCCAGACGCAACGAAGATCGAACTGGTGGCCGTGGGCAACAAGCCGCAGCCCAGAGGTAAGGCAATCTACCAGCGGCGCAATCGTAACCTGATTTTCTTCGCCAGTAATTTGCCGCCTCTGCCCGCGGAGAAAATCTACGAGTTGTGGCTGTTTCCCGCCAATGGCGGGGCGCCCATCGCGGCGGGCCTGTTCAAACCCGATGCCCGTGGCAGCGCGACGGTCGTGAATCCTCCGCTCCCGGAGGGTGTCGAGGCCAAGAACTTTGCGGTTACGCTAGAACCCGAGAGCGGTTCGCACGAATCTCCGCGTGGAACGCCCGTGATCGTCGGCGTAGGCGAATAAGAGCGAAAATTCGCACCCACTGGCGAAGCTTTCGCCAATCTGCCACCTCGCACGGTGGACACGCTACGAAGCTTTTGTCGAGGGCAGACTCGAAGCTCCCAAACACCTCGCCCGCACCATGAGATCTGGCACAAACTCAGCCGGCTGGGCACTGGTGAAAACATGCTCGAATCCCACCAGGCTCATCGTGAACTGGCTCTCGGGCCAGGTGATTTGCTTGGCCTCTCGAAGTTTGGGGCCAGCCGGGAGCAGATCCATGACTGTTCCCTGAGTACTGCGCCAGCGGTGCTCCCGATTGGCGAATTGAATCCATCCGTCCCGTCGAAGCCTCCGCTCCAGTTCCGCAAACTCATTGAGATCCAATGCCACGGCAAAGTCAATGTCCCCCGTATGCCCGAGTTCACCGGGGAAATGCACCTGATATGCGATGGCGCCGATAATGACAAGGTCTGCTCCGAGCGCAGCGCAATGGTCGCGGAGCGCACGCAGATCAGCGATTTGGGCCGCAGTGAGTTCGGGCATCACTCAGATTAGATACTCGCGTTTGATTTCCTCCGCCGCTTCATGCGCCCGGGGATCGGGAGAATACATCAACTCGGAATAGATGAGCCACGGATGCGCAATGGGAACTGATCCAGACTCCCGCCAAAAGGGAATGCTGCCGAAGGAACGCAGAAAGATGAGTGGGCCGGATTTGTCCGGAATGATCCGCAATTGCCGACGCAGTTGGTCGTTGAGCGACTCAATGAAGGTGGGCAACTCGAGTCCGCGATAAAACTTCTGCAGCAGTTTCATCCGCGGCATCTACAGCAGCCGCATGCTCCCTTTGACCTTCCAGACTGGTCTGACCCGGCTGTTCGGCCAAGACCCGTCCGACTGGCTTCGCAAGTACGACAGGGAGGAAATTAACGCTGTCCCTAAAAAGCCCGAATTGCCGGGCTCGGAGTGAGGTCCGCAGCGCCATCCCCTTGAAACCCATCCTTGCTTCACGGCGAAGCAAACCCGCGCCTGACAGAGAGCGCCGAAGGGTTTGCGGAAGCCGCAATAGGCGGGCATCAGCCCGCGCTGCGAAACATCGAGATCATGCCTTAAGCAGGTTCGTCTTACGTTATGGACCAAGGCGCTATCGATTTTCAGAGACTCTTCGTCTTCACACTCAGCTCGGCCTTCTTTGTCGTGCGCACCAAATCGAATGTACTTATCCAGAGACGCTACTCGCATCCCGTGGACAAGAGTACTGGCGTGCGCTTGGTCAACGCGCAGCACTGGTTCGGGCTTTTCAGCAGGAAGAGAGTCACTGTGCAAGCCGGTTGTATTTCTTCAGAAGCTCCCGCAATCGGTCATGAGGTAGCGCGATCACTGTATGTCCCTTTAAACCGGTCATCGTCTCAGCGGCGATCATGGCGTTGACGACCGCTTCTTCAGTGGCTTGCACCGCGGCTAGGAAAACGGGGTTGATCTGATCGTTGGGCAGCATGCTAAGTGGGCGAACATTCCTGGAAGAGGCTGCTCCCGGATTCGCGGTCGAAAAGGCAATGAAGATGTCGCCTGAGCCATCGCCTGAGTAGCTTCCGTCTCGTCCCAGCCCCAGGGTCACACGCTTTGCGACGCGCTTCAATTGCGTTGGAATCAACGGAGCATCCGTGGCGACTACCACGATAATGGAACCCACATCGTCATCCCAGACTTTCGGTCCAGCAATCTCACGGCCGACCGGCACACCGGCAATCCGTAACTGATCCCGCTGCCCATAGTTGCATTGCACCAGCACGCCGACCGTGTAGCCTCCGTACTTGGCGTCGAGTACGCGCGATGCCGTGCCGATTCCACCTTTGAACTCATTACAGATCATTCCGGTGCCGCCACCCACGCTTCCTTCTTCCACCGGGCCCGTATGCGCGCTGTCGAGAGCGTGAAAAGCATCCTCGGCCTTCACGTGGAATCCGTTGATGTCATTCAAATAACCGTCCCAGGTCTCAGCCACAATCGGCAAAGACCACGCGTACCCTTCCTTGTCGGCCCCACGATGTTTCAGGCGCCAGGCGATCACCGCATCCCGTACGATGCCGACGCTGTGCGTATTCGTGATCATGACCGGGCCCTCGAGAAAACCCGACTCTTCGACCCAGGTTGTCCCGGTCATCTCGCCGTTGCCGTTTTCTGTGAACCATCCG
>Ga0182024_10014518_pt1 | contig 15223 bp, 8 predicted proteins | sample P32metaG_FD_120480 | JGI IMG/M metagenome (GOLD analysis project Ga0182024, IMG submission 120480) | Permafrost microbial communities from Stordalen Mire, Sweden - P3-2 metaG (Illumina Assembly) | ecosystem: Environmental > Terrestrial > Soil > Wetlands > Permafrost | place: Sweden: Stordalen... | reverse complement strand
GAGAAAGCGCGTTCCATTATCAGCCAGATGACCGACCTCGAGCAAGCCGAAGACATCGAAGAGTTGCTTACATTCAAAGATGATTCCGCCGGCGGTATCATGTCCACCGATTATCTGGCGTTGAACTCGAAAATGTCCGTGGAAGACGCGCTTGCCTATTTGCGCGAAAAGTACGAAGACCTCGAGGAAGAAATTTACGACGTCTACGTCGTCGACGAGCAAGAGCAGCTGGTTGGGCACGTGACCTTGAGAGAGCTTTTCACCGCCGAGCCGGAAGCGCTGGTCGAATCGATCATGGACGACAACGTGATCAAAGTGACGACCAGTACTGACCAAGAGCAGGCAGCCGAAAAGCTCGGGCGGTACGACTTGCTTTCCATCGCAGTCGTGGACGAACGTGGTGTCATGCGCGGTATCATCACCGCCGATGATGTCATCGACGTTTTGCATGAAGAAGCGACTGAAGATATCTACCAATCATCTGGTATCAATACCGGTGCTGAAGATTCGGGATCACTGGGGCACAGCGTCCGTTCCGCCTACGCCGCCCGGCTGCCCTGGCTGATTGTCACACTGTTGATCGAGTCCGGTTCAGCCGGAGTAATCCGGCACTTTGATGTTGTTATTCAACAGACAGTGGCCGCGGCTTCTTTCATGCCGCTGCTCTCTGGTGTCACCGGCAGTGTGGCTACCCAGAGCACCTGCATCATCATCCGCAGCGGCACCCCCGGACAGATCGATTGGAAATCAGCCTGGCGCAATCTTTTCCACGAAATAAAAGTAGGCATGCTGCTCGGTTTGACCTGCGGCATGATCACCGGCGTGATGAGCGTACTTATGCACCACAGCAAACAAAATTTGGGGTTAGTCGTGGGCTGTTCACTTTTCCTGACGATGACCGCCGGCGTCACAATCGGCACGCTCATGCCGATGCTCTTTCAAAAGCTGGGCGTCGATCCGGCTCACGCCAGCGGCCCTTTCATCACCAGTATTCTCGACGTCTGCACGATGTCAATCTATCTTTCGATCGTTTATACGTTCCTTCAACACTTGGTCTAATCGGAGCAATATGGAAAAGACAAAGTTGAGCCCCAATGCTGAGCTGACTGAAAGACGCAAAAACAGCGCCACTGTCAACGAGGAAGCGAAACGCAAGCGCCATGAAAGAGGAATGCTGTCAGCGCGCGAGCGGATCGAGCGGCTGGTCGATCCCGGCTCGTTCATTGAGCTTGATCGATATGCGCTGCATAATTGCACCAGCTTCGGCATGGAGAAGAAGAAGTCGTTCGGCGATGGTGTCGTTACCGGGCAGGCGCTGATCGACGGACGCCCGGTTTACTTGTTCGCTCACGATGCCACCTTCCTCGGTGGCGCGCTGGGAATGGCATTCGCGCGCAAAGTCTGCAAGGTGATGGACCTGGCTAAGCAGGCCGGCTGCCCGGTGATCGGATTGAATGAGAGCGGCGGCGCTCGCATTCAAGAAGGTGTCGCCTCGCTGGCCGGCTATGCGGACATATTTTTCCGGAACGTTGCCTGCTCCGGAGTGATACCACAAATTTCGGTAATTTACGGTCCCTGCGCCGGCGGTGCCGTTTACAGTCCGGCGGTGACCGACTTCACGATCATGGTGGCAGATCAGAGCTACATGTTCATTACCGGACCGGAGATTCTGCGCACCGTCACTGGTGAGGAAGTCAGCTTCGAGGAACTGGGCGGCGCCAAGGTTCATAACGAGAAAAGCGGTGCGGCACAATTGTTGGCGCAGAATGAGGACGACTCCTTCTGGCTGACACGCAAGCTTCTGTCGTTTTTGCCCAGCAACAATTTGGAGCCGCCACCGTTCGATCAATCGTACGCCGAGCGCGAGCCGATCGACGAACAGACGCTTGATTCGCTCGTTCCCACCGATCCAGCCAAACCGTACGACATGCACGAAGTGATTACGCGAGTTTTCGACGCAGGCGAATTTTTCGAAATCTCCCCGTTTTTCGCCACCAATCTAATTACGGGCTTTGCCCGTCTGGGCGGCTTTGTTGTGGGACTGGTAGCCAATCAACCAAAATCGCTGGCCGGCACACTGGACATCAACGCTTCAGTCAAAGGCGCGAGATTCGTGCGTTTCTGCGACGCTTTCAACATTCCGGTGATCACGTTTGTCGACGTGCCCGGCTACCTGCCTGGTACGAGCCAGGAACATGGTGGCATCATCAGGCACGGTGCCAAACTTTTATACGCATATTGCGAGGCGACTGTGCCGAAGCTGACCGTAATTACTCGCAAGGCATACGGCGGGGCTTTCGACGTGATGGGCTCAAAGAACGTCGGAGGCGACATCAATTTAGCCTGGCCGACAGCCGAAATCGCCGTTATCGGCGCACAAGGCGCGGTCAATTTGTTGTATCGCAAGGAGTTGGACAAAGCCGCTGACGGCAAGCAACGTGCCAGCGAGCTGATTCAAGAATACAGAGAACGCTTTTCCAATCCCTACATTGCCGCCGAACTCGGTTACGTCGACGATGTGATCATGCCGTCGGAAACACGCAAAGTGCTGCTGGCAGCTCTGCGAGTTCAACAAAACAAACGCGTCGAGCGTCCGGCAAGAAAGCACGGAAATATTCCTTTGTAACCGCTCCAGTGGCTTCGTCCCTCGCCACTTCCGCTCTGAGATACGCTGCGGCGGCGACGGCTCCTCGCCGCCTTGCCTCCGCTAACTCGGAAGTTTCCTCCGCGGTGGTGGCTTCGAAGTGCTGGTGGCTCCGGGTGGCTCCAAGTAATGGTGGCTCCAGTAATGGTGCCGGGCAATGCGCGTGCCGGGGCGTTGATGCTTGCGGACGTGGCCAGTCAATGGTTATGTGGACTTCGTTCGGGAGGAGATGGGCAGGTCGGGGTGGACGAGGCGGATGGCGGTGCCGGTGGGGGTGCGGGTGTATTCGAGCAGGTCGATTGACATGGCCAGGGGTTCTGGCAGGAGTGCTTCGTAGCGGCCGACGGGATCGGAGGCGCTGGTCTGCTTGAGGACTTCGCTTAAAACAATATTAGGAAACGGAGCGGGGGCAAAAATGAGGATGCCGGAGGTTGGCCCTTTGCTTGATTTGAGTTTTTCGGCGCGTTGGAGGAGGGAGCGGAGGTGCTCGCGCTGTTTCCTTTCGTCTGCCAGAAAGTGTTCGTCTTCGATCAAATGCCCGAAGAGTGCGATGCGGCCTTTGCCGTCTTGGAAGTGGAGATCGAACAGGGGCAGATCTGTTTTTTGAAAGATGCCTTGAGTTAGCCTCTTCGCTTCCACGGTGGTGATCCGGCCCAGTGCTTCCCAGAGGGCGCGCTGCCTGTTGTAGAGCCCAGTGCGATGTTGCAGAGCAAAAAATTCTGTAAGCAAATATTGCACGCAATCGCGTATTGCGACGGGTGCTTCGCTGCCTTCGGACTGCAGAAGAGTGTTTTTGCACGCCTCCGCCAAATCAAGCGGTGTGCAGGTTCTAGGCGTGCCGACGACTGAGTTTAAGGTGAATCCTGCCGGGTTGGCGCATTTTATCTCGAACTTGTAAGTGGCTGAATTGGGCATGTGAATATTATGGATGTTTCCCGACGGCATTAGCAACTGAGCTGATCGTGGTACATGTAATTTAGCGGCCCCGGGGATTGCGTTTGGCGGAAGGAGGAGCCCTACGCTTAACAGCCACTGAAATGCCCGTTTCAGGTAAACTGGAAGCAGGCGTGCTCGCTTGATTGCGGGCGAAGCGGCCTCAGGGTAACCATCGGCTGGCTGTTTGTGCACACAGCTCCAAAATGGTGGGCGGTCCAGGGATTCGCGTTGGGTTTGGCAACAGACCCGATTAATCGACCTCGAAAGAGGCGCGCAAAAGGCGAGTCAAACGAGCCTACAGAGGCGTTTAATAAGTAAATCGCAATAGAAAGACGGCTGATTCCAACATGACTCCATTGCCTCGCATCAGTTTACAGACAGCAGCTGGTCCCTTCCTTGCCGAGCTGAAAAAGGCAGATGCGGAAGGACGCAATGAGTTCATCTTCTCCCATCAAGAAAAGTTCTACTCGATCGCCTTCATCGCTACCGGCAGCGAAAACCATGCCACCGAGCTGACGGTTCTGGCCTTCCAAAATATTTTCGCCCAATTGAAAAACCTGAACACCAAGCAGATGAATCTGCCATTGTGGGACTGGCTGGCGATGTTCATCGTCGACGCCTGTACCGAGTTTCATGGCAACTTTAGTCAGCCTATCCCCAACAATCCCCGCACGGACCCAAGTGCTGACGGCTCATCGCAGATGGATTGGGAAACGACGATCATTCTCGGTCCCCAACGCGTAAAACGCTGCCTCTCTCAGTTGCCTGAGGAGCAGCAGAAAATTTTTCTGTTGAGACACCACTTTCAGCTCAACTACGAGCAGATTGCCACGGTGGTAAATCAGGCGCCGGATACGGTCAAGGCCTGGCTTTTCAGAGCGAGAGTGCAAATCGTCAAATGTCTAGGTCGCGGGTAGAGTCAAGGATCTCGGTATATTAGAATGTCCAGCAACTGCAATCGATTTCGCTTCTTAATCCAGCAAAAGTTCGACAGCGACCTGTCGCAACAAGACGAACGTCTGGTTGGCGGCCACATGGATCAATGCGAATCATGCGGCAAGTTTCAACATCAGCTGCAACAAGTGATCATGGCGGCCGAGGAAGTCCCCTTACCTGAAGAGATGCTCCCCCCTAACCCCGAGGCGTTGGCGCGAACGATCATGTCTCAACTTCCAGAACAAAAACCATCAATCTTTGCCAAACTTTTCGGCGGCTTGATTAGCGCCTTCCAGGGAGGCGGCAAAAAACAGAAAGGGGAAGCGTTCGAAGAGCGCGGCGGCGGCGACCGCAACAGTGCTTTCCCGCATGTCAGCCGTCCCGGCAAGCACACAGGCGCCACAGAAGAGCCTGCGGCTGCGGGCGGCCGTTTCAACAAGAAAGACGACGACCACACGGGCACCACCAATCGCCTGCGCACACTTTCTTCTAAGGGTGCCAGAGAGAGCTTTCAATCAGAAGACCGCGAGATGCAGTCGACGACCAAATCACTAAGCGAGAAGATGGGCTTTGCCAGCCCCAACAACGCTCTTGACGATCAGCCGCTGACTCTGGCTGAATCGATCCGCCGGAAAATTTCCGAATCGCAAAAATCAGTACCGGAAGAGGAACCACAACCAGCGCCGTTGCCAACCCGCGAAGAATCCTGGGATGGGAAGGCCGCACCGGCTCCAGGAAGACCGCCAGCCAACATGGCGGCACCGCCGCAGGTGCCTGGCATGCAGCCAAAACCGATGACGGCACTAGCACAAGGGGCAAAAGATGGGCCGTCCGTGCTCGGCACATGGGGCAAACCGACTCCGCTTGATGCAGCCAATAATTGGACGGAAGGACAAGGTGAACCCGCCCCCGGCACTTGGAACAACGCCAACGCCAGCGGCAGTTGGGGCGATGCCCCCCGTGGCACCAAAAACGAAGATTCTGATTGGGGTCCTCCGCCGCAGGGCGGCACCTGGGACGAGCCAGGCAATGCTAATTGGGGCGGCAACAACGCAGGCTCACAGGCACCGGCGCCGGCACAACCGACCGCTTCCGCCATTCTGGGCAACCTCGGCCAGAGCCCGGCGCTGAATAATCTCGGACAGGTACCTTCTAATCTCGGCCAAATTCCTGCTCCGGCACCGGCGTCAGCACCAACTCCAACTCAAGGGAGCGGATTCGCCGTTCCTGCACCACCGGCGCCACCGGTGCCACCAGCGGCACAGGCCGGCTGGGGCTCGCCTGCACCGATCGGCAACCAGCCGACCGGCGGCGCCGCCGATCCATGGGCGGGTGGCGACAGCTGGGGAGCGACCGGACAAAAAGGATGGGGTCAACCGGCAGCTCAAACGAGCTGGGGGCAAACTTCGCCGGCACCGGCAGAGACAGCACCGGCGAGCACCAATTGGGCCCAACCTGCTTCCACACCGCAGCCTACTGATTCATGGAGTCGCACCGGTGAATCCAGCGCTCCCTTGAGCAGCAGCTGGGGCCAGCCAGGACCGGTCGACGGCTGGGGCGGCAAAGAAGCTCCAGCAGCGCCGAAATCATCATCGATGTGGGGACAACAGGGCACCGGCGACAGCTGGGGACAGGCGGCACAACAGAAAGATTCCGGCTCTCGTCCGATGTGGGGATCACAGCCGACGCAGCCTGTGGCGGAGGCAGCACCAGGACCGTCGGCATGGGGTCAGCAGCCCGCGCCGGAGCCGGCCAGTCCGGTTGCACCGGGCGGTTGGGGACAGCAGGCGCCGGTGGCACCAGCCAATCAATGGGGGCAGACCGGCCAACCACAACAACCACAACAGCCACAACAACCGCAGTCGGGTGGCAATGGCTGGGCGCAAGCGGCTCAGGCGCCGGCACAGGCCCCTGGTCAGCAACCAGCGCAGGCCGGTGGTTGGGGGCAACCCACCTCAGAGCAAGATTGGGCACAGGGACAGGCAGCTAAAGATCCAGCCAAAGAGAAGAAAACCGGGCCGGCCTGGTCTGTTGAAGCAGAGCAGGTAGAAACCGGCACGTGGAAAGCGTTCACGCCTGGGGCAGAATCATTAGGCGCGGCCCCGGCACGAGCCTGGGGCGATAAGGCCGGACCATCGCCGGTAATGCCACCAGCACCTCCGGCTCTCGGCGACAAAGGACATCAATCGTTTGCACCTTCAACCGAAGATCCCAGCCGCTGGGACATTCCCATTCAAGAACGGATGAAGATGCAAAACCAGGCAGCGGCACCGACGACGCCGCAACCGGCTGCAGACCAGGCGACGAAAAGCAGTTGGAACTCTCCGGTGTTCGACCAAATCGGCGAACCAGGACACCCGACCGCACCCAATGGCGGCGGCTCACCCGTAGACAAACTCGGCAACGCCTTAGGCGATTCGGCTCGCGGTGGCAACATGCCGGCGTGGGGCGGCGCGCCGCAGGCACCGGACTGGTCGCAACCGGTAGCACAGCCGGCCCCGGCACAACCGCCGGCACCGCCCGCTCAACCGCCCGCTCAACCGCCCAACTGGGGTGCGCAGCCCGCCGCCGCACCGCCGCCGGTACCACAGGCACAGCAGAGCTCAGATCGCTGGGATGTTCCCATTCAACAGCGTCCGCCCGAACCGGTCGCTGCAACCTCCTGGCCGGGACAGACCCCGGCTGTGGCCGTGCCGCCTGCGCCAAGCGGATTGTTCCAGAGCTTCGACGACAACGCCATCGATAAACTGTTTAGCGAGAACCTGGGCATTAATGACGCTCGCCCAGGCGCTCCGGCCCAGGCGGCTCCTGCCCAGGCGCAGCCTGCCACACCATCGGCGGTGCCACAACCGATGGGCGCGCCCGCCCAACCGCCCGGGTTCGGGTGGGGATCAGGCGAACAGCCTGCCGCCAACCCGGTGCAGCCGAACACGCTCTTCAGCCAGCCGGCAGCACCGCAAGCTTTTCCGGGCGCGCCACCGCCGGCTCCGATGCAACAACCGCAAGCGGCGCCAGGCTTCCCCCAGCAACAACAAGCGGCGCCGGGTTTCGCCGGGCAACAACAACAGCAGCAGCCCAGTTTTCCGCCTGGCGATCCCATGGCACCGAAGATCTCCTCAGTGCAAGCACGGGGCAACTCACCAAACGCGACGACGCTGCCGATCAACAGCGGGGCGGCCCTGCCTCCACCGGGCATGCCGGACAGACGAGGAGGGGCAGCGCCTGCGTCTCCATTCAACCCGAGCGCACCACAGGCGCCACCGACGATCCAACCGGCTCAAACGGCTGCGCAAAAGCAAGCCGGGTTATTCAATCTCGACGACAACGCCATGGACAAACTGTTCAGTGAAAACCTGGGCGTCAACGAAGTAGCACTGCCTGTAGGAGCCGCGCCCCGTGCGGCCAACGCAGGCGCGTCCTATCCGCCAGGCAGCCCATTCGGCTCACCAGGACAGCCGGGTATGCCAGGGCCCACACCAGGCGCTCCCGCCAACACACCATTTGCTCAGGCCCAGCCGCCCATGAGTGGGGCTATGGCGCCACCCATGCCGCCAAGCAGCCCGCCACAAATGGCCAGTTGGGCCCAACAGCAACAAACGGCCCCACTGCCGACGACAGGTCAAGCTCCTGCCCCTCCACCACAGGACCAACAGCAACAACAGGCTGCCAGCGGCGGACTCTTCTCCATCGACGACAGCGTGATCGATCGAATATTTGCCGACAACCTCGGCATCAAAGAGGGCGCCGCCACTGCCCCGATTGCAGCGCCTGCTGCGCAGCAGGCTGCACCCGGTATGCCCGCTGCCATCAACGTCAATGAAGCGGTGCGTTCGCTCAGCGAAGCGGCTGCCCAAGTGCAGCAGATGCCGTCTACTCCGCCTAAAATTCCCGGAATCTCAAGGCTCGATCCCAAGACCGAGACGGTCGAGTCCGGCTCAGGCCGAATTGCCTCAATCGGCAAATTCTTGCTCGATCAAAAGGATTTAGAAAAGATCGGCAAGATTACAGGCTCAGACTTCAATGACACAAAGATGCGCATTCTGACAATGGAAGCGGCGCAAGAACTGCAGACTCTGCTGCAGCATATCGGCATGCAGGACAAAGTGGTCGGCTCGGTCATTGTCGGACACGATGGACTTTTGATCGCCAACACTATGCCCCCCGACATAGATGCAGAGTCGATCGGCGTCTGGGCGCTCGGCGTTTATATGAATACAGAACACGTGATCCGCAAGATGGGACAAGATCGCGTCCATCAAATCGTCTCGCGCACGCCCAAGGGCTACCTGGTAATCGCCGATTTCGGCGGCGGTCTTTTGGTTACCGTCAGTGACGGCAAGGATACCGACACGTTGATTCCGCTAATGCGCAGCATTACTCAGCTTGTCGCCCAGTAGTCGCGGTACGTTCGATCGGCGAGCCAGATAAGCATGAACCGACCTGAAGACTTCTATTCGCTGCTTAACCGCATCAGTGCGCATGAGAGCGTGATCGGCTCCGTCATGGTGGGCGAAGACGGGCAAATCTTCGCCCAGAATCTGCCCTCGAACATGGACCCACTAGCAGTCGGCGTCTGGGGCCTGGCCATCTGCCAGAACTCGGGCCACGTGCTCGATCATACCGATGGCGCCGAGCTGACACAAATCGGCGCGCGCACCACCAGCGGCTGCATCGTCGTCACCGAATTTGGTGCCGGTGCCATCGTCACCATGACCGACGGAGGCGACAGCAAAACGCTGGTGCCGCTCATGCACTCAGTGGCAAAACTGCTGTCCGAGTTTACATAAGCACCGCTCGTCAGTAGCGCAGGCAAAGCCTGCCCTGAGCGAAGCGTAGCGGAGTCGAATGGGCCGACGGAGCGGTTATATTTAAATCTCTCCGTTCAGCAAGTAATGACTGAGCGTGCGTACACCAAAAGCGGTGCCGCCTTTGTTGTTCTCGTCTCTATCTTTGTCGAGCCAACCAGGACCGGCGATATCGAGGTGAGCCCAGGGTTTGCCGTCGACGAACTCTTTCAGAAACATGCCTGCTGCCGGGCTGCCCGCTTCGCCACGGGAGCCGGCGTTTTTCAAGTCGGCGATGTCGCTTTTGAGCGCCTCTTTGTATTCGTCATAGAGCGGCATTTGCCAATACTTTTCGCCGGCCTCGCTGCCTGCTCGAATCAAATTGTCGACCAACTTTTGGTCAGTGCCCATGATACCGGCGGCCACTCGGCCGATTGCTGTGACAATGGCACCGGTCAAAGTGGCGATGTCTATCAGCTCATCAGCGCCTTCCTTTAAGGCAAAAGTCAAGGCATCGGCAAGGACGAGGCGGCCTTCGGCGTCGGTATTGTTGACTTCGATCGTCTTTCCGTTCATGGCCGTGACCACGTCGCCCGGATGAAGGGCATTGTCGCCTGGCATGTTTTCGGTGGCGGCGAGCACGCCGAGAACAGAAACATTCGGCTTCAGGCTGCCGACAACCTGCATGGTGCCGAGCACAGCCGCCGCCCCGGACATGTCGTATTTCATGTGTTCCATCGGCAATGCCGGCTTCAAGGACAAGCCGCCCGAATCGAAGGTGATGCCCTTGCCGACGATTGCCACAGTCTTTTTGGCACCGGCCGCCTCATACTTGAGCATGACGAACTTAGCCGGCTCCTTGGCACCACGGGCGACACCAAGGAATGATCCCATTCCCAGTTTTTGGGCCTCGTCGGCATCTAAAACCGAACAGGCTAAGCCGAATTCCTTGCCGATGCGCTGCGCCTCTTGCGCCAGCCTGGTCGGCGTCATATAGCAGGCCGGCTCGGCGATCAAAGAGCGGGCGAAATTGGTGGCGTCAGCGATCGTGGCACCGACATGACAGATGCGCTCGAACTGCTCGTCGTTGCCGCTCCAGCCACGCACGCAGATTTCAGCGATATCTGCGCGTTTCTCTTCCTTGGCCTGTGATTTATACTTTTGGAAGGCAAAACCGCCCAAGACCCAACCTTCGACCAGAGCTTTCAAATGCTGGCGATCTGCTGCAGACGGCTTGGCGGGCTTGTGCTTCTTCGCCGCGTTGCCACCATCTGTGACACCATTGTCGCGCAAGACAAAACAACAACTGCCGATTTTTTCATTGGTCATCAGGCGTCTGGCCATGTTAGCGGCCATTTTGCGCGTCGCAGATGAATCGAATTCCGATTGTTTGCCGAGCCCGACCAGCACCAGGCGTTTGCAAGCAGTCTCGCCGTAGGTCGGCAGCATCAGCGTTTGTCCGGTCTTGCCGGTGAAAGATTCTTCCTTCACCGCCGCCGTAATTTTTGCCAGAAAACCGCAGTCATCCTTTTCCGGTGAAGTGTCGACAGTTTTAAGCGCCTGCTCGACCTCTTCATTCAAAAACACACCGACGACGAGCACGTCGCTCTTTGTCTGCCAAAGAGGCGCAGATTCATTTTTGTAACTCATTTACACTCCAGCAAAATCGCTTATTGACGCCTGTGCGAGCCGCCTTGCAACTCGGAGAGCCCCAACTGTTTCTCCATGTAGCGCACATTATCGGCCATTTCCGCGATCTTTCGCGGGTCTTTTGCGGCAATGACCGCCATTTCTTCAAGCTTGCGATAGAAAGAGGTGAAGCCCGCAGTATTTACGCTGGTGACGCGCAGCTCTTGAATTTTCTTAGCGATGCGAAAGCGCTCCATTCTGAACGGTCCCTCGCACGGCGCCAGATCACCGAGCTCATGCTGCAGCATCGTGCGCGCGATTTCGTCATAGTATTCGTCGGAGGTGCCCTGGAAATTTGTCAGCGCTGTGTCGATCTGCTTTTGCGAGGCGCCCTGGGCCCGCATTTGCGAGAGCATCTGCTGCATGGCCGCCTGCTTGGCAGAGCTCATCGGCGCAGCGGCGGCTGCGGCAGCGGCAGGGGCGCCCGCCGGTCTGGCTGCGACGACGGATTTTGTCTTGATAATCTGCTCGTGCTCGGCAACGGTGGAGCCCAGACGCCCCAGGGCCGCGGTTGCTCCAGCAGTATCGCCGTGACTGTACAAGCCATCTATTCGCGACACTTCGTCGAAAAACGGCTTGACGCCGACTCCTTTGCCTTCCAGCGCCTTGATGCGCTCGACTAATTTAACTCTTTGCGACTGGAATGTGCCTGAACCCGAGACGCTGGCAGCCACCTGGGCGGCAGCCACTCTGGCGCCCACCGCTTGTTCGCCGACAAAAACAGCCACCGTGTTTGCGGCACCGGCATTGAGCTGATCTGCTGAAAGGGTGAGCGATCTGGCGCCGTGAGCTTGATCGCAACAAACCACTTTAAGCGGCTTGCCATGAACCACTTGATCGCTGCTCAAAGCCTGAGCAATTTGGCCGGCAGTCTTTCTCAGCGATGGCTCGTCAGCGCGCTCGGCGTTGACGATGACGATTGTCTCGTCCGGCAAAGTGAGCACACTGACGCTAGCATCGGGGTCTACAGCGCCGGCGCTTCTCAGCTGCTCGACAAGCGTTTGTGCCGTTTCTGCAGCATTTGCCTGCAACAACTGCGTATTTAGCGCTATAACTAAAAGCGCGGCCCATTTTTTTGCGCACCGAAATGTCATGCCATCTCCTCGTCCTCGACACCATTTATTCTGCCACTTCTATGGCGATTAAAAAGCGGCCGTGGCAAAATCTAGCCGGATTAGGGGGAACCCAACAGGCTTTATGAGTTTAGAATTGCCACCCCAGTAGAATATAGTAATTGAGGTATCGGTCTCAGAGCCATGAGAATCGAAGATATAGACCGGGAGTTCAGAGAACTCTCGCGTTCTCTCAAAGAAGCCCAACAAGCTTTCAGAAGCGGCAACTTCGCGCAAGCGGAACCGCTATATAAGCGTGCGCTTGAGCTTTCCGAACGCTCCTACGGCGACGAGCACCCGGATACCTGCACCTGTCTGCAAAATCTCTCCGATACCTACTATTCGCTGCGCCGCTACAAAGATTCGGTGCCGCTCTTGCGGCGGCTGTTGATCACGAAGGAAAAGCAGCACGGTGTGGCGCACGCCGAGGTCGCCGGCGTCTTGTTCAAACTGGCAAAAGCATACGAGAAGCTGGGACAGCCGCAAGAATCCGAGACCATATACAGGCGCGCCCTGCGCGTGGGAGAGCAAGTTTACGGCAAGGAAAGCACTTTCGTCGCCACGATTCTGGAAAGCTTCTCGTCGATGCTCAAGCGGGCCCAGATCCGGCTGGCTGAAGCAGAGCAGATGGAGGAGCGTGTGCGCGATCTGCGCGAAAAGTTGGGGCACCACAACCGCATCACCTCCAGCGTTCTTGGCCAGTTGGCGTCATCAATTGCGCCGGGCAGCGAACAGGCTAAAGAGCTGGAGACCAGCATGATGATGGCGGATAAAACCGCCGATCAGCATGAAACGAAACGGATGCGCAGCATCAAATCTAAGACCACCGGCGATCATGGCCGGATCACCTCACGTTTTGAAGAGTCCGCACCAGCGGAGGTACCATCGTACAGCCAGGCGCAAGTGCTCGGCACGATCGTTGTCACAGTCGGCGTGCTCGGTGTGCTCGGACTTGGCGCTTTCTGGTTCCTCTCCGCCTCAGGCAACGCCTCGAAAATGGGAGACACGCAGACCTCCGCCTGGGGTGCTTTGACACAGTTGCTCAAACCGAATCGCGGCAACAACGACAGTCTCGGGCCGAGCGTGGAAAAACCGCAGTCAGCGCTGATGTTCGCCTCTCCCGACAGCTCCAAGCAGCTCACTCTGGTCGACAAAGATCATGCTCTGTTCACCATCCGCGGTGTCGACATGAAAGGCGGATACACTACCGACGCCAGTACTATTGTGATCACCCCCGACCAGCAGTCGATCACATACACGTATACTAAAATGCGGGCCGGATTGGTGGATCAAGACGGTTCCGTGCTCTATGCTGAAGACGCACCAGAGATGCTGGTAATCGCCAAAATGAAGCTCCTGGCTACCACCGCCAACCGTTTCTTCCGTGCCAGCGGGCAATATCCCAACCGCATCGAGCAGCTGCTGCAAGGTGAGGCGCAGCTGGCCTACAAAAATCCTTTCACCGGCAACAATACGGTGCCGGTCAAGCGCTCGCTGCTTGGTTTTGACGATCAGTCTGTGGACATGAACCTCAATGATTTCTCCAATATGCAAAATGCCGTGCGGCAACTGAGCATCTGGTCGGGGCAGCGGTCCGCGCCGGGCACAGTCGAGTTCTATCGTGATCCGTCAGGGGCAGAAGGAGACACGCTGATAATCCGCGGCAGCGACCGATCCGGGCAGCTGCTGCACAGCAGCAAGCCAGGCTTGTCGTACATGATCACCTGCGCCGGCGGACGAGCCCGCGAACAATAACTCGGCGCCCATTGGTGCCGACTTTGCTTTCACTTTTTGCGCTGGCAGTCTCCAGCCTAATGGCCGGGCAGTTGCCTATGACTTCACATCACAAATGGTGTACGGATCAGCAGTGTCCAGCCGCGTCAATTGATAGTCGCCCGTAGCGCTCAGACCTGGCCGTTCACCACTTTGGCGACGATGTTGTCGACTAAAGCCGGATCGATCTGGCGGCGGCAATAAGCCAGGTACGCCTCCATCCAGCGGCGCAGCTCGAGGATCACGGCCGAGACAGGCGCACCAGATGCTTTTACTTGACTGAGATTGACGCTGACGCGTCCTTCCGAATCGATGTTGAATCGACTGGCGGCGGCGGAATCGCCGTGAACATAATGCAAACTGGCTTGCAGCAGCGCTTTGTTGTCGTCTTTGCCGATTGTTTTTTGCAACTCGCCGACGATGCGCTGGAAGATGGACAACGGTCTGAACAAGCTTGCCTGTTGCACATTGACCAGCTTGTTGTGCAGCAGAAGATGCACAGTCTTGACGATCATGTGTGTCGGCCATTGATCGTACGATTTGATCACTTCGTCTAAAGTCGACAATCCGTCGATCAAGTTGACCAGCTCGACGATGCGCCGCTTGTCCTCTTCGGTCACCGTCGATTCATCGAGATATTTGATCGGGCGCTGCTCGATCTTGTACCAGAGCGTTTCAAAATTCCAGACGCGCTCGAGAATTGTGTTCCTTCCACCAGGAAGCAAGTTCAAGACCTGATTGACATGATCCTGAGCCAGAGCCGAATCCAGCAACATCTTATCGAGAGATTGCGTCAACGCGCATTGATCGTCTAACTCTTGCGACACACCCTTGTCGCGGAAAACGAAAATACCTTCGCTCCAACAAACGAGGAATTCAACCAAGCCATGGTAGCCTTTCAGCCTGTTCATGCGGCAATGCGTCGGTTTGCCGTTGTTGAAACAAACGACCAGAGCCTTGTCGCGGTTTTCTACCGTGAGCAATCCTGTTTTCTTGGCGGTGGAAAATGATTGCAGCAGTCCGGCGCTGTCGATTGCACCCAGGCTGCCGATCATCGAATCGCGCACCGTCTCGACGTTGAAGCGGCTTTGATCGTCTTCTGCTTTTTTGTGATAGCCGCCATAGAGATATTGATCGTCGAGCAAGACTTCCAGCTCGCGCATATTGAGATAGCCGGCGCGCACCGCCAGCAGTCCCAGATAGGTCTTCTGCCCGCGTCCCAAGCCGTCTTCTGCTTGTTTCTCCAGCAGCTCTTGCAACTGTGCTTCCGTCAAAATATTGGCTGCCACCATATAGCGACCGAGGCGGAACTGCTTGCGGTTGTGATAGCAGTTGGCGAGAAATTGAAT
>Ga0182024_10014517_pt1 | contig 15223 bp, 10 predicted proteins | sample P32metaG_FD_120480 | JGI IMG/M metagenome (GOLD analysis project Ga0182024, IMG submission 120480) | Permafrost microbial communities from Stordalen Mire, Sweden - P3-2 metaG (Illumina Assembly) | ecosystem: Environmental > Terrestrial > Soil > Wetlands > Permafrost | place: Sweden: Stordalen... | reverse complement strand
CCAGCCGGTCTCTTTCGGCCTGTGTCATCAGTAGCTGTCCTTCTTGCATCCCCCAAGCCTGGGGTCGTCAAGGGGACATTTCTACTTTGCCCAAAGGGGACATTATCACTTTGCCGCCACAGCAAAATTCAGGAATCGTGTCGTTAACATGTGATTTGTCCGGTCGAGTTAACACGTGATCTGTCCGCTCAGCAAAACGGAGGCGAAGGGCGCGAGGCTGGAGTGTGAACCCTGGCCAGACGTATTCGGCTTCCGCGATGGAGCGGATGATGAAACTACAAGACGTGTTACTGAAGGCAATGGCAAAGAAGATTACGTGGTGGGCGGCCGCGGAGATCATCGGGGTCAGCGACCGTACGATTCGAAGAATGCGGGAGAGGCTGGAACGGGATGGCTATTCGGGTCTGGCGGACCGGCGGAAAGGACGAGTCAGCAGCCACCGGGTTCCCTTGAAAACGGCAGAGGAAGTGTTGCGTTTGTATCGGGAATAATACAGCGATTTCAACGTGCGGCATTTTCATGAAAAGCTGCGGGAACGACATCGGATTGAGATCAGTTACACATGGGTTTATCAGGCGCTGACCGGAGCCGGGTTGATCGCAAAGAAGAGACGGAGGGCGCCGCACCGTCGCCGGCGCGAGCGGCGGCCGATGCCGGGGATGCTGCTGCACATTGACGGCAGCAAGCACCGCTGGTTTCAGGACGACCGGTGGTATGACTTGCTGGTGATTCTGGACGACGCCACCAGTGAGATCTGTTATGCACAACTGGTGGAAGAAGAATCGACACGAACGGTCATGCGCGGTCTGCGGGAAGTGATCGAAGCCAAAGGCCTGTTCTGCGCCCTCTACAGCGATCGTGGCAGCCACTTCTTCGTGACACCGAAAGCAGGAGAACCCGTTAACAAGCACCGGCTTACCCAGGTGGGGCGGGCCATGAAGGAACTAGGCGTACAGATGATTGCCGCTTATTCGCCACAAGCGCGGGGCCGTTCGGAACGAAGCTTCGGGACCTGGCAGGGTCGCTTGCCGCAGGAGTTGCGGGTAGCGGGCATCACGAGTCCGGAAGAAGCGAACCGTTTTCTGCGAGAGCAATATATCGCTGTGTTCAATGCGAAGTTTACGGTGAAGGCCGCGCAGAGAGGTACAGCGTTCCGGCGATGCGGGCGGGCGGACCTGGATTGGATCTTCACGGTGCAGACCGAGCGCGTGGTGGCAAAAGATAACACGGTTGCCATTGCTGCACGGTCCTGGCAGATCGATAAGAGCCGCTTCCGCCATAGTCTGGCGGGATGCACGGTGACGATCCACGAACATCTGGATGCCACCATCTCAATCCGCTACGGGCCGCATGTCATCGGCAGATTCGAAGCGAACGGGGAACGCCGTGGAAAAGTGGAAAGCCCGCGGAAACAGCGCCCTTCCCACTTTCCCACCGCGACGACGGCGGCGGTTCCCTCTCTCAAACTCAAAAGGCAGGCGGCTCGCGCCGCCTAAAACCCAAACCGGACAGATCACGTGTTAATAAAAGCGGACATGTTGACTTGTTAACGACAGCAAAATTCAGGAATCGCTGGAAACTCGATCCCGGCTGTTTGATGGTTTCAGCAAAGAGCTCCTCGAAAAATAAGCTTGGTTGAATCTACGGCACGTCGCTTCCGGACACTATTGAAACAGCGGCGAAACAGCGGCAAATTTCGCCCGCGTTTAGAGAATACTCGCTCCGGATCCGGATACGGGGACTTGCCGGGGTGTCACGCTCGCGGGAGTTCTTTCATTACCCACGCCTCCGAAAACCCTGTCTCGCAGCCGCATGAATCGCGGGTGCGCCCGCAGTGGGTCCATCTTCGGGTCCACATCGAGAATATAAAGGGTGGGAGAATTCTCTTCCAGAGCCCGCTCTAATTCGTCGATAGCCTCATCCCGCCGGCCTAAAGCGTCGAGGAGAAGCGCCATATAATACGCATCGACATACTCGCTGAGCCGGGTCCGTTCTAATTCCTCGAGAATCTCCAGAGCCTCCGGCGCCCTCCCATTGTTCGCCAGACATCTGGCCTCGAGTGCCCTGAACCAGAACATCGCCGGCGATATAACGCTTGCGAGCCTGTATTGAGCCAGCGCGTCTTCCGCCCGGCCGGAGAATTCCAACGCCTGGGCGTAGTAGGCCCGCCCGAGATGCAGGTAAGGGTGGAGGTCGAGACCCTTCTTTGCGCACTCCACAGCGGCGTCGAATTCACGGCGGCAAAACCGGACAAGAATCTCGGTTGCCGGCAGAGTAGGAAACAGTGGATCGGTGGCATACGCCAAAGTCAAATTGTCCAGCGCCGCATCGAAACGCCTGAGAGACGCATTCAGCATCGCCAGGTACAGGTAGACAGCCGGGGTCTCCGGCTTCTCCTTCACCGCAAGTTCCAGCTCCCGCTCCGCCTCTTCAAATTTCAAGTCGAACAAGTATAAGAAGCGAGCCCGTTCTCCCCGCAGCTTTGGCGTCCAACCCCTCAATGCGACCGCCCGTTCCTGCGCCGCCCGAAACGGGTCGTACACATCAGCCGCAGGCCGCATCCCAAAGGTACCCAGGACCATGAAACAACTGGACATTCCGTTAAAGGCGGCGGGATCGGCCGGGTTAAGTAAAGCGGCTTGCTCGAAGCACCTTAAAGCCATTTCGACTCCCTCCCGGGTACGGCGATTCCAGTGATGCCAACCGGTTCGGATCAGGTCCGTCGTCGCCGGCACTTCCAGCCGATAACCAAGCTTGGGGCGATACGTGATCCACCCGCCATATTCGTTCAGCGCCTTCCGGATGGCTCCGATCGTAGTTGCCACTGTATGGCGCGAGACGACGTTCCCTTCCCATGCGTCCCGGATCATCTGCTCGTAATCCACGTACATTCCGGTTTGTTGAATCAAAACCTGAAGCGCACGAAAGGCTTGGTGCCTTAGTCCCAAGTCCGCGCCGTCCCGCAGCACGCTGCAGTTTTTCAGATCCAGCCGGAAAGGCCCGAACGAAAGTTGCTCGGGGGCGGTAATTTGGGTCTTAAGAGTTTCCATTTTCGCCGCTGATTAGCCGCTGATCCGGGTCCTTACCGGTCTGAGTCGGGCATAAACTCATAAGAGGCTTCCGGCTGCAATTCTACAGTGCCGGACGGCCCGGCCCAAATCCATATGAGCTATTGGAAAAGTTTCGCCTGTCTGACGACAATCATGCTTGGCGCGACCGGTGGATCGCTGACAGCGGCGGTACCGGACCGGGTCGATTTCAACTGGCAGATTCGTCCGATTCTTTCGGAGAACTGTTTTCGCTGTCATGGCCCGGACGCCAACAGCCGACGAGCAGGATTGCGTCTGGACCAGAAGGAAGCCGCTTATGCCCAGGCGATCACCCCCGGAAAGCCGGAAAAGAGCGAGCTGGTCAGCCGAATCACTTCCAAAGATCCGTCTTACCGGATGCCACCTCCCGCAGCCAGCGCCAAGCCACTGACCGCTGCTGAAATCGCGACCCTGACGGAGTGGGTCAGGCAGGGCGCGGAGTACGAACCGCACTGGGCGTTTATCCCGCCCGTCAAAGTGAAGGGACCGCAGACGATCGATCGCTTTGTCCGCGCCCGCCTTGAGAAAGAAGGCCTGAAGCCTTCGCCCGAGGCGGACAAGGCAACGTTGATCAATCGTGTGACGCTCACGCTGACGGGCCTGCCTCCGACTCTTCAGGAGGTGGATGCTTTTCTTGCCGACAAGAGTTCCAACGCGTATGAAAAGGTAGTGGACCGGCTTCTCGCCTCGCCCGCTTATGGCGAGAATATGGCCGCATATTGGATGAACATCGCGCGCTATTCCGACAGCGACGGATTTCTCGACGACCATCATGACCGCCTGTTCTGGCCGTACCGCGATTGGGTAATCGGGGCGTTCAACCGGAACATGCCGTTCGATCAGTTTTCCACCTGGCAACTGGCGGGCGATCTGCTGCCTAACGCCACCAAAGAGCAAAAACTCGCCACGGCATTCCTTCGCGTGGGCAAACGCACAACGGAGAACGGAGCGATCGATGAAGAATACCGCGTCGAGTATGCACTGGACCGCGCGAACGTCGTTGGGCAGGGCTTCCTCGCTCTGACCACCGGCTGCGCCCGCTGCCACGATCACAAATACGATCCGATTCCGCAGAAGCAATACTATTCGCTTTCGGGATTTTTCAACAGCACGGATGAACCCGGGTTCTTTGCGCCGGGTTTCAGCACGATTCAGGGCGGTCCCACGCTGCCCTGGACCGATAAGGAAACGGACGCGAAGATCGCGGCTGCTAACGCCGCGGTGAAGGCCGCCGAAAGTGCCTATGCCGCCGCTCGCACAGCCGCCGAGGCCACCGCGCGGTCGAGTGTACCGATCACCGAAATTGCCGCGTGGATTCAGAAATCGATCGAGGCCGCGACCGTCGCCTACTATCCTTTTGAAACCACCGCTCCGATTCCCGAAGATCAAATGCCCAAATCGCTGGTGCGGGGGAATAAGGCCCCGGACAGCCTCGTCTCGCCCGACCGCAAAGGTCGCGGCAGCACCCCCCCTGCCGCCAAACCCGATGCCGCTTCGGCGGCCTTAACCAGGGCTTTTTCCGCACGCCTTCCAAACGGCATGATTAAGGAAAAACTCTCGTTCTCGCCGAGCGGTTTGCCAGGCGGAGAACCAGCCGTGCTGGAAGAGGCCAACATCCGCCCGGGTGGCGCGAAAGGCAATGCTCTTTTCTTTACAGATACGAATCGCGGTTTTTTGGGGAAAAGCGTTGGTTTCTACGACCGCACGCAGCCGTTCAGCTTTGATCTCTCTGTATACGCGGCCTCTGTCTATGAAAACTCGCAGGTCCTGAATCATCGCGACGACGATAACTCCGGAGGCTCGGGCTACAAGCTGAATCTCGAGCAGAATCGTTTATCGTTCTACATGATGCATTCGTGGCCCTACAACATGCTTCACGTGATTTCGAAACAGGCGATCCCGGTGAAGCAGTGGACACAGGTCTCGATGACTTACGACGGTTCCAGCCGCGCTTCGGGAATCAGGTTGTATGTGAACGGTCAGCGGGCTGAAGTGGAAGTCGAGCACGATCAATTGACGGAAAGCAGCTTGCCGCGAGGCTTTGCCCCGGCGTTCAATGAGTTCGTCGGGGTGGAGTTCGGCCGCCGGTTCCGCGAAGTGACACTCAAAGATGGCGGTATCGACGAACTGCGCTTCTTCAACAAGGCGCTCACACCGGTTGAAGTAAGTTACCTTCACGAGAATGCGGAGGCCGTGGATATCAATGCCCTGACAGAACTAGCTGTTGACAACGACCCGCGAGAGGTTGCGGCAGGTAGGGCCCTGTATGAAGCCCGCGAAGCGCAGAACCAGCTGGTTTCCTGGGTGCCGGAAGTGATGGTGATGGCAGATACGCCCAAACCGCGGCAGACTTACATACTCAATCGGGGACTCTACAACGCACGCCGCGAGCCGGTCGATCCTGCGCCACTGACCAACATTTTCCCGTTCGATCCCAAGCTGCCGCGGAATCGTATCGGCCTTGCCGATTGGTTGTTCGACAAAAAGAATCCGCTGGTTTCGCGGGTTTTCGTGAATCGTCTGTGGCAGATGCAGTTCGGCACCGGCATTGTGGAGACGTCGGAGGATTTCGGCATACAGGGGTCCCGGCCCACGAACCCGGAGTTACTGGATTGGCTGGCGGTGGATTTCATGGAATCGGGGTGGGACATCAAGCGCCTGAACAAAATGATCGTGATGTCGGCGACCTACCGGCAGTCATCCGATGTGTCCGACGAGTTATTAAAAAAGGACCCCCGTAATATGCTGCTCGCGCGCGGCCCGCGCCTGCGCATGTCCGCGGAACAGATCCGCGACAACGCGCTGGCCGTGAGCGGGCTTCTCGTGACGACCATCGGCGGGCCCAGCGTGCATCCCTATCAACCCGATGGAGTGTGGGTCGCGGGAGTAACGCAGTACACGTATCCCAAGCCGGAGGAACTTTCGCCCGACGAGCAGCACCGCCGCAGTCTCTACAGCTTCATCAAGCGCAACACGCCGCCGCCTTCGATGTCGGTGTTCGATTTCTCCGAACGGCACGCGACCCTCTCGCGCCGGCTGACTTCGAATACTCCCTTGCAGGCTCTCGTTCTACTGGACGATCCCCAATACATGGAAGCTTACAGGGTGCTCGCGACGCGCGTTTTGAAAGAAAAGGCCACTCCTGAGGATCAAGTCGGCTTGCTGTTCCGGCTTGCGACACGGCGGCTTCCAACGGAGAAAGAGAAGGCGCTGTTCGGGCTATACTACGAGTCCGAAATAGCGCGGTTCACGGAAGAGAAGAAGAAGGCGGCCGAAGTAGTTCATATAGGCGTGACTCCGGTCGACGACAGCGTTGATCAGGTGAAACTGGCGGCGCTCACCAATGTCGGCGCTGCCGTGATGAACACCCCGGATGCATATTCGATTCATTAGATGGGAAGTGATATGAAACTGGCGCGACGCGTATTTTTGAAGGGCGCGGGGAGCTTGGGCGCTGTTGCGCTGGCCGAACTCACCGGCGTCTCGAGGCTCTTGGCCCAGCAGGTCAATATCAAGAGCTATGGAACCTTGAAGACCGTCGATTTCCCGCCAAGCGCGAAACGGGTGATTCGGATCCACATGGTCGGCGCCGTCTCGCAAGTCGACACTTTCGATTACAAGCCCATGCTTGAAAAAATGCATGGCCAGGAACTTCCGCCTTCTATCCGGTCAAAAGAACGGCTCTCCAGCATGAGCGCCGCGCAATCGTCTTTTCCTCTCGTGAAACCCATGCGTCCGTTCCAGCAACACGGCCAGAGCGGCGCGTGGGTCAGCGGCCTGTTCCCGTACACGGCGAAAATCGTCGATGATCTGTGTTTCGTGAAGACGGTGCGCACGGATCATGTGAATCACGACCCCGCCGCCAAATTTCTTCACACCGGCTTCCAATTAGCCGGCAGGCCGCCGGAGGGCGCGTGGGTGAATTATGCTATCGGATCGGAAAACCAAAATCTCCCCGCTTTCGTCGCATTCACCTCGGGGACGTTCAGCGGAGTAAGCCACGACGCTTCGAATTGGGGCGCGGGATTTCTTCCCTCGCAATATCAGGGCGTGCCTTTCCGCGCCGGTAAGGACCCGGTTCTCTACATCTCGAATCCCGAGGGGGTTGACTTGAAAGACCGCCGCGCGATGCTGGACGTGATCGGGCAAGCTTCCCAAGCGCAGCACGAAATTTCGAACGATCCGGAGATACCAGCCAAGATCAGCCAGTACGAGATGGCTTACCGGATGATGACCTCCGTGCCCGAAGTGGCTGATATCAGTAACGAGCCGGAAAGCGTTCTCGACATGTACGGCCCCGCGGTGCGCACGCCGGGAACATTTGCGCGAAACTGCCTGCTGGCCCGGCGGCTCGCCGAGCGCGACGTGCGCTTCATCTCGGTGATGCACGTGGGCTGGGATCATCACACCAACATCATGCAGCAGCATCCGCCCGATTGCATGACTGTGGATCAGCCCTCCGCCGCGCTGGTTGCGGATCTGAAGCAGCGCGGATTGCTTAAAGACACGCTGGTGATGTGGGGTAGTGAGTTCGGCCGGACTTCATTCGCGCAGGGCGTGATCGATGCCAACGTCGGGCGCGATCACCACGGCAATAACTTCGTGTGGTGGCTGGCGGGTGGTGGGATTAAGCCTGGCTTCAGTTACGGCGAAACGGACGATTTCAGTTATAACGCGGTCACGCCGTCAGTGGAGATTCACGACCTGCACGCCACGATGCTGCATACGTTGGGGATCGATCACGAAAAGCTGACGTATCGCACCCAAGGCCGCGATTTCCGGTTGACGGACGTCGCCGGGCATGTGGTGAAAGATATCCTGACCTGACGCATTCTTCAGTCGACTGCACTCCAGGAACTGTCGGGGTCGTAACGCATCAGCGCCGGAGCCAAAGTAGACGTTTGAGGACCTACGTCTTTTTCATAAACCAGACTGTCCTGATTCACGATGAACGTATGCACTCCAGTCACGCCATATTCCGCAGGCCACGCCACCAGGGCGAAGCCGCCAATCATGTACTTGCCGGCAACGTATTTGTGCGGCCCGCCGGGCGCGTTTGGGCCTTGTTCCCTGAGCACGCGGAAATAATAGCCGTGGTAGGGTTTCGCTTTGCGCCCCGGAGTTTCCACAGCCGCATCGGCAAAACCTTCGGGAACCAGCTCCGGGGAGGCCCCTGGCTGATAAAGGCCGTCCTTCTGCCCCGGGGAGCTGACGATGACTTTGGCATACTCCATCGTCGCGGCACCCGAGCGGTGCTGGGCCGCATAAGCTTGTTGCGCTTCCACGTAGCCTGAGCAAATCTCGATCGCATCCAATTCATTTGCGCCCACGCGGCGCGCCCGCACCTCAAGTGCGCCGAGCGAAGGATCGAAATGCCAGCGTTCGCCTGTTCTCACAAGAGGAACCGGAAAGGGCCAGTTCTGGTCGCCGACTAATAAAATCATCGTGCCGGCCTTCATTGCAGAGCGTTCGAGTCGATGACGGGCAGCGGCCAGTTGCGCAAATTCCCTTCGTTCCGCCTGGTCCTGGCCAGCGTCGCCGGACGTGAGAATGCCCTGCCCATTCGAACCCAGCACCGCAGTCAACTCCACCGAATCATTTTTCGAAGTTGCATCGATGAGCGCCTGAACCGCCGCTTCGGGCGACTCAAATGTCTTCTGTGAAGCAGTCTTCCGCTCCTGGGCACCTATGGCGCCTGAACCCCAAGCTGCCAGCATTACCAGCGTCAGAATCGTCAACGGTTTTTGGGTCATCAGAGCCGTCAGTGTCATCGGCGTCCACCTCCATGCGCTCCACCTCCTCCTCCACCCCGGAACCCGCCGCCGCCGAATCCGCCAGTGCCCGCATGTCCCATGCTGGAGAATCCGTGGTCGCTTCGCATCTGAGTCTCCCCGCCACTGCGAATTCCGCTGAAGGCGCTACGATTGCCACCAGGATTCTGGCGTTCAAATCCCTGACTACCAAAGCGTTGTCCCGACTGCGCTCGCGGAGCTTGGGCCGCCGCTCCGCGGAACCCTTCCGCGCCACCCCGAACCGCCGCATTACCCCGGAATCCCGCAGCAGCTCCGCCAAAACGGTTCGCCACCGCTCGATTGGGATAGGCAACACCCAACCGGTGCCCGGGATCGTGTGCCCAAACGTTCGACCCGCCGAACCCCGGGTGGAAATCGCGGAAACCAAACCGATGGAAGAAGCCGGCGTTCAAAAAAATGCCGCCGCCGAACCAATTCGGCCCCCATCCCCAACCGTACCCGCCCCACAGACCCCAGCCGCCGCCGAAGTAAAATCCGAGATCGATGCCCGGGAAAAACGAAAAGCCCACACCCAGCGGTGGATACAAAAGCGGCGGGTAATAGCCGTACGGCGGAGGTCCCCAGACCCATTCCGGATTGTAGTTCGGAACGTAAACGACTCCCGGGTCCGGAGGTAAAATCTGGATGGCCGATTGTCCATCTTGAGTTTGCGTTGTAACGTTCTCCTGCGGACCAGAACGCAATTTGCCGTTGGCCTGCGCTCTGGCGCGCAGCTGTTGTACTGCTGCCATCACGTCCGCCTGTTGCGCCAGAAATGCGTTACCCAGATCGGTTGTCCAGCGTATGTCCTGGTTCAGGCGAGCCAGAATGTCGGGAAATACAACCAGCGCCTGGATGCTTGGGTCCCAATTCTGTCGCTGAGCGGCGTTAGTCAGGTTCTGGCCGGTCGAGTTCCTGTTCTGTTGAAGCCATTGTTGAGCTTCCACGACTTCGAGCGGGTAGGTGCTGGCAACCAGTATCTGACTCAATAGGTTGTCGGGATAGAGCGCAATCGGCGCGACCAAGTCTTCCAGCTGCGGTGGCGAAAGCCGTTGTTCCGGCGGTGGGGCGCCTACCGGAGGCGCTTCCGGCTGTTGTCCGATGAGGAGCGGGGCCAGCAAAACCGCCGCAAGGCTGAAGATTACCACTCTGGAATTCTTCATGGCCAATGGCCTCCACCTCTTTGATACACGCTTCGCACCAAAGGTTCCGGGTGTCGGCTTGTCGCGCCTGAAAGCGTGCGGAATTGTACTGATTGGTGTTTAAACCGCAGATTCCCCGCGATCGCCATTCCTGATCCGGATCGCTTCGGCAACATCATAGACGAAAATCTTGCCATCGCCGATTTTTCCGGAACGCGCCGCACTCGTGATGCACTCGACTACTTCCTCCAGCCGCGCATCCGGAATCACCAGCTCGAACTTCACTTTCGGGAGCAGATCCACGTTGTATTCCTGCCCGCGGTAAACCTCTTTGTGACCCTTTTGCCGCCCGTGCCCGCGAACCTCGCTGATGGTCATCCCGTCAACACCGATATTCTTGAGCGCCTCTTTGACTTCTTCCATCTTGAATGGCTGGACGACTGCTTCGATCTTTTTCATACGCCTCTTTTCCCCGAACCGCCGCGGCGCCTTCTACGCTTCCAGGAAGTAGCCTTCTTCACCATGCTGGCTGAGATCAAGACCCTCTTCCTCGACATCCGGTTCCACGCGCACGCCGATCAGGACGTCGCAAACTTTGAGGATAACGAACGTGCCCACGGTGGCAAGGACCACGGCGACCAGAACGCCGATCGCCTGGTTCACGATCTGTCCGGGATTACCGTCCACCAGGCCCAGCGGAATCACTTTTCCGTTAATCGGTGCGTTGTTGATCGCGTTCGTCGCGAACACACCTGTCAGAAGAGCTCCGAGGGTGCCGCCCGCGCCATGAACACCAAAGGCATCGAGCGTATCGTCGTAGCCAAACAAGTGTTTGACCGCCGTCACCATCAGGAAACAGACGACACCGGCAAGCAATCCGATCAGCATCGCGGGCATCGGTTTCACGAAGCCGGAAGCGGGCGTGATCGCCACCAGTCCTGCAACCGCGCCCGAGATACCGCCCAGCATACTGGGCTTTCCGGATTTCAGCCACTCCGCGCCCATCCACCCCAAGGCGGCGGTAGCGGTGGCGAAGTGGGTGGCGACGAACGCGCTCGATGCGAGCCCGTTGGCCGCGGTGGCGCTGCCCGCGTTGAATCCGAACCAGCCCACCCACAACAAACACGCGCCTACGACGCTCAGCACAAGACTGTGCGGCTTCATCGCTTCCTGCGGATACCCCGCGCGCTTACCCAGATACAACGCGCAGACCAACGCGGATACGCCGGAAGTGATGTGCACCACGGTGCCGCCAGCGAAGTCGAACGTCGGAACACGCCCGCCCAGATAGGCGTTGAGGAAGCCGCCCTTGCCCCACACCATGTGCGCCATCGGAAAGTAAACGACGAAGGCCCAGAGCGTGGTGAACAACGCCATCGCGCTGAATTTGATCCGCTCCGCGTAGGCGCCGGAAATCAGCGCGGGCGTGATGACGGCGAACATCAGCTGATAGATCATGTACGTCAGCTGGGGTATGGTGCCGGCGTAATCGGGGTTCGGGTCGGTTCCGACGCCGTTCAGAAACGCATATTTCAGGCCGCCGATAAATGGAGAACCTTCGCTGAACACCAAGCTGTAGCCGACAAAGGCCCACAGCACGGTGATCAGGCCCATCATGACGAAACTGTGCATCATGGTGGAAAGCACATTCTTGCGGCGGACCAGGCCTCCGTAAAACAGCGCGAGTCCCGGACCGGTCATCAACAGCACTAAAGCAGCGCTCACCAGCATCCAGGCGTTATCGCCGGCCGACTGTGCGCTTTTTGTAGCGGATTCGAGTGCGTCAAGCCGCGCACTGAGATCGGGCGCGACGAGAAACATCGCAATTGTGTGGGTCATTTATCCTCTCGAACTTGGAGAAGCTATTATTACCGCCCGGTCATAAAGAGAGCATGAGGGCGTACTAAATAATAGCAATGGATTTAAAAAGGAGACAGGCGCATTTTTGAAATGCGCCTGTCCCCTTTTTCAGCCCCAATAAGGTTCTACGTGAACCAGCACATCGGCTACCCAGGGTAACTGTTGACGTATTGTGTCGCGCACTCGCGTTGCAATCTCGTGTGACGCCCGAACCGTGATCTCGGGGTCCACCTCAAGATGCAGATCGACGTGATACTTGAAGCCGGTCTTGCGGGCGAAACATTTCTCCACACCCGACACATCCCGGACGCTCAGCGCTACCTCCCGGATCTTCAACATCGACCGCTCGTCGGGCATGGTATCCATCAGATGCATCGCGGATTCGTACATCACTCGCCCAGCTGTCGCGATAACGATCAGCCCGACCGCAAAAGCGCCGTAATGGTCGGCTCGAAGAAAACGGGCCGGGTCGTACAGCGCCAGCGACAAAGCCCCGAGTGCCACAACCCCGGAGAGCATGTCGATGCCGTCGTTGGCCGCATCCGCTACCAGGGAAGAACTGCCAATCTGCCGGCCGTGCCGGGACTTAAGCAGCACCAGCCAGAACTTCGCGAGAATCGAGAAAATCAGCGGCCCGACCGCGTAGGCCGACGGAACCGTCTTTTCGTCCGCAGCGCCGGTGAGACCATGCCACGCGATCACGCCGCCGGCGCACGCGAGTATGAATCCGAGCAGCAGGCCGATCAGGATTTCCACCCTGCCATGACCGTAAGGGTGATTTTCGTCCGCCGGGCGCGTGGCGAGTATCAGTCCCACAAGCACCAGTCCCGAGGTGAATACATCCGTTGCAGATTCGAACCCGTCGGCGCTGACTGCCGCCGAGTGCGCCAGCCAGCCCACGGTAATTTTTAGAATCGCCAGCAGCCCGCTGACTACCATCCCGAGAATCGCGATCTGCCGGGCTCTTTCCATCTGACGGGCTTCTCGCGATCGGATGACGCCGGGTCTATCCGCGCTCCTGATTTCGGACCGGACGTGTGTAAGGAGAATTGAAGTAGTGCTGAGATTTGCGGGCTGCTTCCGCCTCTGGCGAACCGCCGGCCGACAATAATAGGGCAACAAGAGTCCTCATATTCCCGCAGCTTCTAATATACGGGTTAGACTGGGGCGATGCCCGATGAATCCTATGCGGCGGCGCAAGTGGTCGATCACGGAATCCCGACCGTTCGTCTGGCCGACGGCCCCCGGGGCATCGAGGTCTCGATCGTTCCTTCCATTGGAAATCGCGCGTACGAAATGCGGGTCCGTGGGGAAAACATCTTATATTTCCCCTTCGATAATCCGTCCGCTCTGAGCGCGAGCGGGCATTTGAACGGCATCCCTTTTCTCGCGCCATGGGCGAACCGCATGCCGGAAGGATTTTACGCGAACGGACGGCACTATCGATTCAATACGCAATCGTCTTCGCTTCGTCTGGACCAGAGCGGAATTCCGATTCACGGAATGCTCACTTCGTCGCCCTGGTGGGAAGTAATTGACATGGGCGCGGACGCGAACTCCGCCCACGTCACCAGCCGCCTCGAATTCTGGAGGCATCCGGACATGATGGCCAATTGGCCCTTCGCGCACGATTACGAAATGACCTATCGGCTCGCTGGCGGGACACTGGAGGTCAGCGTCACCGTCACCAACCTGAGCACCGATCCGATGCCGATCGCAGTTGGCTTCCATCCGTATTTCCAACTCCCCGCTGTCCCGATCGGGGACGCGGTTGCGCATATCCCTGTCCGGCGACACGTAGAAACGGATGGCCGCCTGGTTGCGACTGGCGAAACCGCACCGGTGGCCTTCAAGAATCCGGTTTCTTTGAAGGACCACCACTTTGACGATGGATTTGCCGACCTCATAAGAGGTGCGGATGACCGGGCCCTCTTCTGGGTCGAGGGCCGGGCAAAAAGGATCGAAGTCGTTTTCGGACCACATTACCAGGTCGCTATCGTGTATGCGCCCCCGGGGCAGAATTACATCTGCTTCGAGCCGATGTCCGCAATCACGAACGGCATCAATCTTGCGCACGAGGGGAAATACCCGGAACTACAGAGCGTCCCGGCGGGCGGCCAGTGGCGCGAAAGCTTCTGGATATGCCCGCGTAACTTCTGATTTGGGGCGATTCGTTACCGCACCTGCGGTCCTAACTGCTGGACCGGCAGAATTGTCGTATTGCTCGGCAATCCCGACTGGGTGACAACGAGGTTCAGATCGCCGCTGGGCGTACCGGCTGGCACCTGGAAGTTCACCTGGTAAAGTCCGACCGCAGTTGGCGTCAGGCCGACGAAGGCAGTTTGCACCGCGTTGCCATTCAGAGTTAATGACAGCGGAACCACCGGATGCGCCAGCGGACTCGATGGCGATGGCGCTCCCGTTGCGACCGGAGTGTCGGTCGTGCCGAGTCCCGCCAGATAGAACATCACGTACTCTCCCGGCACGGCCGGTGAAGCGTCCGTCACGAGACTGTAGTCCGAATGTTGGGCAATAATCTCCCCTGTTGCCGGATACGCCGCGATCCCCGGTTCTACCGCCGACAACTGAAGCGGCACAGGGGTACTCAATGCCCCGTTGGCGCTGATGATCAGCTGATATTGATTGCCTGCGGTGAGTTCGAACGGTATCTGTGCGTTGACCTGTCCCGGGCTGACGTAATAGAGCGGGGCGGCAATGCCGCCGATCAGCACCTGGGTCTGACCCAGATTCGTGCTGAGCGGAGCCGTGGACTGCGTAGGCTGCGCCGCCAGGTTGGAGCCGTATATCTGGATAATCGTTCCCGGCGAAAGCGCCCCGCCAATCAGGGGGTTAAAGACATGCGTCGGAGTATTAGGCGTAAGGATCGGCGGGCTGTTCGGCCGCACCTGGCCCGTAATCAGCACGGACGCCGAGGAGAGGCCCGGGGCGCTCGCCTGTCCGGTGATATTGACTTGAGACGAAACCGAACGCGGCGTCCACGTGCCGACGAACGTCCCCGACGAACTGTCAACCGGTGTCAGAACCAGCGGCGGATCGCCATTTGTGAACGTCGCAACCACCTGTGCCGTCGGCGCCGGCGATCCGCAATCGTCCAGCACGTTGACGGCTAGCGGCGTCGGCCATCCAGCCGGCTGGGCGAAATTGTTTACCAGTCCCGTTTGCGTGGGAACCAGCTTCGACGGCGTGCACACAGCGCTGGAAGCGAAGGCGTGGATGGCGGAACTGCTTGCGCCGGAAGCGCCCCCAGCCTCGACCAGCAGGGTAATGTTCACCGTACGCACGGCGTTGCCGGCAAACGCATAGCTCACGCCGCCGCGAT
>Ga0182024_10014516_pt1 | contig 15225 bp, 19 predicted proteins | sample P32metaG_FD_120480 | JGI IMG/M metagenome (GOLD analysis project Ga0182024, IMG submission 120480) | Permafrost microbial communities from Stordalen Mire, Sweden - P3-2 metaG (Illumina Assembly) | ecosystem: Environmental > Terrestrial > Soil > Wetlands > Permafrost | place: Sweden: Stordalen... | reverse complement strand
GGGGTCACTCCTGTAAGTTCCCCAGGCGCAAGGCCATCGCAGCCCTCAAAACCGCACAAAGTGAATTAACCCGATGAAACCGTTCCCCGCTCCCAATGCGTTCCAAAAAACGAGTGGCATTAGCCTTCAGCCCGTATGGCCGAGCGACGCTCGGCCTCGTGGCGTTTCGCCGCGTCCTGATGGCCATGTGAAAACGCCGCTCCAGCTGCATATCACGTCTGCGATAATTCCGAAACCGCTCTACTTTGCCAGAAAATTCAGCATCGCGCGTACCGCGTTGCCCCGGTGACTGACGGCGAATTTCTTTTCGTCGTCCACCTCGCCGAACGAGCACCCGAACGGCGGGTAATAGAACAGCGGATCGTAGCCGAAGCCCGCAGGCCCGCGCGCCTCAGAAAGCAGTTCGCCCTCAACCTCGCCACGAAAGGTGCTCACCACTTCTCCGCCCTTCGCCAGCGCGATCACACACACAAATCGCGAAGTCCGATGAGGATTGTCGCCAAGCCGTTCCAGCACCAGCCGATTGTTATCGACATCGGTCGCATGTTCGCCCGCGTAACGCGCGGAGTAGACGCCGGGCTCGCCGCTGAGCGCGTCAACCGCGAGACCGGAATCGTCGGCAAACAGAAGGCCGGGTACGAACTGACTGTAATAAACGGCCTTGAGCCGGGCATTCTCTTCGAACGTCGCGCCCGTCTCTTCAGGTGCCGGAATAGCTCGCAGGTCAGGCAGCGCTTCCACATCCACATGCAGCAATTCGCCCGCGAGACGGAACTCCCGAAGCTTGCCGGGGTTGCCACTGGCGCACCAGATCTTCATGTCCGGCATCCGGTCACGCAGCTTCGATCACGGCCTTTTGCGCGGTGATCAGTTGCGCAATGCCATCGCGCGCAAGATCGCGCATCTGATTCATCTGGTCGTCGTCGAAGCTCTTGTTCTCCGCCGTCGCCTGAAACTCGACGAAGCGACCGCCATCCGTCATCACGATGTTGGCGTCCACTTCGGCGCGCGAATCTTCCTCGTAATTCAGATCGAGGAGCGCTTCGCCCTTCAGAATGCCGACGCTGATCGCCGCCACCATACCGATGAGGGGCGACCGCTGCAGCATCTTGTAGCCGACCATCTGCTTCACCGCCAGCGCCAGCGCCACATAGGCGCCGGTGATGGAAGCGACGCGTGTGCCGCCATCGGCCTGCAAAACGTCGCAGTCGATAAAGATCGATCGTTCACCGAGCGCCTGAAGATCGATCACCGCGCGCAGTGAGCGGCCGATCAGCCGCTGAATTTCATGGGTGCGCCCGCTGGGGCGTCCTTTCGTGACTTCGCGCGGCGTGCGCGTTCCCGTGGCGCGCGGCAGCATGGCATACTCCGCCGTGACCCAGCCTTTGCCGGAATTGCGCAGGAACGCGGGCACCGAACTTTCCACGCTCGCCGCGCAGAGCACCTGGGTATTGCCCACGGTGATCAGCGCCGAACCTTCCGCCGTCTTGAGGTACCCGGGAACAATCGTGACGGCACGAAGTTCGTTAGTTTGTCTGGAATCAGCCCGCATTTTTCATCGCAAAGTACATCGCAAGAACTATGATAATAATCACCACCACAACGATGACCAGACAGGGAGCGCCCGGTCTGACCTGCGGTGGCAGGTCTTTCTTCTTTTTGTAGGCTTTATATTTTGCCATTCGATCTTTGAGGATACGCCGGTCGTTACATTGAGTTACGCTGTTGAGAGTGAACCGGACAAGAGGAACTTCCAGTCTACTATTCGCAACTGCGCTGCTCGCCGCCTGTGGCGCGGGCTGTAGTCCTGGGGATGCGCCAAAGCCGGATCTCCCGGTGTCGGTTTCACCCGGCTGGAAGCAGTTGAAAATGGAAGCATCCGGCGCGCCCGAGGGGTTGCCGACGGGTGGAACGCCTCCTGTTTGCTGGAGAGCGGACTATAAGAATGAAGGCGATGCCACCGTCTGGGTGTGTGGCTATCGGGTGTCGGGCACCGCGTTCGAAGCGGCGCAGCGAATGCGGGCCGCGGCGCGCGAGGTGAAATTCCAGAAGGGGCTGTACCTGATTGTGGTGCAGTGGAACAACGTTTCGCAGGCAAGCATTACGACGCTGGTGGGAGCGGTGCAGAGAAGCATTCCCGATAGATAATCAGATTGTGAAGCTCCCACCTTTTCGCAACGAACCCTACACCGATTTCGGCGCCCCGGACAATCGCGCAAACATGCAGGCCGCGCTCGCCCGCGTGAGGACACAACTCGGACGCAATTACGACCTGATCGTCGCGGGTGAAACCATCGCAACGCCCGATAAACTTGTTTCCGTCAACCCGGCGCGACCCGATGATGTGATTGGCATCCACTCGAAAGCCACGCCGGAACTCGCCGCGCGCGCCGTCGAAACTGCGTACGCGAACTTTCCGAAGTGGAGCCGAACTCCTCCAGACGCGCGCATCCATATGTTGTTGCGAACGGCGTGGTTGCTGCGCGAACGCAAGTTCGAATTCAACGCGTGGCTGGTGCTCGAAGCAGGCAAGACGTGGGTCGAGGCCGAAGCCGAAACCGATGAAGCCATCGACTTCTGCGAGTACTATGCGCGGGAAATGCTGCGCCTCCAGGGTCCTCAGCCAGTCGTCCACGTACCCGGTGAGCTTGGAGAACTTCGGTATCTGCCGCTGGGTGTCGGCGTCATTATTCCACCGTGGAATTTCCCGCTTGCAATCCTCTGCGGCATGACTGTGGCAGCATTGGTGACCGGCAACACCGTCGTCATCAAGCCATCGAGCGAGACGCCGACAGTCGGTGCGATCTTCGCCACGATACTGCGTGAAGCCGGTTTCCCGCCGGAGTCATTCTCGTTTCTGCCCGGCAGCGGAAGCGCTGTCGGCGACAGTCTGGTGGAGCATCCCAAAACCAGATTCGTTTCCTTCACCGGATCGCGCGATGTTGGCCTGCGTATCAACGAACTGGCCGCGCGTCCCCGGAAAGGCCAGATCTGGATCAAGCGCATCGTCGCCGAAATGGGCGGCAAAGACGCCATTATCGTCGATGACGATTGCAATCTCGACGCCGCCGTCGAGGGTGTCGCTGCGTCGGCTTTTGGCTATCAGGGACAGAAGTGTTCGGCCTGCTCGCGGGCGATTGTTCATCAGCGCGTGTACGATGCGTTCATCGAAAAGCTCCGGGCGCGAACCGAAACGATCTCCGTTGGCTCACCCGAAGATCCGTCCCATACGCTGGGCCCCGTGATCAGCGCGGGCGCGAAGAAGACCATCCTCAATTACATCGCCATCGGCAAACAGGAAGGCCGTTTAATCGCGGGCGACGCGGCAACCCCGGCCGATGGCCACTACATCGCGCCGACGGTGTTTGCGGACGTTCACCCGCAGGCCCGGATATTTCAGGAAGAGATCTTCGGACCTGTTCTCGCCGTCGCGAAAGCCCTCGATTTCGAGCACGCGCTGGCCATGGCGAACGATTCGCAATACGGCCTGACCGGCGCCATTTATTCCGACAATGCCGCTCACGTCGCAAAGGCGCGCGAGGAATTCTTCGTGGGCAACATGTACATCAACCGGAAATGCACTGGCGCGTTCGTTGGCGCCCACCCGTTCGGCGGTTTCAACATGTCGGGGACGGATTCAAAAGCCGGCGGCCCGGATTACCTGCTGCTCTTTTTGCAGGGCAAGCTGATCGCGGAGAAACTCTGACTATTGCGGGATTCGCTTGCCTCTGTATTCGTAGGGGTAATTCGGACCCAGCGGACCACCGCCGTTTCGAATGGCGGTTAACGTAAGGATCATCTCGTCGCCTTTGATCGTCGCGTCGATCCGGCAGGTGGGTATGCCGGTCGTTGAACCCAGAACCCCCGTGGCCGTGAAAGTCAGGTGGTCGCCCTCCATTCGGGCCTCGGCGATGGGCGCTCCTCCGGGCCAGACGCCGATTTTGACAGTCCCGGTTACCGGGGAACCGTCACCGCCTTTCAGATCGAGCACGATGGAGCCAACTGTTTTCGGGCCAGCCTCAGGCCCCGAATACGTTACCTTCCAGTGTCCCGTGACATCGGCAGCAACCGCGTTCACGGCACACAAAGCGATCAGACAGGACAGTAACTTCGCAATCCGCACAGGATTATCTCAGGCGGATGGTACCATGAAATTACCCCGTTGAGAAGGGGACCAGGAAATTTCAATTACAGGTTCAAATCTGATCGACATGGCGCGGAGCAGTTCGCTTCCGCTACCAGCCGGGACCTTCGGGTCCCGGTTTTTTTTGCGATCACTTAGGCTTCGCAGGGCCAACAATGCCGGCCTGGCTCGGGGGCAGTAATTCAATGTCCAGCTCCAGCGAAACTTCATCGGATACGATGATGCCACCCGCTTCCACCGCGCTATCGAGCGCGGAACCGACAATCCCGTAGTCTTTGCGGCTGAGCTTCGTCGTGGCCGAAAGACCGATCTTCGAACGCCCCTGGGCGTCTTTCACCACCGCTGAGGGACCGTCAACCGCGAGTACAACCTGCCGGGTCGTGCCTTTGATGGTCAGATTTCCCGTGACCGTCAATTGCCCGTTACCTGCCCGCACGACCTTCGTCGATTGAAACGCGATCGTCGGAAATTTCTGGAGATCGAAATAATCCGCTTTCAGCTTCTCGTCGCGCGTGGAATTATTGGTGTTGATGGTGCTGACGTCCAGAGTCGCGTTGACAACATCCTTCGACGGGTCCTTCGGGTCGTAAGTCACGGTACCCTTCAGCCCGCCCATGCTGCCATGTTCGGTCGTGATCAGCATGTGCTTCACCGAGAAATTGGCGGCACTGTCCTGGGGTGAGATCACCCAGGAGTTGTCCTGCGCATACAGCGCGGGGGTCAAAATCAGAACGGCGCCAAGCGCGGCGCTGCGAAATCCTTTCAGCATCGGCCTATTCCTTGCTCACGATCTGGATGCCCCACGGGCCTCCGGTGCATTTCACTTTCTTGACGATCGTATTGGTCGCCGTATCCACAACTGAAACATCCTGGCTCGGTCCGTTTGCCGTGAAAAGATTCTTGCCGTCCGGCGATATCCCGATACCCCACGGCCGCTGCCCCACTTCGAACGATGTCAGAATCTGATTGGTGCCCGTATCGATCACGAACACGCTCTTTCCCTTGCCCGTCGTAACGTAGAGCTTCTTGCCGTCCGCAGTCAGCACCATCCCCATCGGCTTCACTTCGCCCGGCGTGCCCAGCTGAATGGTCCCCGTCATCTCGTTCTTCGTCGTATCGATAATGCCAACCGCACCGTCGTTTTCGGCATTGACATAGGCATGCAGGCCATCGGGAAGGAACACCACATTGCGTGGGCGGCGCCCTACTTTAAAGGTCTTGAGCAGCGTCTTCGTGGCGGGATCAATCACGCACACCGTGCCATCGCCCTCGTTCGTGGAGTAAATCAGCTTGCCATCGGGAGTCAGCGAAACACCCTCAGGCTGGTCGCCGGTCTTGATGGTCGGCGGCACAACTTTGCCACTCGTCAGATCGATGATGCTGACCCCATCGTCATCTTCGTTGGAGACGTAAATCCACTTGCCGTCTTTACTGACGACGAAATTCTCGGGGTCGGATCCGCCTTCGATCGTCCTGACAACCTTGTTCTGCGCGATGTCGAATATGGCGATGCCGTCCGCGCTCTTATCCGGCGGCGGCAACGTACTCTCATCCACGTTCGGGCCGCCGATGGCGGACCCGCTCAGCGCAATGTAAATCAGCTTGCCGTCCGGACTGGCATGAATCCCGCGCGGGCGTTTGCCCAGATGGATATTCTCCACCACTTCAAAGTTGGACGAATCGATCACCGTCATGTCGCCCGAAGTTTCGTTCGAAACGTAAATGCGATAGCCGGCGGGTTCGGCAGGTTTTTGCGAGCAGGCCAGGGTGAACACCGCGAGGCATGCGGGAATCATCAGATACATCTTTGAACTCATGGACTTCATTCTCCCTTAAACTTGAAGTCGGTTGCGACTTTTCCCGACGCCGTCACCGTCACCTGCTGATCCTGCGTACCCAAATCTTCCTGCCATGCCTCCACGGTATAAGTACCCGGCGGGACATCCTTGAATTCAAAGCTGCCATCCTCGCCGGTGACGGCGAAATACGGATTATCCACCACGCCGATCCACGCCTTCATCCACGCGTGAATATTGCATTTGACGCGAATCATCACTTCGGGATAGTAGAACTTGCGGATCGCCGGCGGCGCGCCCTGTGGCTGATTCTGATTAAATTCGCGATTGATCTTCGCCCGCGGATGGATGTTGTGCGTCACCGGGTCCGAATTCACCGCCTTGATCTGTTGCCCGGTCTGCATGCCGATCACGCGCGGCACGAACCAGCACCCATGCTGATCGATCACCACCGGATCCGCCGGCGGCTCAAATCTCTTGCCTTCGAGACCAGTTTTGATATAGACGAAGGCGTTCACCAGCGCGCCTTTGCGTCCCACTTCGACGGTGTTGTCGTAGACCGGACCTTTGTGCAGCTTTGCGCACTGCGGATCTTCGTCCATATCTACTTTTTTTCGCGCCGGAGCCTTGCCCGTAAAAACGATCTTGCCGGTCACGGTGCCTGCAGTCGCTGGGTCCGGTTTGAAGTAGACAACCGGCGCTGCGGGAGCCTGCGTTTTCGTGGCGTCAGTAGTCTTCGCCGCGGAAGGCGCGGAACTGGAGCAGCCAGCTGCAAACAGGGCAGCGGCGATGGCGCATGTGCAACGGGCGGAACGGAAATAGTGAGTCGTCATCGTTATTGACCTGGAGGCCCCGAGTTCGCCGGAACGTCGCCCGTCAGGGATTCCAGAAACACCACCAGATCCGCGCGCTCAGGCCCTGACAGTTTGAGTTCCTTGATGTCCTTATCGAGGTGTGGATTGGAAGTCCCGCCGCCCACATAGAAGTCCACTACATCTTTGAGGGTCTTGACGCTGCCATCGTGCATGTACGGCGCGGTCTTCGCGATATTGCGCAGCGTGGGAGTCCGGAAAGCGCCGCGATCCGCATCCAGATGGGTCTCGTCGTAGCGCCCCTGATCTTTCAGGTCGCCGTTCGAATCGATGCCGCTGCCCAGATTATGGAATTTCCCGTCGGAAAACAGCGCGAACTTGTCTTCAATCGTGTGGCACACCACGCAATTGCCCTTCGTCTTATCCTTGAAGAGCGCCAGTCCGCGAATCGCCGACGCCGACATCGCCGTCTGATCGCCGCCATATTGATAGCGGTCGAACGGCGAGTTGCCGCTGAGCAGAGTGCGCTCGAAACTGGCGATCGCCTTTTCCACCTTGTTGACGGTAATCGTTCCCTTGCCGAAAGCCTTATCGAAATCTCCCTGGTAATCCTTCAGCTTGCCGATCTTCGCCACCATCACGTCGTGCGGCTGGTTCATTTCGACAGGGTTCTGAATCGGGCCGCCCGCCTGATCTTCCAGACTGGTGGCGCGTCCATCCCAGAACTGAACGGGTTGATAAGCGGCGTCCAACACCGTGGGGGCGTTGCGCGTTCCCGTCTTGCCGCCGACTCCGAGCGAAACCGGCCGTCCGTCGGTAAAGTACATCGTCGGATTATGACAGTTCGCGCAGGCAACCGTGTTGTCGCCCGAAAGCTGGCGGTCGTAAAACAGCCTGCGTCCGAGCGCGATGGTGTCGGCCGTGGGCGGATTGTCTGCCGGAATCGGAACGGGCGGTAAGCCCAGGGGGGATTGAATAGCGATCGGCTCGCCAATCGGCTTTGTCGGCGCTTCCACCACCGGGGCCTTGCTGCAGGAAATCAGGAAGAGCGATAACGGGAACAGACCAAAGAAGATTTTCGTTGTAATCCTGCCATCTATCCTCAACACGCCATTATCATATCGAATGGGTGCACTTGATAGCATGAGGCCATGTGGCGCGCGCTGCTGTTTCCGCTGATTCTGCTGCCGTTGTTCACTGCGCCACGACTCACAGCCGCGTGTCCCTGCGTGATCCAGTTCGGCGTCTGCGATGAGGCTCGCCAGTCGGACGCCGTTTTCATCGGCACGGTGGAGTCTGTTGCGCCTCCGTTTCTCGATCCGTTCGCGCGCGCTAAAGCGAAGGCTTCCACCTCTGTCGGCGACATCGCGCGTCTCCAGGTGGATCCGTCTCCGGAGGCTTTCGAAAAGTTGAAGAAGATCTATCTGGACATGTTTGCCGGTCTTCCCGATTCCTCGCGCAGGCCGCTTGTGGAGGCGGCGACGCCGGGTGAACTGCAGACCGCGTTCGAGGCTGCCGAATCGGAAGGCCGCGTCGCCCACTTCAGCGTGAGGGCCCTCTACAAGCTCGAAGCGGATGACGACGCCCCGAAAACCGTTAAAGATGACGACGACATGCCCGCGTTTCTGGATGTCTGGACCGGCGGCGGCGAGTGCGGTTTCGATTTTCAGGTGGGCGAAACGTATCTGGTTTACGCCCTCTCGGATGAAGATTCCGGCAGGCTGGAAACCAGCGTCTGCATGCGCACGCGCCGTCTGTCCGAAGAGACGGGCGATCTCGGCTTCCTGTATTTCCTGCGCAACGCGGCGAAGGAATCGACGCGCCTCGAAGGCTTCGTCAGCAGCAGCTTCGCGGATCAGAACCTTCCGAGATACGAGAACAGCGTTGCTTCTCCTTCGCCGGGAGCGGTGCTCGAACTCGATACAGGCGCTGGTCAGCGGTATACGGAATCCAATGCGGAGGGGCGCTTTTCTTTCGATGGGCTGAAGGCGGGTGACTATCGGCTGTCGCTGCTGGGGCCGGGGTTTCCGCGCGCGCCACGCACAGTGATTCTGTCGCGCACGTTTCACGCGGCGGAGGCTTCCTGCCCAAGACAGATCTTCATCCTGCCTAGACCTTCGTCCCCTTGAGCGCGGAGCGGACGGCTGTGTTCATCATCTGCTCGGCGAGGCTGTGGGTGACTTCGTTCAGCTTTTCGATCTGGGCGCGAATCACGGCGTGGTCGTCGGCATGATACGCCGTCTGTAAGCCATTCATCGCCTCGGTCACGGCCGTCCGTTCTTCGTCGGTCAGTTCGAGCCAGGCGGGGTTCTTTTGGGCTTTTGCAGTCGCCGCCATGATGGCATCGGCGTCCACTCGCGCGCCCGCGAGTTGTGCGGCCTGGAAGTCCTCTTCGGCATGGTCGATGGACGCTTCGATCATCGCTTCCACCTGTTCGTCGGTCAAGCCGTACGACGGTTTCACGTCTACCGAGTGCTCCATGCCGGTTCGGGCGTCGCGGGCGGTGACGTTCAGGATTCCGTTCGCGTCGATCAGGAAGCGGACCTCGATCCGAGCCATTCCGGCGGCCATCGGCGCAATGCCTTTCAGGTCGAAGCGCGCGAGGCTACGGCAGTCCTTCGCCAGTTCGCGTTCGCCCTGCACAACATGGATCAGGACGTTGGTTTGGCCGTCGATGCCCGTCGTAAACGTCTCGCCCGCACTGGCGGGAATCGTTGAGTTCCGGTGGATGATTTTCGAGACCACGCCGCCGTAGATTTCGATGCCGAGTGAGAGCGGCGTCACGTCGAGCAGGAGTTGATTCTCTACCGTGCCGGCGAGGATTCCGGCCTGCACAGCTGCGCCGAGCGCCACCACTTCATCGGGATTCAGTTCTGTGTGTGGGCGCGCGCGGAACAGGACTTCGACGGCGCTGCGCACCATCGGGATGCGCGTCGAACCGCCGACTAGTACGACTTCGTCGATTTCCGCCGGGGTCACCTTTGCGTCGCGCATGCAATCGCGGCATGGGCCGAGCGTGCGATCCACGATGTCTTTGATCAGCCCTTCGAAAAGTTCGCGGGTGATTTCGCGTTGGTAGGTCTTCCCTGCCCACGTGAAATCAATCTTCGCGGAAGGCGCGAATGAGAGGGCTTCTTTCGCTTTGATCACGGCGGCGCGCAGCGTTTGCACGGCGCTGCCGTTGGTCGAAATGTCCGCGCCCCATTCGGTGCCGATGTCTTCGATGGCGATCTTGAGCAGCCGGTTATCGATGTCGTCGCCGCCGAGGTGCGTGTCGCCATTGGTGGCCAGCACTTCGAAGATTCCGTCGTGCAGCTTGAGGATGGAGATGTCGAAGGTGCCGCCGCCGAGATCGTAGACCGCGATGATGCCTTCCTTGCGCTTGTCGAGACCGTAAGCGAGTGCGGCCGCTGTCGGTTCGTTCACCAGGCGCAGAACTTCCAGGCCGGCGATGCGCCCGGCATCGCGGGTGGCTTGTCGCTGAGCGTCGTTGAAGTACGCGGGGACTGTGATGACCGCTTTGGTTACCGGCGTGCCGAGGGCTGCTTCCGCGTTCTTTTTCAGTTGCCGCAGAATCAGCGCAGAAACTTCCGGCGGGGTCAGCGTCTTCTCGCCGAGCACCAGACGGATCACGGATTCGCTGTCTTCGGCGATCCGGAAGGGAAACAACTGGAGTTCTTCCTGGACATCGGCGACACCACGGCCCATCAGGCGCTTCACGGAGTAGACGCTGCGGTCGGGATGGTCGATCAGCTCGCGACGGGCTGCATCGCCAACGATCGGGTCGCCTTCGGGTGGGAGCGAGACGATGCTCGGGACAATGCCTCCGATTATTTCCGGCTTCGTCAGGTTCATGCGCGCGACGAGGCTGTTCGTGGTTCCGAGGTCGATCCCTACGACCGTGTCCTGATTGTCAAATTCAATCTGAAACATTTGCTTCGTCCGTTCTTGCAATCAGGTTCGTGATGTACTTCCGTCTGTTCAGCTGGCCGCGGATCGCATCGAGTACCGCGCGATCGTGTTCTTTGTCCCACCGGGCGAAGTCGACCTGCATCGCAGCGTCGATCTCATCCCGCATCGCTTCGAAGCGATAGCGCGCCGATTGCAGCTGCGCCCGCGCATCTTCATCGCCGGTGCGCAGTTCCTCCAGCGCCATATTGAGCTCGAAGACCTCTTCGAGAAGTTCGGACGGAACGTCCTTCGTTCCCTGCTCCGCGATGTCGAAGCCTGCCTGCTTCAGAACGTAGAGCGCCCGCGCGATGGGATCGCGCAGGGTTCGGAACGCATCGTTGAGCACGGCCGAGGTTTCGAGCGCCTCTTCCTGTTCGCGGGCAGACTTCCGCGCGAACAGATCGGGGTGCAATTTCCGGCTTAGGGAGTAGAAGCGCTTCTCCAGGTCTTTGATGTCAACAGCAAGCTGCTGTGGCATCCCGAGAGCTTCGAAATAATCTGGCACTGGGCTTACGTCGTGAACGACGTCCCGCAGCCGCAGCTTTTCTTCGCGTTCGGATTTTCAAACACGAAGCCAGACTGCATCAGCGATTCCTTGTAGTCGAGCGTGAGCCCGTGCAGATAGAGGATGCTCTTGGGGTCCACGAAAACCTGGACGCCGTCGAAATCGAAGACCTTGTCTTTGGGACGCGGCTGCGTATCGAACTTGAACTGATAGCTCAGACCGGAGCATCCACCACCCAGCACGCCCAGACGCAGGCCACCCTTCGCGCCCATCTTTTCAAAGGTCGCGCGGATCTTGTTGACGGCCTTCGGGGTTACCTGGATGTCAGCGGTTGGCGTCATTTACGCCACCGTTTGAGCAACCGGCGCATGTACCTGTTTGCTCTGCTTCGCGCGATAGTCGCCGATAGCGGCTTTGATGGCATCTTCGGCCAGCACCGAGCAGTGAATCTTCACCGGCGGCAGACTCAGTTCGTTCACGATATCGGTGTTCTTGATTTCGAGCGCCTGATCCACCGTTTTGCCCTTCAGCCATTCGGTGGCGAGCGACGAACTCGCGATCGCGCTGCCGCAGCCGAAGGTTTTGAACTTCGCGTCTTCGATGATGCCGCTTTCGTCGTTCACGCGGATCTGCAGCTTCATTACGTCGCCGCATTCGGGCGCGCCCACCATGCCGGTGCCGACGCTGGCCGAGCTCTTATCGAGCGAACCTACGTTGCGGGGGTTGTTGTAGTGATCGAGAACCTTATCGGAATATGCCATGTCAGTGTCTCCTTAAATCTCTAGTTCTTCAAAAGCGCTGCCGAGCTACGCTCGGCCGTACAGGCTGAAGCCCGTACCCACATTGGGTTTCGGCGGGTACACGAGTGTGGTTGGGAAATCATTAGTCGTGTGCCCATGAAACCGTGCTCAGATCGATGCCCTCTTTCGCCATTTCGTACAGGGGCGAAAGTTCGCGCAGCTTGTTCACTACGTCGATCAGCTTGGCTGCCACATAATCAATCTCTTCTTCCGTGTTGAAACGGCCGATGCCGAAGCGGATCGACGAGTGCGCCACATCGTCGCCCACGCCCAGGGCCTTCAGCACGTAGCTCGGTTCGAGCGTCGCCGAGGTACAGGCCGAGCCGCTCGATACCGCAATATCGTTAATCCCCATCAGCAGCGATTCGCCTTCCACATACGCGAAACTCATGTTGAGGCTGTGCGGCAGGCGATGCTCCATCGAACCGTTGATGTAGACCTCGTCGAGGCCCGCTTCCAGCTTCGCCTTCAACCGGTCGCGCAAGGCCTTCAGCCGCACGGTCTCGGTTTCCATTTCCAGCCGCGAAAGCTCGCAGGCTTCGCCAAAACCGGCGATCCCCGGAACGTTCAGCGTGCCCGAGCGCATGCCGCGTTCGTGTCCGCCGCCATCGATCTGCGCCGTGATCTGCACGCGCGGATTTCTGCGACGAACATAAAGCGCGCCCACGCCCTTCGGTCCATACATTTTGTGCGCGCTGATCGACATCAGATCGATGTTGTCCGCGTTTACGTTGACCGGCACCTTGCCCACTGCCTGCACGCCATCCGTATGGAACAGAACGCCACGCTCACGGCAGATCTTGCCGATTTCGCGGATCGGCTGGATCACGCCGAGTTCGTTGTTGGCGTACATGATGCTGACGAGGATCGTTTTATCCGTGATCGCTTCTTTCAGCATTTCAAGATCGATGAGGCCATCGCCCATCACGGGCAGATAGGTTATCCGGAAACCGTTTTTCTCGAGTTTCTTGCAGGTATCGAGCACGGCCTTGTGCTCGGTGACCTCGGTGATGATGTGATTGCCTTTTTCGGCATACATCTCGGCGACGCCCTTGATCGCCAGGTTGTTGGATTCGGTTGCGCCACTGGTGAAAATGATTTCCTTGGGCGTGGCGCCGATGAGATCCGCGATCTGCTTGCGGGCTTTATCGACGGCCTGTTCCGCTTCCCAGCCAAATTCGTGATTGCGGCTCGCCGCGTTGCCGAAGTGCTCCGTAAAGTAGGGCAGCATGGCGGTGACCACGCGGGGGTCGACGCGCGTTGTTGCGTGATTATCGAGATAAATAGGCAGCTTCATATATAAGTTCGTTACACTCCCTGATGCATAGTCGCTGCCACCGGATTCAGAGGCACCGGCGCGGGGGTCAGCTTCATGGCCTGCGATTCCGACAGGTCGGTAATGGTGAAACGATTCAGGACATCGAGAATCGCTTCATGGACCTTGCGCAGCGGCTCGCGCACCGTACAATTTTCAGACTGATCGCAGGTTCCATGTTCGGTGAAGCAATGGGTCAGGATCACCGGGCCGTCGATGGCGCGCACGACTTCGAGCGCTGAGACCGCGCCCGGATGGCGGATCAGTTTATAGCCGCCGTTGGTGCCGGCGACGGACTTCACGATGCCGGCGCGCGCGAGTTGCTGCAGGACTTTGGCGAGGAGCGTGACCGGGAGATGATAAGCGTCGGCCATTTCCTTGGTGCTGGCGGTTGCGCCCGGCACGGAGGCCAGGTGGCGCAGGGCGATGAGGCCGTAGTCCGCTTTTTTGGTCAGCTTCAGCATGAATGCGGACTATTCCAGTCCTGTATTGAGGATAGCATGGATGAAAGAAAAATGGCCACAGATGCACACAGATGAACACAGATAAGAAAATGCAACGGCAACGTTTTAGGCTGCTTTGCCAGCTGTTTGGGTGATTTCGGTCAGGTTGTGCTTTCTGCGATAGTCTCGTTCGGTTCTTTTCGCGAGTATGAGCCTGTGATGACGCTCGGTTTGTGCCTTGATAAACGGCAAAGAAAAAACAAAGCCGTCCTTTCGTGGATCGTAGGCTAAGCCCTGTGTATCCGCCAGTTGGAAGAGCAGGCGGGCTTCTTCCAGTTCAACTTCGCGGGCGGCTTTTCGCCTGGCCTGGAGCTCGTTCAGCTCCTTTTTGTATTTTTCGTATGCTCTTTGGGTGCGCTGGCTGTAGAGAGACATCAAGGCGAGTTGCTTCGATTGATCGCGGGCGACCACGGTTTCAATTACGGCGGTTTGGATGGCCTCGGGATTCTGGCCTTCCATGGAGCGATATTTGTCGCCGGCGCCATCGAAATCGCCGACGGCCGAGAGGTTGGCGCAACGGGCGCGGATCTGGTTGAGCCGCCATGCTTCTTCGGCCATGGAGTTGGCGAGGAAGGTTTCGTGGGTGCCGACCGGGGCGAGATCGGTCATCATGCCATTGACAAAGGCATCGAATTTCTCGCGCTCTTCGGGCGTCATGATGAGCACCTGGCCGGTGAAACCGTGGCGGAGGGCGTTGTACTTTACGCGCTCTTTGGCCTCGGGAGATGCGGGGCCTTTTTTGCTTTTGAGGGCGTTGGCCTCGCGCTGGAGATCGGCGATGTGGAGCGACATTTCTGTGGGCATTTCCGTTTTTTTCGCGTTTGGATTGGTCATTTTCGTGGTTCCTTATTTCTTTAATTCGTTATTTTTTTATTAGATGAGGGGTTCCGGGTGGTCGTGGTTGTTGTGGTTCCCGCGGTCTATTTGAACCGGGGCGGTTCCGCGAGAGCCGTGGGGGTCGTCAACCCAATAGGCACGGATGGTGCGGGGTCGTTCTCCCTGGAGTTGAGTGCGGAGCTGGAGGAGTTTGACGAGGTCGGACACCGACCATTTCGGGGTATGGTCGTCTTCGTCGGCGAGATTGGTGAGGCCGTGCTCGATGGCGGCGATGGCGGATTCGACTGCTGCTGCCAGGCGCTCTGTGGCCAGGTCTTCCGGCGTGAGAGGTGGAACGGGTTTTGACTTTATGACACTCATGCCCGGAATTTAGCAGGCGGGGTGGGGGCGAAAATGGGTGAAATTTTGTAAGATTATGAAAATAGGTGAAATAGAGTTTTAATTTTCTTGTGAATGGGCTACGGCGGTCACTACGTTTGGCCACAGCAGGGGATGAAAACGCGAGTTCGTGGCGCGTTCCGCAGGGCATGCGGTCGAACGGGGAACCCTTTCCCAGTCAGGG
>Ga0182024_10014515_pt1 | contig 15225 bp, 15 predicted proteins | sample P32metaG_FD_120480 | JGI IMG/M metagenome (GOLD analysis project Ga0182024, IMG submission 120480) | Permafrost microbial communities from Stordalen Mire, Sweden - P3-2 metaG (Illumina Assembly) | ecosystem: Environmental > Terrestrial > Soil > Wetlands > Permafrost | place: Sweden: Stordalen... | reverse complement strand
GTCGACGACAAGATCGAAGCGTATCGCGCCGCCGGGACCGCAGCGGTCATCATCGTCGATCCGCAATGCCGAACGGTCACCGTCCACGACGACGGCGGCACCTGCGTGTTGGTGTCCGGTGAAACGCTCACGCATCGCGCGCTGCCCGGGTTCGCGCTCGCCGTCGATGCCATCTTTGCGGAGCTCGGCGAATAGGGTATTGCCTTTGATCGTGTCGTGCGTGATAGACTCACGTGGAATGTCGCTGCACGAGATCGTGTTGCCGGAAACGAAGCCGGAAACGGAATGGGTCCGCGGTCGGGCGCTGCAGAAAGTGAGCCCGACCTACGCTCACGCCATTCTGCAACGTTTGCTGATCGTTGCGCTCGCCGCTTGGGCCGACGACGGTGACCATGGTCGCGTCGGACCGGAGTGGCGCTTTCGCGTCGCGCCACCGCGAGAGATCGTGCGCCCGCTCGTGCCGGACGTCGCGTTTCTCAGCTATGAGGCGTTGCCGCGGGAGACTCCGTTCGATGACGTCCAGGTGCCGCTTGCCGCGCCGACGGTCGCCGTCGAGATCCTCTTACCGCGCGATCGGCGGGCAGACGTCGCCGACAAGGTCGCAACCTATCTTTCGGCGGGAAGCGCGGCGGTCATCGTCGTCGACCCGAAGAAAGAGAACGTCGTCGTCAACGATCGTAGCGGCTCACGTGTACTGCTTGCCGGCGATACGCTCGAGCATGCATCGTTGCCGGGATTTTCGCTCGACGTGGACGCGTTGTTCGCGCGGATGAAGAAGTAGCCGGCTACACCGTGCGGTTGAATTCGCCGCTGACGTAACCGCCGAGATCGAGCGTCACGTAGCGATAGCCGGCCGCGCGCACGCCTTCGACGATGCGCGCACGCCGCTGCGGATCGGCAGCCGCCGCAATGTCGGCGGGCGGGACTTCGATGCGCGCGATCTCACCGTGATGGCGGACGCGGCACGCGCGCAGGCCCGCGTCGTGCACGGCCTGCTCGGCGCGATCGACTTGGCGCAGCAGCTCGAGCGTGATCGCGGTGCCGTACGGAAAGCGCGACGACAGGCAGGCCAGCGCGGGTTTGTCCCAGACCTCCAGGCCGAGCGCTCGTGCCAACGCACGAACGTCCGCCTTGCCGAGCCCCGCCTCGTGCAGCGGACTGCGCACGCCGTGCTCGCGCGCGGCTTGGCGGCCCGGACGCCAGTCGCCCTCGTCGTCGCGGTTGTAGCCGTCGACGATGTGCGCGATCCCGCGTTCGCGCGCGATCTCGCTCAGCCGCCCGTACAATTCGCTCTTGCAGAAATAGCAGCGGTTGACCGGATTTGCCGCATACGACGCGTCGTGCAGCTCGCGGGTCTCGATCACTTCGTGCCGGGCGTCGATCGCGCCGGCGAATTGGACCGCGCCGGCATACTCGCGTGCGGCCAACGACTCACTGCGCGCGGTGATGCCGACGGCGCGTTCGCCCAGCTCCTGCGATGCGACGTGTAACACGAGTGCCGAGTCGACCCCGCCCGAGAACGCGACGATGCACGTCCCGATCTCGCGGAAGATCGCGCGCAGGCGCGCTTCCTTCTCGCCCAGTGCGGCGCCGGTGCGCGCTTCGATCATGGGACTCGCTCCGCGTCGATGCTCGCCTCGACCACGCGCGCCACCTCCGGCAGCGGCAGCCCGCGCTCCCGCGCGATCCGCAACAGGTCGTCGTACTCGGCACGAGCGCGAGCGGTCCCGTTGGACCCGCTGCGCTTTACCCGAACCGCACCATAGGGTGTCGACACGGTCGACATCTCGCGCGAGAGCACGTGCCGCCGCTCGGTGCGAACCCGCACGCCGATCGTCGTCGTCTCGCGCAGCATCGCCAGCGCGACCGCGTCCTCATCCGAGGGCGCGGCGAGCGCGGCGAGCGTTATTGCGGGCCGGCCTTTCTTCATGACGATCGGCGTCAGCCACACGTCGCGCGCACCGGCCGCGAAGAGCCGCTCGATCGCCAGCTCGTAGTGTTGCGGCGACATGTCGTCGATGTTCGTCTCGACCACGACGACGTCGTCGCCGTCGACCGGCGTGCGCGCGCCGACGGCCGTGCCGATCATTACGCGGGTTAGGTTGGGGATGGTAAAGTCGCTGCGTCCGGCACCGTAGCCGATGCGTTCCAGCATCAGATCGGGACGGCCGGGCCGCGCGAGCGTGGTGAGGATCGCCGCCGCGGTCGGTGTGACCAGCTCTCCGTCGACGTCGACCGCGCGCGTCGCCCAGCCGAGCAGCATCTGCGCGGTCGCCGGCGGGGGGTTCGGATAGAGGCCGTGGTCGATGTGGACCGCACCGTGACCGAGCGGGAACGCCGAGCAGCGCAGCTCGTCGATCTCGAGCAGGTCGAGCGCGACGCAGGTTGCGGCCACGTCGAGGATCGCGTCGAGCTGTCCGATCTCGTGGAACCGAATCGTATCGGGCGCTGCGCCGTGCGTCTGCGCTTCCGCCTCTGCCAGCTTGCGGTAGATCGCGCTCGCCCGCTCACGTTGCCGCGGCGTGAGCCCACTCCGATCGACGATGGCCAGCACGTCGGCCAACGTGCGCGTCGTTCCGTGACCGACCCCAGGGGCGTGATCGTCGTGATGATGGTGCGCCTCGTCGCCGTCCTCGCCCGGTACGACCAGACCCGCGTACGTCGCGGCGATGCCGCGCTTGACCACCCGCCGCGGTTCGAGCGTCCAACCGTCCGCGACGACGGTGCGCAGCGCGCGCTCGAGCGCGGCACGATCGAGTCCGGCATCGAGAAACGCGGCGACGAGCATGTCGCCGGCCGCGCCGCCGATCATGTCGACGTAGCAGACCTTCACCGCGTGACGATCTTGTGGGCCAGCGCGGCCGCGCCGAAACCGTTGTCGATGTTGACCACGCCGATGCCCGGTGCGCAAGCATTCAACATCCCGAGTAACGCGGCCAGGCCGTCGAACGCCGCGCCGTAACCCACGCTGGTCGGCACCGCAATCACCGGCGCGCGCACCAGGCCCGCGACGACGCTCGGCAGCGCGCCTTCCATTCCGGCGACGACGATGACCGCGCCGCAGCTCGCGACGTTGTCGAGCACGTCGAACAGCCGATGGATCCCGGCGACGCCGACGTCGGTTGCGCGAACGGCGTCATGACCGAGCGCGTCGAGCGCGAAGGCGGCTTCCTCGGCGACCGGCAGATCGGAGGTTCCGGCGCACACGACCGCGACCCGCGCGCCGGTGCGCGGCAGGGCGCCGATGCGCACCATGCCGGAGACCGGTTCGAGCACGGCGTGAGGTAGCGCGGCCGCGAGGGCCGTGCGCTGGTCCGCCGGAACGCGCGTCGCCAGCGCAAAACCGGTCCGCGCGTGCAGCGCGCCGATCAGCGCAACGTTCTGGTCGAGCGTCTTCCCGGCCGCGAACACGACCTCGGGGACACCGGTGCGGTCGTGGCGCCCCGGGTCGAGCCGCGCGACCGCTATGGGTTCCATCGCACGAATCGTACCCCGTGCCGCACATCCGCGCCAGAAGGAACCCGAGCAAGAGGTACGCGGGGCTTGCTCGCCGTCTAAGCGTTCGGCATATGGCAGACCGTCGTTCGTTCTTGGGCGCCGTTTCCGGCGTCGCTGCTACCATGTTGCTCGCGAAGCCCGCTGACGCACAGACCGCCGCGCCGGTACCCGTGAGCCCGACGCCCAAACCGAGTGCGTCGCCCAAGCCGGCGAGCGCCGCCGCCGTGGCGATCGCCGCGTCGATGCGCCGTTTCGATCCGGCGCTTTCCGACCAGGACCTGGACAAGATCGCGCACGGCATCGACGACAATCGGCGCGGCGAAGCGCGACTCAACCCGCGCCGAGCGACGGCGCTGCGCAACGGTGACGAGCCGGTAACGCACTTTTCGGTGAAAGGCGAGCGATGACGCACGACGATCTCGCCTTTGCCGACATCGTTGAGCAGCAGCGGCTGCTCACCGCCAAGACGATCTCCTCGGTCGAGCTGACCGAGCTGTATCTCGCGCGGCTCGCGACCTATGGTCCGGTCTACAACGGCGTCGTCACGATCTTGCACGAGCGCGCGCGGCGTGAAGCCAGGCGCGCCGATCGCGAACGTGCGCGCGGTCGCGTGCGCGGACCGCTGCACGGAATCCCGTACGGCGTCAAAGATCTGCTTGCGACGCCCGACGCGCCGACGACCTGGGGTGCGCAGCCGTATCGTCGCCAGCGCTTCGACTTCGACGCGACCGCCGTCAAGAAGCTGACCGACGCCGGAGCGGTGCTGCTGGCCAAGCTCGCGATGGTCGAGCTGGCCGGCGGATTCGGTTACGGTGACGCCGACGCGTCGTTCACCGGGCCGGGCCGCACGCCGTGGAACGCGAAATACTGGAGCGGCGGGTCGTCGAGCGGCTCGGGGATCGCGGCGTCGGCGGGCCTGGTCGGCTTTGCGATCGGCTCGGAGACGTCGGGCTCGATACTCTTTCCTTCGACGGCGTGCGGCGTGACCGGATTGCGCCCGACCTACGGCCGGATCTCGCGTCACGGCGCGATGGCGTTGTGCTGGACGCTCGACAAGCTCGGACCGCTGACGCGTAGCGCGCGCGACGCCGAGCACGTACTCGCCGCGCTCGCCGGCGCCGATCCGAACGACCCGACCGCGGTCGATGCGCCGCTGGTCGCACCGCGCCGGCGCCTGCGCGTCGCCGTGCTCAAGGACGCGACGAAGGGCGCGATGCCCGAGGTGAGCGCGAACTTCCGTGCGTCATTGAAGGTGTTGGCGCAGTTCGCCGACGTCGCCGGCGAGGTCGCGCTGCCGAAGGGGCCGTGGGGTCCGGTGGTCGGCACGATCGTCGACGCCGAAGGTGCCGCCGCGTTTCGCGATCTCATCGAATCGGGTCGCTCGCGCGAGTTGCGCAACGCCGACGACAAGCTGGGCGGCTACGTGGCGTACGCGACGCCGGCCGTCGACTACATCGACGCGCTCCGCCAGCGGACCAAACTCAACGCGGCGCTGCTCGCGGCGATGGGAACGTACGACGCAATCGTCTCGCCGACGCTGCCGACGGTGACGTATCCGGTCGGGCTGGGTTTCGATGTGGCGTATCCGAAGTTTCCCGGCGGACCGTCGTTGATCTCGCCGGGAAACTTGGCCGGGCTCCCCGCGCTCGCGATGCCGAACGGGATGGGACCGAACGGCTTACCGACCTCGTTCGCGCTGCTCGGCCGGGCCTGGGGGGAAGCCGCGCTCACCGCGCTCGGCATCCGCTACCAGCGCGAGACCGCCTTCCACCTCAAACGCCCTCCGCTGGTGAAAAACCTGTCCTGAGCTCGTCGAAGGGTGCTGCCGGTCTAACTCTTGAGCTGATGGATCCCGAACCGGTTGCCTTCGGGATCGGTGACGAACGCGCTGTAGCAGCTCGGGAAGTCGTTGAGGTCGGTGACCGGCACGCCGAGCGCGGTCAGACGGTCGCGCTCCTTGGCGATGTCATCGACTTCAAACGTCACGGCGAACGATGAGCCGGGCGGGATTCCCAACGGCTCGCCGTTCCCGATGCCGAACGTCGTGCCGCCGACGTCGAACTCGACCCAGTGGTCGCTGGACGACTCGCCCGGAGTGAATCCCATCACGTCGCGGTAGAACTCGCGCGCTTTCGGCACGTCGCGCACGGAGTAGGCGACGAACGCCATGTCTTTGACCATGTGCACGCCTACGCGCCGATCGTGGTTGCTCCTGCCCGGCCGCGCGCCGCAGCGATCGCGCGCGAGATCGCGCTTGCTAGAGCGAGGGCCGCCGTTCCGAGCAGCAGCCCGCCGATCAAGTCGGTCACATAGTGTGCTCCCAGCGCGAGCCGCGACCAGATGACACCGCAGCCCCAGAGCGCGAGCGCCGGCGCGAGCGTCAGGCGCACTCCGCGCGGGAGATCGCTGTTCCAGATGAACCACGCCCACGTCCAGTAGACGAGCAGCGCGAACATCGCGTGACCGCTCGAGTACGAAAACGTCGGTTCGTGGATGAGCCGCCAATAGTCCGGTCGCGGCCGGCGAAAGAGGTTTTTGAGCGCATCGCTGACCTGCCACGTGACGAGCGTCGTGACGAGCGCGTAGATCGTGCGCGCGCGCCACGCCGGAAAGCGGATCGCGACCGCAATGATGACGAGCGCGAGCGCGACGAGCACATACCACCAGCACGATGCCGTAAAGATCAACGCAATCCGCGTCGCGTCGCCGGCAAGCGCGCGTCCGGCGACGTCGATGGCGCCCGGCGGCGCGTGCGAAACACCGACACCGAGCCCGACATACAGCGCGGCCGCGACGACCGCGATCGCAAGTGGCCGCAGGATCGGCGTCAACCGGCGAACAGATCCGTTTGCGCCGGACGGCCGATGCGGTCGGCCAGCCGTTCGAGCTCCGCCGGACTCTCGACGACGACGTTGCGCGGCTTGGTGCCTTCGTTGGGCCCGACCACGCCGAACTCTTCGAGGACGCGCATCAGACGAACGGCGCGCGGATGGCCGATCGAGAAGCGCGCTTGGAGCGCGGCGGTCGACCCGACGCCCGCGTCACCTTTCGTTACCCGCGTGTCGAGCAAGAACTTCGCCGCGTCGTACCAGAGCTCGTCGACTTTGCGCTCGCCGCCCGCGCGTTCGTCGTCCTCACGGATCGGAACGATTTCCATCGACTTGCGCTCGGCCGGATCGGCTTGACGCTTCCAGTGCGCGACGAGCCGGTCGATCTCGGCGCCGGTGACGAGCGCGCCTTGCGCGCGAATCGGCTTGGGAGCGTCGATCGGCAGATACAGCATGTCACCGCGACCCAGCAGCCGTTCCGCGCCGCCCATGTCGAGGATGACGCGCGAGTCGACCTGCGAGCTGACCGCGAACGCGATGCGCGAGGGGATGTTCGCCTTGATCAGGCCGGTGATGACGTCGACCGACGGCCGTTGCGTCGCGACGACGAGGTGAATTCCGGTCGCTCGCGCGAGCTGCGCGAGCCGCATCACCAACATCTCGACCTTCGCCGGCGCGATCAGCATGAGATCGGCCAGCTCGTCGATGATCACGACGATATACGGTAGCTTCTCGTCCGGGAACTTCGCGTTGTACTCTTCGATCTTGCGCACGCCGGCCTTGGCGAACCGCTCATACCGCGTGTCCATCTCGTTGGTGATCTTGTTGAGCGCGCCCGCGGCCATGCTCGGATCGGTGATGACCTCGTTGCGCAGGTGCGGGATCCCGTTGTAGACGGTCAGCTCGACGCGCTTGGGATCGATCATCAGCAGCTCGAGCTGGTCCGGCGTCGCGGTTACCAACAGCGAGGCGATGATGCAGTTGAGACAGACCGACTTGCCCGCGCCCGTCGCGCCGGCCACCAGCAGATGCGGCATCTTGGAAAGATCGCCGAAGACCGGGCGCCCGGTGATGTCCTTACCCAGCGCCATCGACAGCGGGGGCACGCCTTGCGGGATGCGTTCGAGGATCTCGCGGATCGCGACGATCGAGACGGTGGTGTTCGGCACCTCGATCCCGACCGCCGACTTGCCGGGGATCGGCGCCTCGATGCGCACCGACGTCGCGGCGAGCGCCAGCGCGAGGTCGTCGGCGAGCGAGGAGATGCGCGAGATCTTCACCCCGCGCTCGGGGCGCAGCTCATAACGCGTGATCGATGGCCCGCGCTCGATGTGCGTCACCTTGGCGCCGACGCCGAACGAGGCCAGCGTATCTTCGAGCACGTGCGCGCGGCTCGCGTCGTCGGCCTTTTGCAGCTGTGGCGGATCGAAGATCGCGGCGACGTCGGGCAGCACGTAGCTGGGTCGCCGGGTCAGCGCGCCCTCGTACTCACCGCTGACCACCGGCAACGCGACGGGCCGGCGGTCCTGCACGTCCCATTCGAGCTCGCCCGGCGCCTCGTCGTCCGGCTCATCGGTGACGTCGCCGTCCTCTTCGCCGGCGTCTTCCTCGCCTTCGTCGTCGCCGTCACCGTCCTCGTCGTACGCGTCGTCGTCGTCCTCGTCGTACGCGTCGTCGTCGAGCTCTTCGTCGTCGGCGCCGTCTTCTTCGTCGCCGCGGTCGTAGAACCGCACCGGCTCGGCCTGGGCGGCGGTGCGAACCGCCGGCACCGGCGGCGCGATCGCCGCGTCGCCGGTTGCCGCCGCGGCACGCGCGGGCAACGCCGGAAAGTGAAACGCCTCGCGCAACGAGCTCTGCGCGACGCTGCTGCGCAGCGCCGCGAGCCGCTCGACGCACCAGCCGATCACTTTTTTCACGCTCACGCCGGTGATGGCGACCGTCACGGCGAGCACGCCGACGATCAGGACGACCCACACGCCGGCGTCGCCCAGCAGCGCGCGCAAACCGCGATCGAGCGCACCGCCGAGCAGTCCGCCGTCGTGACCCGTTGCGGCGAGAACGACGTCGAGCGCGACGAAATACGCGCAGGCCGCCCCACCGAGCGTCGCGATCATTCGCGGGACGTTGATCTCGAGAAAGACGATCGCGGCGACCAGCGCGATCAGCACGACGAAGAGTCCCGCGCCCGCGCCGAACAGCGCGTGCAGCGCGAAGGCCGTGGCGCCGCCGACCGCGCCGGTGCGGGCGGCGGGCGCGACCAGCGCGATGCCGAGCAGCAGCGCGAAGCCGAGCGCTACGATCCCTGCGATCTCGAGGTTCCAGCGCATCCGTGCGCTGGGCTTGCGGCGAACGCGAGCCATTACCGGCGACTTCCGCATGCGGCGAGGCGGACCCCGCCTTCGGCGCCGCGAACTCGGCCGCGCCGTGCACACACAGACGATCGTCGTTCTCGAGGGCGACCAAACCGGACAAGAGCTCTTGGTCGACGCGCTGCGCGTCGCCGCGTCCGACGTGATCGGGTTCCAGGTCGCGCTCGAACACTACGATCTCTCGCTCGAGAACCGGCGCGCGACACAGAATGCGGTCGTTCACCAGGCGGCCGCCGCGATGAAACGGACGAAGCTCGGGCTCAAGGCGGCGACGATCACGCCCGAAGCCACCGGCGATGTCGGCTCGCCCAACGCGATCTTGCGCCAGGCGATCGACGGTAAGGTGATCGTGCGTACCGGTCGCCGCATCCCGGGTGTGCGCCCCGTCGCGGGTATCCATGCACCGATTTCGGTCGTGCGCATGGCGGTGGGCGACGCGTACGGCGCCAAAGAATGGCGTGCCGACGAGAACGGCGGCGAGGTCGCCTATCGCACCGAGCGCATCGAGCGCTCGGTCTGCCGCGTCGTCGCCGAATACGCGTTCTATCATGCGCGCCGCACCGGCGCGAAGGTCTTCGGCGGCCCGAAATATACCGTCAGCCCCATCTACGAGGGAATGCTCAAAGAAGAGATGGACGCGGCGGCGCAGCGCTATCCGGAGGTCGTCTACGAGCCGCAGCTCATCGACGCAACGTACGCGTTGCTGATCTCGACTGCCGGCGACGCGATGGTGATCCCATCGCTCAACCGCGACGGCGACTGCTTGTCGGACCTCGTGATGCAGCTGTTCGGTTCGATCGCGGGTGCGGAGTCGATCGTCATGTCGTTCACCGCCGAAGGTGCGCCCGACGTCGTGATGACCGAGGCACCGCACGGAACCGCGCCGCGGCTGTTCGGCAAGAACATCGCGAACCCGATGGCGATGATCTTGGCGATCGCGGCGCTGTTCACGTTCGTCGATGACCGGCGCGCCGCGAACCTCTCGCGCGCGATCTACGAAGCGGTGTTCGAGACGGCGCGCGAAGGGATCATGACCAGCGACCTGGGCGGACACGCGTCGACGACCGAGTTCACCGACGCGGTGATCGAGAAGGTCAAGGCCAAGCTCGACGTCTGGGCCGCGCTCTAGTGCGCCACCGCGATGCAGAGTACGCCGGTGAACGCGATCGCGACGCCGAGCCACTGCACCGGGATCAGCCGCTCGTGCAGCACGATCGCTGCCAGCGCGACGGTTCCGGCCGGATAGAGTGACGTGATCACCGCGACGATCGCCAGCGCGCCCGCATGCACCGCGACGACATAGAAGATGTTGGCGGCCATGTCGAGCACGCCGGTCAGGGCGATCGTCGCCCGGCCGGCGCGTGCGACCCGCAGCTCGCCGCGGAACACGAGCGCGTAGGCGAACAGGGCGAGCAACGACGCCGATCGCATGCCGACGAGCGGATACAAGCCCCCGTCGGCGTGCGTTTGCGAGAGCGCGATGAAGAAGAACCCGAACGCCGCTCCGGCGCCGAGCGCTTCGGGGATCCCCGGCGCGAACAGCTTTCGCGGCGCAGCGCGCGACGGGAATACATCGGCGGCCCGCGCGAGCGGAGACGTCACAGCGGACACGAGCAGCACGGCGACGAGCGCGCAGCCGATCCCGGCCAGCGCCAATGCCGGCGGGCGCTGGCCGAACGCAAAGCCCCATCCGACCGGGATCGTCGCCGCCAGCACGGCGGTCAACGGTGAGACGACGCCCATGACGCCGACGGCCAGCGCGCGGTAGAACAAGCCGATCGCGAGCGCGCCGGCGACCCCGCAGATCGCACCCCACGCGAAGTCGCTCGCGTGGGGCGTACCGCGGACGAAGGGCAGCGCCATGGCCAGCACGACCAGGCCGACCGCCTGCGACCAGACGACGACCCCCAAGGTCGACCCGCGGCGCGAGGCCAGCCCGCCGCAAAAGTCCGCTGCACCGTAGAACAGCGCGGCGCCGAGCGCGAGCGTGACGACCATCTCCCTGACGCTATTGCTGCTGCGGGTCGAGGGCGTCGCGGAGGCCGTCGCCCAGCAAGTTGAAGCCCAGGACGAGCACCGTGATCGAGATGCCGGGGAAGATCAGCGCCCACGGCGCCGATAGCCAGTAGTCGCGCGCATCGTTGAGCATCGCACCCCACTCGGGCGTGGGCGGTCGCGCGCCCAGCCCCAAATAGGAAAGGCCGGCGGCTTCGAGCTCCGCGGTCGCGATGCCGAGCGTCGCTTGGACGAGCAGCGGCGCGAGAATGTTGGGCAGCACGTGGCGCACGAGGATCGTCGGCGTGCGCGCGCCGAGCGCGCGGGCGGCGTCGACGTATTCCGTTTCCTTCACCGCGAGTACCGACGAGCGGGCGAGGCGCGCGTAGACCGGGACCGAGACGATCCCGACCGCGATCATGAGGTTGACGATGCTGGGTCCGAGGATCGTCGTGATGCCGATGGCGAGAATGATCGAAGGAAATGCCAGCATGAGATCCATCGCGCCCATCAGGACCGCCTCGACGCGCCGGCCGGCGTATCCGGCGATCATCCCGATGATCGTGCCGGCGGTGATCGCCAAGCCGACCGCGACGAAACCGATGCGGATCGAGATGCGCGCGCCGTACACGATGCGCGAGAAGACGTCGCGGCCGAGCTTGTCGGTCCCGAACGGATGTCCGTTCGATGGCGGCCGCGGGCCGAGCGCCACGTTTTGGGCAAGCGGATCGTGTGGCGCGAGCAGCGGCGCGAAGACGGCCGCCGCGACGATTGCCAGGATCACGACCGCCCCCACGACGGCGCCCGGAGTCCGGCGGAAGCGCCGCCACACGTCGCGTCCAAAGCTCCGCGCAGGCGGCCCGATCACCGGAACCGATGTTTGGAATTCCATCGTTCAAAGCCTGGCTGGGGCCACGCAGCGCGTGCTTGCTCCCGAAGGGATATCGCCTCGGGGTGCCGCAACCGACCCGCGCCCGAAGCCTACGCGGCGTCGTCAAGGAAAGCTTTTAGGAGAGTGCGCGTGCGCGCAGTGAAATCAGTGCTCGGTGCCGCCGTGGCGATCGCGATCCTCACGGGGTGTGGCGGCAATTACGGCGCCTCGGCGATCAACCAGGCTACGCTGGTCGACGTCCAGGCCAACTCGCAACTCGAGTTCCGGGTCGGGACCGCGCTGTTCCCCGACGGGACGGTCGGATTGAACACGCTCGAAACCTTCCGTTCGACCACTGGAGGTCCCGCGGCGACCGTCAACACGCCGATCATTACCGCTCCAACCGGCTTCGTCGTCCCCGACAACGCGCAGACCGACCCGCAGCCCTCGTCCGCGGCGACCAAGAACACCGACGTCGGGACGAACACGATTCGCGGCACGCCGGTCGGCAACGTGACCATCACGACCTTCGGCACCGCCGGCGGCGCGTTCCCCTACGGTTTCGCCAACATCAATGAAGTGTTCGGCACCAATCCGTTCCCGCAGTTCGTTGGAACGAGTCAGGACAACACCGCGCTGTACCAGGACCTCGATAGCACGATCGTGGTCGGCTCGGGCAAAGGGCACGTGCAGAACACGATCAGCGCAACCTTGGGCGACCCGAAGATCGGCGCCATCGGCAACGCGTACACGATTCCGGTGTACGCCCCCGAGCAGTCGCGGTTGCCGTTCTTGCTCGGCCCGCCGGCCGTGCCCGACTTCCACAACGCGAACTTCTCGAACCTGTTCCTCGGCTATTACTCCGGCTTCGTGGCGTTCGCCGCGACGCCGGTCGCCGGCTCGTACTCGCTGCAAGTCGTCGTGCCGTCGACCGCGCAACAGAGCGCCGCGAGCTTTACCGTGAACGCGACCCTTGCCACCACCGCGCCGCTCGGTGTCGAGGCGACGGCACCGACGATCGCGAGCACGGGTGACGGCGGCGCGACCTTCACCGCGGCCGCGCCGCCGGCCGGCGTCACGAACCAATTGCTGTACGTCGTCGACGTCTCCATCAAGAACGGCGTTCCGACGTTCTACACGCTGCCGGTCCCGGCCGCCGGCGGCACGCTCACGCTCAGCGCGACGAGCGGCCCGGTCGTCTCGGGCACCGCGACCGCGCCCTTCGCTCAGAACGACTCCGTCTACGCCTATGTCTTGGGTTCTGACTACGACGTCCTGGCGCCGTCGCAGCCGGGGAATGTCGCCGAAGTTCCGGTGCTGCCGACACAGGCCGATATCACGATCTCGAAGGCGACCGAAGTCGTCTATCCGGCGATCGGCGTGAGCGGACCGTTGCTGCGCCGCCGAGCGCACTGAGAGCGGCCTTTGTCGTTGCCGCACGCACGCGCCTGACGTAGCCTGGAACGTGTCTCCGTCGGTTTCGGCCGCCATCGATCCGCCGCTCGCAAGCATTGAAGCGAAGGTCCGTGACGGCATTTCGCTCGGCAAGGACGACGGTGTCGCGCTGTTTCGCACGTCCGACATCCACCGTCTGGGCCGGCTGGCGAAGTGGGCGAAGGAGCGCAAGAGCGGCCGCAGCGTCTACTACGTTCTCAACCGCTATATCAATTCGACCAACGTTTGCTACGCGAACTGTCAGTTCTGCTCGTTCGCGCGCAACGAGAAGGACGCCGACAAGGTGCGTATGTCGGCCGACGAGGTCGTCGCGAAGGCGCTCGAGACCGGGACGAACTTCAATCAGTTGCACATCGTCGGCGGTCACGATCCGCGCCAGCTGACCCTCGACTACTGGCTGCCGCTGATGCGCCGCATCAAGCAGCTCGTGCCGCACGTGCAGCTTTCGCTCTTTACCGCCGCCGAGATCGACTATCTGGCGCGCCGGCACCGGCTGTCCTACGACGACATCTGCGCGCAACTGCGCGCGGCCGGGCTCGACAACGTCAACGGCGGCGGAGCCGAAGTGTTCAGCGAGCGCTTTCGGCGCGAGGTCTGCCCGAACAAGGTCGACGCGGCGCATTGGCTCGAGATCCATGAGACGCTGCACCGGCACGGCGTCGCCTCGAACGCGACGATGCTCTACGGTACGGTCGAGACGATCGAGGAACGCGTCGAGCATCTCATCCTGCTGCGCGAGTCGCAGCGGCGCTCGCCGGGCTACAACGCGTTCATCCCGCTGGCCTTTCATCCGGACGGCAACGCGCTTTCGCATCACGGCTGGACGTCGGGGCTCGACGACATTCGGATGTTCGCCGTCGCGCGCTTGATGCTCGACAACTTCGATCACATCAAGGCGTACTGGATGATCCAAGGGCTGAAGGTCTGCCAGCTCGCGCTCGATTTCGGCGCCGACGATCTCGACGGAACGCACGGCTCGACCGACGAGGAGCTGATCTATCACAGCGCCGGCACGAGCTCGGGGCAATACGTCGACGATCGCGAGTTCCGGCGGCTGATCGAAGAGTCGGGCTACGTTGCGGTGCGGCGGAACTCGACGTACGAAACGTTCCCGCACGAGTGGGTACCGCCGTCGGCGCAACCAGTCGCCGTCGGCCTGATGGCCGAGCGGCCCGTGCCGGCACCATGACGTCTTGCAAGCTGCGCTACGGCCGCATCTCGTACGTCAACGTCGCGCCGATCGAGACGGCGTTCGACGCCGGCGCGGTGGTGCGATATGTCGACGTGTACGGTGCCGTGCCGACGGCGCTCAACGCCGCCATGTCGGCCGGACGGATCGATGCCGGCGCGATCAGTGCCGCGCACTATTTGGCCCATACCAACGCGTTCGCGCGGCTGGGCGATTTGTGCATCGCCGCCGATGGTCCGGTACGCACCGTATTATTCGTTTCGCCGATTCCGCCGGCGCTGCTGGGTGACGCAACGATCGCGGTGACGGCGCAGTCGGCTTCGGGACGTGCGCTGTTGGCCGCCCTGCTGAGCGGTTTCCGTGACGTTCGTCCGCGATATACCGTCGTCGAAGACGCGCTCGCGGCCGCGTGCGCGGGACAGCCGGCGCTGGTCATTGGCGACGATGCCCTGATCGCTCGCGCGGAGCTGCCGCGCGCCCACATCCACGACTTGGGCGAGGCGTGGCGCGCCTGGACGGGCCTGCCGTTCGTCTTTGCGGTCTGGGCGGTGCGGCGCGAGACGCTCGCCGCGCATCCGATTGAGGTCGCCGCGCTGACGCGCGCGCTCGTCGAGGCGCGCGACTGGGGCGAAACGAATCGCGAGCGCGTCATCGACGCGGCGGTTGCCGCGCAGCCATACGACCGTGCCCTGTACGACGACTACTTCACGCGTCTCTCGTATCGCCTCGACGAACGCGCCGCCCACGGGCTGGAACGCTTCGGCACGCTATTCATGCCCGAGTACGTGCATGTCGCTCGCTGACGTCCTCGACCGGGCCGCGAACGGCGGGCGAATCAGCGTCGACGAAGGCGTCCGGCTGTATCGCGACGCGCCGTTGAACGAGCTCGGTGCCGCAGCGCACGCGCGCCGCATGGCGCTCTACCCGACCAGCGAGGTCACCTACGTCGTCGACACGACGATCAACTATACGAACGTCTGCAACGTGCACTGCACGTTCTGCGCGTTCTTCCGGCCGGAG
>Ga0182024_10014514_pt1 | contig 15225 bp, 12 predicted proteins | sample P32metaG_FD_120480 | JGI IMG/M metagenome (GOLD analysis project Ga0182024, IMG submission 120480) | Permafrost microbial communities from Stordalen Mire, Sweden - P3-2 metaG (Illumina Assembly) | ecosystem: Environmental > Terrestrial > Soil > Wetlands > Permafrost | place: Sweden: Stordalen... | reverse complement strand
CGACAGCGTGCTGGCCAAGGAATGCCGCATCCGCGCGGGATGGAGCCGGCGGCAGGCGCCGGGGTTTCGCTATTTTCTCTGGAAGTTGGTTTACATGCTGGCGCTGCTTGGCGGCCTGGTCGTTCTGGTTGGAATTCCAGCGGGCGTCGCTCTCGCGGCGGGGTGGTTTAACGATCCTGCGCAGCATATGGTTCCGCTCGTGCTGGGCGGTATCGCGCTGTTTTTCGCGCTCGTGATCTTCTTGATCGGGATGTCGGTAATTTTTGTGCTGACCAAGGATTTCGTCGTGCCGCAAATGGCCCTGGAAGATATTGGCGCGATGGAAGCCTGGAGCCGGCTGTGGGCGATGATGAAAGCCGAGAAGGGCAGCTATGCGGGCTATGTTGGAATGAAGATCGTGCTGGCAATTGTGGCGTCGATCGTCATGGGCATTGTCGGATTTATTCTTGCGCTGGTCATTTTGATTCCGGTCGCGGGAGTTGCGGTGGCCGCCGTGCTGGGCGGGAAAGCGGCAGGGCTGGGCTGGACGGTGGGCACTATCACCCTGGCGGTGGTGGCTGGGTGCGTGGTGCTGGCTATTTTTCTTTTTGTGATGTCGCTGATTGCAGTGCCCGTGATCGTGTTTTTTCCGGCGTATTCCATTTATTTCTTTGCGGCGCGTTATGCGGCGTTGAGCGCCGTGCTTTATCCTGCACCGCCGGCACCGGCGGCGCTTCAAATTGCGGGTGCGGCTCCTCCTTATGAACCTCCGCCATTGCCGCCTGCGCCGATCGGATAGACAAGTTTTTTTCGCCCGGCAAGTTTTGTCAATCGACGAGTTTGTCGTCCCGGCAAAATTTTGTCATTCCGAGCGAAGCGAGGAATCTGCTGTTCGCCGGCAGCCGCGGGAACTCTCACCACTCCTCAGGTGTCTGATGTTGCAGACACGCGCGTGCCTAAGAAAAGCCGAGGAGTTTTCCCATGTCTTTTTCAATGGCAGGCAAAGGTGCGCGCGGTCCCGAGATTAACGTTACACCGCTGATCGATGTGCTTCTGACTTTGATCATCGTCTTCATGGTCGTAGTGTCGATGGACAAGGAGGAAGGAGAGACGGCGCAGATTCCGCAGCCGGATCAGAAGCAGAAGCAAGACATTTCGCAGCCGAGCGCGGTCGTTATTCAAGTGCTAGCGGCGAACGAAGACCAGCCACCGACGGTGAAGATCAATCACGACGAGGTGCGGTGGGAAGATCTGGAGCATCGGCTCGCGGAAATCTATTTGAAGCGCGCGGAGAAAGTGGTGTTCGTGCGCGGCGATGCCGATGTCGACTTTCAATACGTGGCCGATGTGATTGATGTGGCGCATCACGCGGGCGTGCAGAGGGTTGGGTTGCTGACGATGGATCGGGAGATGGCGGGAGAGTGAGAGTAATCTCGAGATTTCGTTGGCTATTGAACAGACCCCCGATACAATACAAACATGGTCGCGTGGCAGGATTTCTTCGAAAGCAAGCCGAATGTGTGCGGGGGAGAAGTCTGCGCCGCTGGCACGCGGATTCCTGTCACCGTGATTCTGGATAGCCTTGCGGAGGGTTCGACTGGAGAAGAGATCCTGCGAAGCTATCCTTCGCTTAAGCCCGCACACATCGACGCCGCCCTGGCATACGCAGCGGAACTTGCGCACGAAGAGCGATTGGTGCCGATCCGAACGAAATGAAATTCAAGCTGGATGAGAATCTGCCGGGTGAACTTGCGGAAGATCTCGCACTCCTGGGGTACGAAGCTGACACCGTCTACAGCGAGGGACTGGTTGGCGCGGAAGACGCGGCAGTCGTGAAGGCTGCTCGGGCGTCGGGCCGCGTTCTAATGACCCTAGACAAAGGCATCGCCAGCCTTCTACAGTATCCTGTTCATGAACACCGCGGCATAGTGCTGTTTCGCCCGGACGCATCGGGCCGAAGCTCAGTCCTCTCGTTTGTGAGGTCGCGCCTTGAGGTTTTAATGAATATGGAGCTTGAAGGGCGACTGACTGTGGTCGGTCCCACTCGCATCCGTGTCCGCTGAAGGCGAGACTCAATTCCTCGCTCTATTCTTAATCCAAATCGGTGTGCCCAAGAATCCGAAAGCCTTCCGAATCTGATTCTCCAAAAACCGCTGGTAGGAAAAGTGCAGTTTCACGGCGCGGTTGGTGAAGAGCACGAACGTGGGCGGGGCGACTGAGGCCTGCGTCATGTAAAGAATTTTCACGCGCGAGCGCATGGGGACTGAGGCGCGCTCGAAATCGACCGTCTCGATGAAGCGGTTCATGGCCGATGTGGAGATGCGCTTGCGGCGCTCGACGGCTACTTGTTCGAGCAGCGGGAAGATTCTTTCCGTCCCTTTGCCTGTGTGGGCAGAAACGAAAACGATGGGAGCGTAGTTCAGGAATTTGAGATCGTCGCGCAGGCGCTCTTCGTAGACGTCACGGTCGCCGGGACGCTTGCTTTCGCGCATGCGCATGGCCTTCGACGGACGGCCCGCTTTTAGCGCACCGCTGGTGACGAGATCCCATTTGTTCACGACGATAATCATCGAGCAGCCGCTCTCGTGGGCGTAGCCTGCAATGGCTGCGTCGAGTTGGCTGACGCCTTCGGTGGCGTCGATCACGAGCAGCGCGATGTCGGCACCTTCGAGATGCTTGCGCGCCATCACGACGGAAAGTTTCTCCGCCATTAAATGCGTCTTGCCTTTGCGGCGAATTCCGGCGGTATCAATGAAGCGGAAGCGGCGGCCATCGTGTTCGACAATTTCGTCGACGGCATCGCGCGTGGTTCCAGGGATGGGCGAAACGATGGCGCGGTCGGAATCCGTTAGTCGATTCAGCAGTGTGGACTTGCCTACGTTGGGGTGGCCGATGATGGCGACTTTGGTTTCGTAGACGGGAGAATCGTCGTCGGTCGTTGGCCCTTGGTCGTTGGTCGTTGGCGATTCATCAACGTCTTCATCGATTGGCTCTGGCGGCGGGAGGACTTCAAACACGGCATCCAGCAGATCGTCGATCCCGCGGCCGTGCTCGGCGGAGATTGGGAACATCTGATTAATTCCGAGACGATGAAATTCGTCCACGATGTGCGCCTGTTTTTCGGTGTCAGCTTTGTTGACGGCGAGGAAGAGCGGCCGATTCGTCTTGCGCAGAAGACGCACGAGTTCGAGATCAGGTGCGGCGACATTCGAACGGCCGTCCACAACCATCACAATGGCAGCGGCTTCATCAAATGCGACTCGCGCCTGGCGGAAGATTTCCGACGGAATGAAATCTTTGTCCTCCGGAATAATTCCACCGGTGTCGATGATGCGAATGTGGCGGCCGCGCCACTCGGCGTCTCCGTAAAGGCGGTCGCGGGTGATGCCGGGTTCGTCGCCGACGATGGCGCGGCGCGAGCCTACGATGCGGTTGAACAACGTGGACTTGCCTACGTTGGGCCGGCCCACGATGGCGAGCGTGGAAACTCCGGCGGCGGTGGTGGCGAGAGTGCTGGTCGAGTTGTATGTGGGCTGAGTCAAAATGTGTCTTGTGTGGAGCGCGGCCGTCCGCACATGGTGCTTGTCATCCCGAACGAAGTGAGGGACTTTGGTTTCTGACTGCGACGTCCCTTCTGCCGCTACAGGCAAACACCAAGATCCCTCGCTTCGCTCGGGATGACAGCGCCAGTCCGATGCGAATCGCCCGGAACCCTTATTATAGAGACTCCCGTGGCTTTAAGTTCTCAACCCGTGTCTCCCGCAACGCCGAGTCGTCCCGCTCCCAAGGGTAAAGACGCGACGCTTCACCAGTTCTTCGCGCCGGGCGGAGTGCTGGCGCGCACGCATCCGGCGTATGAATTTCGCCGCGGACAGTTGCAGATGGCGCAGGCGGTCGAGCAGGCGCTGGAAGAAAAGCGTCATCTGATTGTGGAAGCTGGCACCGGCACGGGAAAAACTCTGGCGTATCTGATGCCTGTGATTCGTTCGGGCAAGCGCGTGATCATCTCGACTGGAACGAAGAATCTGCAGGAACAGCTTTTCTATAAGGACATTCCATTTCTGGAGCTGGCGCTGTTTGGCGAGGCTTCTGCCGGCGACGGCAAACAGCAGATTCCTCGCTCCGCTCGGAATGACAAAGAGGGTGCTCGGAATGACAAAGGGGATGTTAGCAGGCTCTCGGTTTGTTACATGAAGGGCCGCAATAATTATTTATGCCGCAAGAAGCTTTACGACCTGACCAATCAGCCCGTGCTGAGCGGGTTGCAGGAGATCGAGCAATATCGCGACATTGCCGCGTGGGAAAAAACAACTGCGACCGGCGACCGCGCAGAACTGGCCGAGCTACCTGAAACCAGCGCGCTCTGGCCCAAGCTGGACGCGCGTTCTGACGCATGCATCGGGCAGAAGTGCAGCGAGTTTGAGCGGTGCTTCATCACCGAGATGCGCCGGCGCGGGATGGAGAGCGACATTATCATCGTGAACCATCATCTGTTTTTCGCCGATCTTGCCATCAAGTTGCAAGCCGATGGCGCGCCCGATGCCGGGATTCTGCCGGAAGCGGCCGCGGTGATTTTCGATGAAGCGCACGAACTGGAAGATGTGGCAGGGAATTATTTTGGAATTTCGGTGAGCAACCTGCGCGCGGAAGATCTGGCGCGGGATGTCGAAGTGTCGTTGCAACATAATCGAATGCTTTCGGCCTCGCTTTCGGGAGCTCTGAGTAGTCTGCGGGAGAAGTCGCAATTCTTTTTCTCGCTGTTGCCGCCGGGTGATGGGCGGTTCGCGTTCGACACGCGGCGGGAATTTCTGGAAGAAAATGGAGATGAGTTTCTCGCACTTAATCAGTCGTTAATGCGGCTGTCGGGCGAACTGGAAGGTTTGGCGCAGAAGCCGGAAGAGATTTTTAATTTTATGCGGCGAGCGCAGGAGCTTCAGGTGCAGCTTGGCTTTGCCATGGAATCAGACGATCGCAACACGGTGTTCTGGATTGAGCGGCGCGGGGGAAGATTCAATTCGCAGCAGAGACAGAGGGGCGCAGAGAAAGCCGGGGAAACGTCTCAAGGCTTTCGTGGCGGCAGACAGAATGTTTTTCTTCAGGCCACGCCGATTGACGTTGGCCCGATCCTGCGCGAATGTCTGTGGTCGAAGCTGGAGTGCGCTGTGCTGACGTCAGCTACGCTCGCTGTCGGCGGCGGTTTCGAGTACATACGCCAGCGGCTCGGCCTCGAGCATGCGCGCGAGTCGGTGTTGCCTTCGCACTTCGACTACGAAAGCCAGGCTCTGTTTTATGTGCCGCCCGATCTGCCCGACGCTCGCACGCCGCAGTTCACGGCGCTGGCGGCGGAGCGCATTCGCAAGCTGCTGGAAATTACTCGCGGGCGCGCGTTCGTTCTCTTCACCAGCTACGCGCAGATGAACGACGTTTACCAGCGGCTGCTGGGGCAAATCGAGTTTCCCATGCTGCGGCAGGGCGATGCGCCGAAGAGCGCGCTGCTCGAGGAGTTCCGGCTGACGCCGAATGCCGTGCTGTTTGCTACTTCGTCGTTCTGGCAAGGCGTGGACGTGCAGGGCGACCAGTTGAGTTGCGTCATCATCGATCGCCTCCCGTTCGCCGTGCCGAGCGATCCGGTCGTGGCCGCGAGGGTGAAGGCGATTGACGCCGACGGCGGCAACGCGTTCTTTCAGTATCAGGTGCCATCGGCGGTGATCACGCTGAAACAAGGCTTTGGACGCCTGATCCGCTCGCTGCACGACCGCGGCTTGCTGGTGCTGCTCGATAATCGCATCCTGAAAAAACAGTATGGCCGCGTGTTTATCGAAAGCCTGCCGAATTACAAGAAGACTACAGACATGCGCGTGGTGGAGGAGTTCTTCGGAGTCGGTTAATGAGGAGAGTCTATGCGGATTTTTCCAGAAAGAGCTCGAGAATGGGGCGTGCCGCTGGGGAAGGATTTCTTGCTTATTGCGGCGGGCATGCTGTTGATCGGAGTCGGGGCTTTCGCCTGGAAGGCATGGATGCTTGAGCGTTGGCCGCGAGCCGAGGGCGTGGTGTTAAGTGCCCGAGTAAAGCGTTCCAGTATCGACGATCAGACAACTTGCAGTGCGGTTTACTCCGTTCAATATTCGGTTCGGGGCAAGAACTTCACGACGGAAACTGGCGGCCACATATTTTCCGGGGATTGTGCCGGTGCCGAGGCCGACGCGAAAGCAGCACCTGGACACAAGGTCGTCACGCTGTACGATGAGGACAATCCTCGCGGAGCGCATGTAAATTCGGGATTCAATATGGAGTTTTTTCTGGTTTCTTTTATTCTTTCGATCCTATCCCTGGCGTTTGCGGCCGTGGGACTTGCCACCTGGAAGCTCGGGTTGTGGATGGATAGGCGGGGAATCGAACTCCCCTAGATAGGGCCCACAGCGGTTTCACACATACACCCGTTCCGCTCTTCGAATCTCCCGATACCGTCGAACACCTATTTGGGCGCTTCGTCCGCGCCCGGACTCGCCAGCACGCCCACGACAATTCCCGAAGCCTCGGCCTTTGAGCGATACACGCGCTCAGTGGCTTTCACGAAGTCAGAAAGCTTCGCGTCAGGAATGTTGACGAAGGTTTGCGGATTGCGGTCGGTGAGCGGGAACCATGAACTCTGAATCTGCACCATGATGCGGTGCCCGCGGCGGAAGGTATGGTTAACGTCCGGCATGTTGAAATCGACTTGCTCGACCTTGCCGGGCGTGAAAGGCTCGGGCTTTTCAAAGCTGTGGCGAAACTTTCCGCGGAACGGTTCGCCGCGAACGAGTTGCTCATACCCGCCCATGGTAAAAGCCGGCGGAGGCACGTCAGTTCGCTTGCTTCTATCTTCTCTCTTCGATTCGTCAAGCTTGCTGTCAGGGTAGTCGGTGGGATACACGTCGATCAGTTTTACATCCCAATCGGAATCTGTTCCCGTGGTCGAAACGAAGAGGCGCGGCGAAACCGGACCGGCGATCGTCACATCTTCCTGCAATACCGGCGTTTCATAAACCAGAACATCGGTGCGGGTGCTGGCGAAGCGCTGGTCTGAGACCATGTATTCCTGCGGAACGTCGAGGGATTGGTAGCTCACAAAAGGCACGGGCTTGGCTGGATCGCTCACATATTCATCGAACGCAGGCGCGTCGGCGGCAGGGGGATCGAACGAAAGTCCGCCACCAGCGCGGAAGTAGAGGGTTTTCGCTTGAGCATCTTTAGGAGGCCACGCGGAATACTGCCGCCACACATTTGTGCCAGTCTCGAAAACATAGGCTTTCGGAAGTTTTGCGTCACTCTTGCCTTTGAGGTACTGCTCAAAAAACGGGAATAGAATGTTCTTGCGGTAATATTCGCCGGTATTGGCCGCGAACTCGACCCGGCCCAGGTGATCGCCATCCAAGCGGGCCCAGCCGCCGTGCACCCACGGGCCGACGACAAGCGCGTTGAAGATTCCGGAATTATTTTTATCAATGGCGTGGAAGGTGCTGAACGGGCCTTGCAGATCTTCGGCGTCGAACCATCCCCCAACGGTCAACACCGCGCAGTGAATGTTCTTCATGTGCGGCGCGAGATTGCGCGCCTTCCAGTAATCGTCGTATGTATCGTGGCGCATCTGGTCGTCAAGCAGTTCGCTCTTGCCTTCAAGAAGCTTGCTGAGATTCGCGATGGGGCCGACGTTCAGATAGAAATCGTAGGCATCTTTGGTGCCGAAATCGAATTGCGTCTGATTCTTGGGCGGGAGCTGCGGGTTTTCCTGCGGCTTGAAGAATGCATAGAAATCGAAGTTCGCGTCGAGCATGAATGCTCCGCCGTGGTAGGCATCATCGCCCATAAAAAGATCGGTCATGGGAGCCTGCGGCGAAGCCGCCTTCAGCGCGGGATGCGAATCGATGATGCTCGCTGACGTGAAAAATCCGGGATAGGAAATTCCCCAGATGCCGGCGTTGCCGTTGTTGTTGGGCACATTCTTGAGCAGCCAATCGATAGTGTCGTAGAGGTCGCTCGAATCATCGACATCTTGTTTGGATTTCTTGTTGTCGATGTGCGGACGCATTTCGACAAATGTACCTTCCGACATATAACGTCCGCGCACATCCTGGTTGACGAAGATATATCCCGCTTTGTCGAAGTCAGCAGATGGCCCGAGCTGCTTGCGGTACAGATCCACGCCATAGGGTCCGACGCTGTAAGGAGTTCGATTGATCAGAAACGGGTAAGCGCGGGATGTGTCTTTCGGAACATAGATGGACGTAAAAAGATGCACGCCATCTCGCATCGGGATTCGGTATTCGTATTTCGTATAGTGTTCCTTCACATCGAACTCAGGCGCGTCAGCCTTGCCCTGCGCGGCGAGATTAGCGGTGAACGCAACGGTGACGAGAATCAGGAATAACGGATTGCGACGCGGCATGGATGCTCCCTGGTCGATGGTCGATAAAAGAGCTGAATAGGCAACCTATCGTTAGTGGCAAAGCATAGTCAAGCCGCATCCTGGCCACGCCGCGTTACAATAGATGTTTCGTGAGGAAGCGCGGTTCGGCCTGTATTCACGCCCGCGCCGCTGAGGGATGCATGTTCGAAGTAACGGTTGACGACACGTTTGCGGCGGGCCATTACCTGCGCAACTACAAGGGCAAGTGCGAAAATCCGCACGGCCACAACTACAAGATCAGGGTGACGCTGGCCGGAGCCGAGCTGGACAAAGCCGGCCTGCTGCTCGATTTCAAGGATCTGCGCGAGGTGATGAGGCACGTCATCGAGCGGCTCGATCACCAGATGATCAACGAGATTGAGCCGTTTACGGTAATCAACCCCTCGGCGGAAAATCTGGCCAAATATTTTTATGACGAATCGAACACGCGGCTGAAGAGCATAACCAATGGCCGAGTAAGAGTGAAAGATGTAACGGTATTTGAGACCGACACCACCACGGCAAAATACAGCGAGTAGCTGCCGCCAGGTGCCAGCTGCCACACCAATGGTCATAACTGAAATCTATAAATCGTTACAGGGTGAGTCCACGCACGCTGGTCTGCCGTGCGTCTTCGTTCGCCTGACAGGATGCAACCTGCGCTGCTCGTGGTGCGATAGCGAGTACACATTTCAGGGTGGGCGCAAGATGGATACCGAAGCCGTGCGGGATGAGGTGATGCGCCTAAGCCCCAACGGCGGATTGGTTGAGATTACTGGCGGCGAGCCCATGCTGCAGGAGCGCGAATTGGTCCCGCTGATGCGGCAGTTGCTTGAAGCCGGCTATCAAGTACTGCTCGAGACCAGCGGAGAACGGCCACTGGAGCGGGTTCCGGCAGGAGTCATCAAGATCGTGGATGTGAAATGTCCGGATTCGGGCGAGGGCGACACGTTTCATGCGGAGAATCTGGAAACGCTGACCAAGGAAGATGAAGTCAAGTTCGTGCTGAGCGGGCGCGCAGACTATGAATTCGCCCGCGACTTTACCTCGCAGTATCGTTTGGCCGAGCGCGTAAATGCAGTACTATTCTCGCCGGCGTTTCGTAAGGACGCAACCGGTGCGCGCGATAGTTCGCACTGCCTGCTCAATCCCAAGGAATTAGCCGAGTGGATGCTCGCTGACGACGTTCCAGCACGCCTGGGATTGCAGCTGCACAAGTTTATTTGGGATCCGGCGCTGAAAGGCGTTTAAGGAAATTGTTGTTTGTTGATTGAGAATTATGAAATTGTCATCCCGAGCGAAGCGAGGGATCTTGGTTTCTGCCCGCAGCGGCGATGCCGGTGGCGCAGGCAAGAACCAAGATCCCTCGCGTTGCTCGGGATGACAATCCGTTATGCTGTCAATCAACAATAAGCAATTGCCGTGCAAGAAATGTCCGATACAAATAAATCCCGTGCCGTCGTCCTGCTCAGCGGAGGAATGGATTCCTGCGTGTGCGCGGCGCTTGCCGCCCGCGATCACGAAGCTGCGGCGTTGCACGTCAGCTATGGACAGCGTACCGAAGACCGCGAGCGCCAATCCTTCCTGGCGATCTGCGAACGCCTGCGAATTCAAAACAAACTCCTGGTGCGCAACGAGATGTTTCGCGCCATCGGAGGTTCGGCCCTCACGGACGAGAACATCGCCATCCCCACCGCGGACGCCCCTGGCCATGCCATCGGCCACGACATCCCCGTAACGTATGTGCCCTTTCGCAATGCGCACTTTCTCGCCGCCGCCGTAAGCTGGGCCGAGGTGCTCGGAGCCGAGAAAGTCTACATCGGCGCGGTAGAACAGGACAGCTCCGGCTATCCCGATTGCCGCCCAGCGTACTATGAGGCCTTCAACCGCGTGATTAAAGCCGGGACGAAAGAAGGGACCATCGAAATCGTCACCCCGCTCATTCACCTGCGCAAAGCCGAAATTGTGCGCCTGGGCCTTGAATTAGGCGCGCCATTCGATTTAACTTGGTCGTGCTACAGTCGCGAGGATCAGGCATGCGGCGTCTGTGATAGCTGCGTGCTGCGGCTGCGGGCCTTTGCCGCAGCCGGCGTCAGGGACCCGATTCCCTACATGGAAACGTCGATTGTCGATTTGTGATATGTGGTTTGTGATTATGGATTGAGGATTGAAAAACAGCGAACAGTCTCGCGATGATGTTCAATCCATAATCAGAAATCAATGATTCACGAAAATGTTTTCCGCCGGGAGGCCGCAATGAAAAAGCATTTCGCAGTGTTCGTTCTCGTTTTGGCAATGCTGGCACTGTGTGCGCCTCTGGGTTTCGCCCAGGCTTCGGCAACAGTGAAGGGCACCTGTAAAGATGCGCAGGGCAATCCCTTTCCCGACGCAATCGTGGTATTTGTCAACCAGAACAATGGCCAGAAGTATCAGCTGAAGACCAACAAGAAGGGCGAGTATTTCTCCTTGGGGCTTACCGCAGGCGCCTATAACGTCACTCTCTACAAGAACGCTGACGACTTTAAAGCCAACAAGGAATTGACTCACGCCAACAACTTTGCGGTCGCCCTCGGCGAGGACACCCTCGACTTCGACATGAAGAAAGAGCAGGAGAAGGCCGCCGCGGGCGCGGGCCTGACTCCGGAACAACTCAAGCAGCGGCAGGAAGCGATCGAAAAGCAGCAGAAGGAATCGGGCACAATTAAAACCCTGAACGAAAAAATCGTCGCCGCCAACACCGCAGCCAAGGCCGGAGATTACGAGAGCGCGATCAGCATCTTAACCGAGGCCACGCAGATGGATGCGACCCGCGACATACTCTGGGCGCAACTCGCCGACGCCTATCGCGGTTCAGCTACAAAGCAAACGGATCCCGCTGAAAAAACGAAGCGCCTGCAGGAATCCGTCACCGATTATCAGAAGGCAATCGAGATCAAGCAAAAGAACGTCGATGCCGCCACTAAGAAAGACCCGGAAGACAACAAACGTTTGGCTGCCTATTACAACAACCTGGGTGAGGCTTCTGCCAAGGCTGGCAAGGTCGAGGATGCCTTGAAGGCTTACACGCAGGCGGCCCAGCTCAATCCCGAAGCTGCGGCAAGTTATTACTACAACGCGGGCGCGGTGTTGACCAATGCCGGCAAAGTCGACGACGCCATCGTCGCCTTCGACAAATGCATCGCCGCCGATCCCACCAAGGCCGACGCCTATTATCAGAAGGGCGTCAACATGATCGGCAAGGCGACCCTGCAGGGCGACAAGATGGTTGCGCCCGCGGGAACAGCCGACGCTTTCAACAAATATCTTGAGCTTGCGCCCACCGGTCCCTATGCCGACGTGGCCAAACAGATGCTGGCCAGCATTGGCGCTCCCGTGCAAACCAGCCTCGGCAAAAAGAAGGCGACCAAATAAGCGAGAGACATTAGCATGGTTGAAAAACCATGCTTGAAGAACTAAGAGAGCGGCCTCCCGACGGCCGCTCTTCTTTCTCGATGGCACCCTTCCACGTTACTAAGGGCTAAGTCCTAAGCGTCCTTACGTTTCCCTCGACATCGCGTTAGAGTGTATGCATTAGGCGACTGCGGTCGCCTCCATCCCCATTCTGTGGTGCGTGCAATTCCCTAAGAATCAAGAATAGTCTCATACGAGGATGGAATGGCATCACCTGGCAACGCCGCAATTTCAGTTTCTTTGGAAGGTTATTCGGGGAACGGCAAAGTCGCCACGCCCGCTTTGCTGGGCGCTATGTTGCGCGCCGCCGACAAAATCAGCGACCTGGTGTTTTCTCCCGGACGTCCTCCGCAAGTGCAGGTTCACGGCCAGCTCATTCCAGTTCAGGTCGCAGCGCTCGCCACCCTCACTCCCGATGACACGCGGCACATTGCCATCGATCTGATTGGCGAGAACAAGCAGGCAGTCGCCAGCCTGCGCGAACAGGGCTCGTGCGATATTTCTTACGGCTTGCCTGGAGTCGCGCGTTTTCGTGTCAATGTTTTCATCCAGCGTGGCAGTTGTGCGGTCGTGATGCGCGTAATTCCCACTGGAATTCCTGAGTTCGCCTCACTCCGCTTGCCCGCGCATCTCACCGACGTAGCCAGCCTGCGCGATGGAATCGTGCTGGTCACCGGGCCTGCCGGATCGGGCAAGTCCTCCACGCTCGCCGCGCTGCTCGACTGCATCAATCGCGAGAGAAACTATCACATCATCACGATTGAAGATCCCATCGAGTTCCTGCACAACCACAAAAGCTCCACAGTCCATCAGCGCGAACTGCATAGCGACACGCCCAGCTTCGCGCACGCGCTGCGCTCCGCGCTTCGGCAAGCGCCCAAGGTAATCCTGGTCGGCGAGATCCGCGATCGCGAAACCATCGAGAGCGTGCTCGAGGCGGCCGAGACCGGCCACCTCGTGCTTTCCAGTCTCAATACCATGGACGCCTCAAAAACCGTCGACCGCATCGTCAGTTCGTTCTCGCCCGGCGAACAGCAAGGCGCTCGTGCGCGTTTCGCCAAGGCATTCCGCTACATCATCTGCCAGCGGCTCTTGCCCAAGGCCGATCGCAGCGGGCGAGTTCCGGTGGCTGAAATCCTGAAAGCCAATGCACGCACCCGCGAGTGCATCGAAAAAGGCGAGCGCGAAGGGAAAACTTTGCTCGACGCCATCAAGGCAGGCGCGTCCGAAGGCATGCAACATTTCGACGGCGAGATCGCGCAACTAGTCCGCGACCGCGTAGTCGACCTCGAAACCGGCCTCTCCTACGCCAGCAACGCCACAGTATTAGGACAAGAATTAGTTAGATAGCAAGTTAGGTAAATTAAGACCAGAATTCGTGCGAAGACGCCTATCCATGATCTCAGGGAAAATCCACATCCAACGCGTAAATATCCTGCGTGCTCACATCCCGTACAAAGAGCCGCGAGTCGTAGGGCGCCTGCCCGCTCCACGATCCAAAAGTCCAGAAAAAGCGGCGCAGCCCATTCAGGCTGAACACCTTCTCGGGATCATGGCTTCCCACCTTGACCCGCAGGCAGTAGGGATTCTCTGTACCAAGATTGTTGTAGTAGACGTAGCGGCTATCCGATGACCAGTAGGGATAGTCCACGTTCGCGGCTTCGGTGACCCATTCCGACCATGCCTGCGAATGGAAATCGTAAAGCATGAGCTTCTTCGATCCCACAGTCTGAGCTGAAAGGTAACGGCCATCGGGCGACCAGCGCGGAGCAAAAAAACCAGCGGAACCGGGAAATGTGGAAACGTGGCGGGCTTTCATATCCACCACCTGAATGTCGATGGTTCCGGGATTCCTGAATGCATCGCGCCCGAAAGCAAGCTGGGTGCCATCCGGCGACCAGGTAGCGTCGATCTCGCCAATATTTTCCGCCAGAAGTTCCTCGGGCGAGCCTCCTTGCGCGGAAATCAGGAAAATCTTCCATGGCTTCCCTGCCTGGCCGGAAATGTAAGCGATTTGGCTCCCGTCCGGAGACCAAACGGGAAGCGTAGCCGCCACGGGCGGGTAGGTAAGTTGCTGGCGCTCGCTGCCATCCATGCGGCTCCGCCACAGCGTGTTGGCGGGAGTGGCAACGTAAGCCACCCACTTGCCATCGCGGGTGAAAGCCACGTCGGTGGCCGAAATGCCGCCCAGGAAAGGAAGAAATTGCTTGGAGGCGGCATCGTAACGTACCAGTTCGGAGTGCGGCTGCATGCCTTGCACAAATAGCTTCTTGCCATCAAGGCTCGGTACGGCCGCGTGATATACCGTCGGGCCAGTCGTCAATTGCGTCGGAACAGCGGAAGCCTTGCGAAACAGCCCGACGGAGTCCGCGACCGCGAAAATATCGTTGCTTTGGCCTTGGCCGCTCTCGAAGACGTAGTAGCGCCCATCCGGGGTCCAGCGGCCCCAGTTTTCCCGCGGCGGATTGTGCCAGCCCTTGAGCAACTGATGCAGATTGGATCCGTCGGAGCGCACCTCCCACAGCGAGTTCGTGTTGACCTGATCACTTACCGAAAAGCGAATGCGGCTCCCATCGGGAGAGAACCCGGCGCCATAAGCGGGACTAGGGGCCGAGACGAGAAGATGCGCCCCCGTGCCGTCGGCGTTCGCCAGATACAAATCCGAGCCTTTAACGAACACGAGGCGCCTTCCATCACGCGACCAGGCGCCCTCGTTGCCCTCAATATCACCCAGGCGCCGCGGCGAACCAGCGGGCAATGGAAGCGTCCACAAAGGCACAATTCTATCTCCAGTCACCATCGAGCTGCTCACCAGCAGTTGAGAATGGTCTGGAGAAATATCATGGATCTCCATGCTCTTGATGGGCGCCGGAATTGTCGACGTTTCGCCGCCCGTGGAGGAAACCTGCGCCAGCACCGTCCCTTCCGGCCGCCACTGGGTGGTGTAGACCCGCGCGCCATCGGTCAGCATATTTCCCATGCCGAAGCCGTCATGCGTGATCTGTGTGATGCCCGTGACCTTGGGCGCACTTACCGGGAATAAAGCCCAAACACTCACGGCGGCCACCAGTAATCCAGCCACCGCTGCCAGCGGCCAGAGCCAGCGTCGTTTGGCTCCTGAAGGCCTTGCGGCGGGCTCAACAGCGACGCTCACTCTGCCCGAGGTGCTATCCCGCTTCAGCCGTTTCAAGTCCGCCCGGATCTCAGCCGCGCTCTGATAACGGATCTCCCGATCCTTTTCCAGAGCCTTGTCGATAATATGTCCAAGCCCCGCGGGAAGATCCGGGTTGAGGCGCTGCAGTGGCGCAGGTTCCTTGTGCAGAATGGAATCGAAAACCGCGGCCGTAGTATCTCCACGAAAGGGCAGCGTT
>Ga0182024_10014513_pt1 | contig 15226 bp, 14 predicted proteins | sample P32metaG_FD_120480 | JGI IMG/M metagenome (GOLD analysis project Ga0182024, IMG submission 120480) | Permafrost microbial communities from Stordalen Mire, Sweden - P3-2 metaG (Illumina Assembly) | ecosystem: Environmental > Terrestrial > Soil > Wetlands > Permafrost | place: Sweden: Stordalen... | reverse complement strand
GACATCATCAAGCCGTTCCTTGAGATTCTTGACAAAGCGAACAAACCGCTCGGCGCCAACGGCATCATGCATGTCCCGCCCATAAAGGAAGTCCCACTGACCGTGTGAGGAACGAACTTGCCCATCGGGAGAAAGGCCGATGCTCTCCTTTGCGATTCGGTTATCCCGCGCGGCATTAATAAGCCGATAGCTTTCCGCCGGTGCCAGCGCGAGAGAGGTAAAACTAATGCAGTGGAAGCGTCGGCATCAATTCACCTTGGTCATCATCAGCTCATTCGGCGCAATCCTGGGCCTATTGCTCGCATTCATCCGTTCGCCGCTTTTCTCCATGCCGCAACCCTGGCAAGCCTTCGTGGCATGGCTGGCATTTCCTCAATCATATTGGCCTTGGCCGTTTTGGGGCTTTCTCATTACCGGACTGGCTTTTTATGCAGCGCAGCTCATCAGGGGAGAGCGACAGTAATCTGATCATGCCGGCGCGAACACCTGCCGTGCTTGGTCCAATTCACCTGCGCGCGAGACTGATTCGCTCGGTGAGCGACTAAGTAGATTCCGAACCTGCTGGGGCGATCCGGTGCGTACTATTTCTTAAGCTCACATGCTGCAGCCGTAACTTCGCGCCGCGCCTGAACGAAATTACAACCGGAGGAACCAATGAAGCGCGCGATCCTTACAGGCTCTGCGGCTGCCTGCATTTGGTTTGGTCTTGCAGCGCCGCTGCTCGCGGCTCAGCCCTCGGTATCCGGCACGGCGAATGACCCTTCGGCTCAGGGGGCGAGCATCTCCGCCATCAAGCCGGCGGTGAAGTGTTTGAGCGATCTGCGTGCCTTAAATGGTCGTATGGACAAGGACGGCTATTGGATGGGCGGATCTGCCTATGGCTACGGCTATCCGATGGATGGATTAGGCTTCGGGGTGGGCCAGCCGATGGCCGGCTTGCTACCGGAGACCACGACCGGTTACCGGAACGTTCGGCCGGGCTACGAGGTCAGAATCCTCGCTGCCTCCGCCAATATTCTCGCCCGACACGGCTACCAGCAGTCCTGCGAGAAGGTGCTCGCAGCGACCCGCGATATCTACAAGCTCTACATGGCCGATATGCGGAACGGCCGTGTGCCGATGGCGAATGGTCCGGCCTGGCGGAATCAGTTGCTCGCGACCGCACAGCCGGTCACCAGCAGCAATGCCTCGTTCCGGTCCGACGAATTGATCGATACCGACGTGCGGAGCCCGCAGAACGAGCCCCTCGGCAGCGTCGATGACCTCGTCATGAGTCCGCAGACAGGCAAGATTGCTTATTTGGTGATCGCCCGCGGTGGGATTTTCGGAATCGATGAAAAATACGTCGCAGTACCCTGGGGGGATTTCAAGATAATCCCGAACGTGGATATGCTCGTGCTCGACACCACCAGCGCCGCCCTCGACGCCGCTCCCACAGTGAGCCATGACGAATTTGCCACACCCGGGCAGTTCGGTCAGCAAAGTCAGAAGGTCGATGCCTACTGGAAGGCGCATCTCTCGACCGAAGGCAGCAGCGGGCCCAACGGTTGATCGAAAGGTCAAAGTCAGAGGAGCACGCAATGTTGCGGAAAGCATCAGCATTCAAGGGTTACGCGATTGTGGCAAGCGATGGCCGGCTTGGCACCGTGAGCGACTTTCTGTTTGACGACGCCAGCTGGCTGGTTCGGTGGTTGGTGGTCGATACCGGCAACTGGCTCCCCGGCCGCAGAGTCCTTCTGCCCACATCCGTCTTGGGGCACGCCGATGTCAAGGAGCGGGAATTCCGGGTTAAATTGACCATGCAGCAGGTCAAGGACAGCCCTGATATCAGCACCGATCGGCCTGTGTCGCGGCAGAGCGAGACGCACATTTACGATTTCTACGGCTGGAGCCCGTATTGGGGCACCGGCTTTTACATGGGCGGCTATGATATGGGTGGTGTCATGGCGGCGTCGCCGGCCCTGGCATCGGGGCGATACGGCAAGGATATTGCCGATATCCAGCGAAACGACGATGATCTGCACCTCCGCAGCGTCGAAGCGGTCACCGGGTACCATATCCACGCCAGCGACGGCGAGATCGGTCACGTCGAGGACTTCCTCTTGGAGGATGCCGATTGGAGCATCCATTATCTCGAGGTCGATACGAAAAACTGGTGGCCCGGAAAGAAGGTCCTGATCTCGCCGCGGTCGGCGCGCGCGGTCGATTGGACGGAGAAACTGGTGAACCTCGATGTCGATCGTCAGAGGGTCAAGGACAGCCCGGCCTATGACGCGTCCACAACGGTCGACCGGGCCTATGAGAAAGATTTCCATCGCTACTATCGCGACGTCCGGCCGAGCGATCACGCCCAACCGAGCATTGGCCGCATTCTTTCCCCGTCTGGAAGAGAATGAAATGAAAGTCGCCGTGAGGATTCTCGCACATGCCATCGTGATAGGACCGCTCATGTTGACCGGCGTGCTGCCCGCCGCCGCCGGTCAGGCGGCCTTCGAACGCGACTCGGGCGGCGTCCCTATCCAATTGGCCGGCAATGATTTGACGGCCGACCGGGACACCTATATCCAGCAGGCGCGGAACGACATGCATGGATGGGAACAAAAGCTGCGCGATTTCAGCGCGAAGGTGGACGCTAAGGGATAAAAGGTGGACAACGCGGCCGATAATGATCTGAACCGGGCCTGGACCGAGACCCAGGATGCGTCGAACAGGTTACAGACCGCCAGCGCGCAAGACTGGCAAAGCGCCAGGATCTCCTACGAAAAGGCAACCCGCGACCTGGCGAATGCGTGGGACAAGATTCGGGCCCAGAACAAATAGGCTGGCGCCACCGCGTCTAGGGCATAGCAAAGACACAAGGTACGCCCATGACAAAACCAAATTCTGCCCAACCTAAGGCTCCTAGTCCCAAGCCATCAGCCAAAGCCGCGTCCAAGCCGGCATCGAAGCCTGATGCGAAAGACGATCTGAAAACCCTACCGCTGGCAGAGGTGGAAAAGAAACTCGGGTCGTCACCGGACGGCCTGACAGAAGCCGAGGCGCAAAAGCGGCTCGCGCAATATGGGCCCAACGAGATCGAGGAAAAGAAGACCAATCCGATCCTGAAATTCCTCGGCTATTTTTGGGGCCCCATTCCGTGGATGATCGAAGCGGCGGTGATTCTGTCGGGCGTCGTCAAGCATTGGCCGGATTTCTTCATCATTCTCGTTTTGCTTGTTTCCAACGCCGTGGTCGGATTCTGGGAGGAACGCCAGGCGGGCAACGCCATCGCCGCCCTGAAGGCCAAGCTGGCGACCACGGCCCGGGTGAAACGGGACGGGAAGTGGGTCACGCCGCCGGCGCGCGAGCTGGTGCCGGGCGACGCCATCCGCGTGCGCCTGGGCGACATCGTGCCGGCGGATGCGCGGCTGCTGGCAGGCGACCCGGTCGAGGTGGATGAATCCGCGCTGACGGGCGAATCCCTGCCCGCCACGCGTAACCCCGGCGAGGCGATATTTTCCGGCTCGATCGTTCGCCGGGGTGAAATCGGCGCGCTGGTCTATGCCACGGGCACGAACACTTATTTCGGCAAGACCGCAGAACTGGTGCAGACCGCCCATACCGTCAGCCATTTTCAGCGCGCGGTCCTGAAAATCGGAAATTACCTGATCGTTCTCGCTGTCGCTTTGGTGGCGGTCATCGTCGCGGTCGCAATTTACCGCGGTGATGCGATCCTAACCACGTTGCAGTTCGCCCTGGTGCTGACGGTGGCCGCGATACCCGTGGCGATGCCGACAGTATTGTCGGTGACGATGGCTGTCGGCGCGCGCCTGCTCGCGAAGAAACAGGCGATCGTGAGCAAATTGGTGGCGATCGAGGAATTGGCGGGTGTGGACACGCTGTGCGCGGACAAGACCGGCACGCTGACCCAGAACAAACTCACCCTGGGCGATCCGTACTGCGTCAACAATATCCCGGCCGCGCAACTGATCCTCGACGGAGCACTGGCCTCGCGCAAGGACAATAATGACACCATCGATCTGGCCGTTATTGGCGGGCTGAAGGACGATGCCGCGTTGAAGACCTACAAGGTGACTCATTTCAAGCCGTTCGATCCCGTGCACAAGCGCACCGAAGCCACCGTCACCGGCCCGGACGGAAAGACGTTCAAGGTCACGAAGGGCGCGCCGCAGGTGATCCTGGCGCTGTCGGCCGATGCCGCCCAGGTGAAATCCGCCGTCGACAAGGCGGTTAATGAATTCGCGGCGCGCGGTTTTCGCGCGCTGGGTGTCGCACGGGCCGAAGCCGACGGAGACTGGAAGTTTCAGGGCGTGCTGCCCCTGTTCGATCCGCCCCGCGACGATGCCAAGGCGACGGTCGCGACTGCGGAAAAGATGGGCGTAAGGGTCAAGATGGTGACCGGCGATGCGATCGCCATCGCCAAAGAAATGGCGAAGAAGCTGGGAATGGGCACGAACATTCTCAATGCCAGCATCCTAGGCGATGAAAAGCATAAAGAGACTGCGGCCGAAACCACGGACATCGAGAAGGCCGACGGTTTCGCGCAGGTATTTCCCGAGCACAAATTCCACATCGTCGATACTCTGCAAAAGCACGGCCACATCGTCGGCATGACGGGCGATGGCGTGAACGACGCTCCCGCGCTGAAGAAGGCCGATTGCGGCATCGCGGTATCGGGCGCGACCGACGCGGCGCGCGCGGCAGCCTCCATCGTGCTGATGACGCCCGGGCTGTCGGTGATCATCGACGCGATCAAGGAGAGCCGGCGCATATTCCAGCGCATGAACAGCTATTCGATGTATCGCATCGCCGAGACAATTCGCGTTCTGCTGTTCATGACGCTAGCGATTCTGATTTTTAACTTTTACCCCGTGACGGCGGTGATGATCGTGATGCTGGCTTTGCTCAACGACGGCGCCATCCTGTCCATTGCCTATGACAACGTCCATTACAAGGACCAGCCAGAGGCCTGGAACATGCGCCTGGTGCTTGGGATCGCCACGGTGCTGGGCGTCATCGGGGTCGTGGCCGCGTTTGGACTGTTTTATCTCGGCGAGCGCGTGTTCCACCTCGACCGCGCGCACATCCAGACGATGATGTATCTGAAGCTGTCCGTTGCCGGACATCTGACGATTTTCCTGACGCGCACGCGCGGCCCGTTCTGGTCCATACGCCCCGCGCGGATTTTATGGGGCGCAGTGCTCGGCACGCAGATGCTGGCGACCCTGATCGCGGTTTATGGGCTGTTTATGACACCCCTCGGCTGGGGTTGGGCCCTGTTCGTTTGGGGCTATGCCCTGGCTTGGTTCCTGGTGAATGACCGGGTGAAGCTACTGGCCTATCGCGTTCTCGACCACTTCAAATCGGAGACCAAGATGGAAACTAAAGCTGCCGCGAAACCCAATGCCGAATCCGACGCGTCCAAACCCGACGCGAAGGCCGGCGACCCAAAAGCCGATGCAAAAAGCGACTCTCAGCCGGAAGCCAAGTCCGACCCCAAGCCTGACGCGAAGCCCGATGCCGCTCCTGAATCCAAAGCCGCGCCCAAGCCAGACGTCGAGTCGGAAACCAAAGCGGAGGCCAAGCCTGAGACCAAAGCAGAGCCGAAGCCTGAGGCAAAGGCCGTGGATACGCCGGGAGCCAAGACTTCGCCTCAGTCCGATGCGAAGGTCGAGTCCAAGCCCGAAGCCGAACCCGATAGCGCATCCGTGCTCGACAAAACGCTCGGTGAGGTTCTTCTGGCCGGCATCGCCAAAGATCCCGAGGATGCGGGGCGCGTCATCGCCGCGGCTATCGCTAAAGCCGAAGCGCCCATCGCGGTCGCGAAGGCGCCCGAGGCCAAAGCCAACCCCGAGCAAGAAGGCGAACCCAAGTCTGAGCCCGAAGACGGGGCCCAGAAGCCGCCGGCTTCAACGCCAAAGGCTGCCGAATGAATCAATCAAAATAGGTGCGGCTCGGCCATCGAAAGGACGACCATGAAAATACACACAAAAGACTTTCGCGTCGCCGAAGGCGCCGAGGTCAATCTGAAGAGGTGGCCCACGAAGGTAGACGTCGTTTACAAATCGAAGCATCAGTACAAAAAGCTTCTGGAGGAACACGTCGAGAAGCTGAGCGCGCAGCAACAGCTTCTCTATGCCGACAACCGCCATGCGATCCTGCTGATCTTTCAAGCCATGGACGCCGCGGGCAAGGACGGCGCCATCCGGCATGTGATGTCCGGGGTCAATCCGCAAGGCTGCCAGGTGTTCAGCTTCAAGCATCCCAGCCCCGCCGAATTGGAACACGATTTTCTCTGGCGCACCACGCGCGATCTGCCGGGACGCGGACGGATCGGCATCTTCAACCGATCCTATTACGAGGAAGTCCTGATCGTCCGCGTTCATCCCCAGATTCTTCGCAGCGAAGGGCTCCCGGACGCGCTGCATCGCGACAAGAGAGTCTGGCACGACCGCTATCGTTCGATCGTCGATATGGAGAGACACCTCCACGGCAACGGAACCCGCATCGTCAAGTTCTTCCTCCATTTGTCGAAAGAGGAACAGCGAAAGCGTTTTCTGGCGCGCATCGACCAGCCGGACAAGAACTGGAAATTCAGCCTGGCGGACGTCACCGAGCGGAAATTCTGGAAGCAGTACATGAAAGCCTTCGGGGAATGTCTCGGCGCGACCAGCACAAGCGACTCCCCCTGATATATCGTTCCCGCCGACGACAAGGAGAACGCCTGGCTGATCGTGTCCCATATCGTCCTCGACACGCTCGAAGGACTGAAAATGGCTTATCCCAAAACGGACGCGAAACGCCGGCGGGAATTGCAGGCGATTCGTAAGCGACTCACGAAATGAGACATTGACCGCGCCGGCACAACAGGCACGGAATCAGGGAGAGCACGATGTATACCCACATCCTGATACCGACGGACGGGTCGGAACTCGCCGGAAAGGCCGTCAAGCACGGCATCGAGCTCGCCAAGCGGATCGGCGCCAAGGTCACCGCGCTGACGGTCTTGCCGCCTTTTCATGTGCTGACGACCGACACGGCTATGCTCGAGGACACTGCGCCTCAATACAAAATCCGCATGCAGGACAATGCCAAGAAAATCCTGGGCGCCGTGGCATCGGCGGCGAAAGCGGCGGGAGTCGCATGCGACGCGGTCCAGGCCGAGCATGAGCATCCCTATGAGGCGATCATCAATACCGCGAAGTCGAAAGGCTGCGATCTCATAGTCATAGCCTCGCATGGCCGCCACGGTATCTCTGCGATCGTCCTCGGCAGCGAGACAGTCAAGGTGCTCACCCATTCCAAAATCCCAGTGCTGATCCATCGCTGAGTCTTCGCGGCTGGGGCGTGAACGCGAAAACGTGCGCCTCGAGGCAGCTTGCCAATGTCCGCTTTGGGTCAAAAGCAGACATTCCACTCGTGTCAATCAATGTCTGCTTTTGAGGGTAAACCGGACATTCCAATGTCATGCCGCCATGTCCGCTTTTGACCCATAGCGGACCTCCAAGGATGTTCCGGTGTATTCTAGAGCGAGATTTTCTACCGCAGACCGATCAGCATTCCAGTTGACGGCTAAGTCGGCGACAGCTGATTAAGTGTGATAACATTAGATATTAACTCCACCGGACTGTTGTAAAGAATTTGCCTATGCTCGTCTCATGGATGTGATCCTTTTCCGCACTTTAGGCTTGCTTGTCGTGGCGATATTTGTCGCAATGATCGCCCGACGCATTCGTCTTCCCTACACGGTCGGACTCGTCATCACAGGCATCGCTCTTGCCTTGGCCCGGATCGAAACCGGAGCCGTACTCACGCACGATTTCATATTCGACATAATTCTTCCACCCTTGCTGTTCGAGGCGGCGCTTTGCATCCATTGGAAGGAGCTGCGGCGAGACGCCTTGCCCGTACTGGTGCTCGCGACATTGGGCGTGATTATCTCGGCCTTGGTCTTGGCAGTAGGTGCCGCAGTCGCTTTGCACTGGCCGTTTTCTTCCGCCCTCGTCTTCGGTGTTCTGATCGCTGCGACCGATCCGGTCGCTGTCATCGCAATGTTCAAAGAGACCGGCGTTAAAGGGCGACTGCGCCTGTTGGTGGAAGGCGAAAGCCTTCTCAACGACGGCGTTGCGGCGGTCTTATTCGCGCTCGTTGTCTCTTGGGCACAGGCGACAGGGGGAGAATTAACGACGCCATTGGAGGTTGGTAAAGCTGTGGCACTGACCGCTGGCGGAGGCATCATCGTTGGACTCATTTGCGGCCTAGCAGCAATTGCGGTTTCTGGGCGAACCTCAGATCATCTGGTCGAGACAGCCGTGACAATGGTTGCTGCGTATGGTTCGTTTCTGCTGGCCGATCATTTTCAACTCTCCGGGGTACTTGCGACTGTCGCTGCCGGATTGCTGATGGGAAATCTCGGGGTGCTTAATTTGCGCGATGACAATACATTATCTTTGCGCGGGCGGGAATTCGTCGTCGCATTCTGGGAGTTCGCCGCTTTCATCGCCAACTCTTTCATATTTCTCCTCATAGGCGTGACGGTAGCCGGGATTCCCCTTACCGGAACTGGCGCTGCCGCTCTTCTTGTCATCATCGTGCTTGTACTCATCGGGCGGGCGTTCGCCGTATATCCGCTTTGCCTACTGTTCGCATGGTCGCGATGGGCGATTCCAATTCGGGGGCAACATCTTCTGTGGTGGGGAGGGCTGCGTGGTGCGTTGGCTCTAGCATTGGCATTGGCGCTTCCGCCAGCACTAGCAATGCGGAACGAAATTGTAATCGCCGCGTTTGGTGTCGTCGCATTCTCAGTGTTGGTACAAGGCCTCACAATGTCACCACTCTTGCGAATGCTGGGTTTGATACCGAAAAGGCACTGATTTTCTGCGGATGTCTGCTTATGGCACAAAGCGGACGTTCAGAAGCCACCAATCAATGTCTGCTTTCGGAGTAAGAGCGGACATCACGATGAACGTGCGTTACTTCCGCTTTTGACCCCAAGCGGACATCCACTAGGAACGATTGCAATGCGATAGAGAGCAACATAGCGTTCGACAGGCGGTGCACTCAATACTGACTTCTGGTTCTATGCCGCGCTTTAAGGCAGAACGCCCAGAGGGGTCATTTCCTCTCCGTGGAATGTTCAAATCACCCCCCGGCTTTGCCGTCTTCAGCCAACCATCCTCCGGTGAAACCCGCTCGACGTAGCCCCTTTTGGATATAGGAACAGTCGCGCATCAATCGCCATACCATGCCGCTGCGGAAGTTCTCGATCATTAACACGATCGGACCCTGGTTTAGCCCGAAATGCCATGGCGAAACCCACCAGCCGAATGGGTTGCCGGGTTCGCCCGGATGTGTCGGATTGAACGAAGCCTTGAAGCCATAGACGTTGGACTCTTTCAGCTTCACTTGGTGAATATAGAAATCGATCGCGGGCAGAACAATGTCAGGCGCAAACGGCAAGGAGGCAACGGCAGCCCAGGGCGCTAACGTACCATCATCAGGTCCATAGGGAACGCCGCGTCCGAGATAATCGAAAAAGGTGCGCTCAATACCCTGAAGCTTCAACGTTGCTAGCCCGGGCCCGTCACTAGCCGTAATCCCCCAGCAATACTCCCCATAACCCACAAACTTGCGCGGATTCTCGATAGCATAGCGCTGCTGCACGTAGGTAGCGCGCCGGCTGTTCTCGAAGTAATCAATACCCTTGCTCCGCATGAACGCGTCTTGGATCCCGCGAAAGTCGATCCAGACGTGAGAGAGCTGATGGGTGAACAGCGATCCCGCATAGAGATAATCATAGCCATAGCATTGTTCCCACCGATAGGTGGACAGCCACGCGTCATAGCTGTCTTGGGACAGGGAATGCGTGGGCGAGGCTAACCCTAGAACATAGAGCAACAGGGCCTCGTCATAGCCGTCCCACCGATAGCTGATGAACCCGCTTTCAGGTCGCCACCCATGAGTCACTGTGGCTTTGCCGTTCTGCGCCCAAGCCCAATTACATCGGCGATAGAGCGCATCGGCGAGAGCGCGAATTTCTCGTTCCTCTGCAGTCTCGGCGTCAAAATAGGCGCCAGCCGTGAGAGCGCCGGCCAGTAGGAAGGTGCTATCGATTGTCGACAATTCACAGTCCCAGACGCGCCGGCCTGTCTGCATATCGAGAAAATGATAGTAGAACCCCTGATATCCGGTGGCGTCTGGCTCAGGGCCCTGCGGGCTGTTCCAGAAGAAGCGCAGGGTCGTGAGAGTGCGCTCTACAGCGATACTCCGCTCCCAAAATCCGCGCTCGACACCAACCGGATAGGCGGCGAGCGCAAGCCCGGTAGCGGCAATGCTGGCGGGCCAGTTCGTCTCGGTCTTGTCCATAATCAGCCCGTTGGCTGGGTTCGCCTCGTGTATGAAATAGTTGAAGGTTTCGCGCTGAAGCGTTTCTAATTCCGCTTCACTGATTGGCCGTTTGGTTCTCATGATTTCAACTCTGATTAGCGCGAAGCAAGAAGATCAGAAAAGTTGGGGAAACGGCGCAGCTAGATACGGTGTCGGGCCCAATCAACTGCGGAAGAGCGGCCTCCGTCCTGGCGTAGTGTGCTGATCCGGCTGTCTCACCGCACTTGCTTCACTCTGCTGTGCTTGCTGATTGACTTGATCTGACTTCGACTGTTTGGTTCGGTCGTTCACATTCGGCAGCGTCTTGTCATCGGATATAGTGTCTCCTGTTGCTGCAACCCGCGTCATCGTCACTGACCAGAGTCCGCCATTGGCGCCTGTGAGGAAACCATGCTGGATGCCGATGCACGAGCGTTGTCGATCTTCGTTGGTGGTTGGCGGTTTGCTATGACGTATTGGCCGCCCCAGAGGGCCATCATAAAGATCGCATAAGTGATTACATATAGGACGGGCCAGGATTTGGGCAGCGCACCAGCACCTAGTGACGTCTCACGTGACGGAATATCGGAACGAGACCGGCTCGGCAGAAGCGCAATCAAACGCGTGGCAACCCTTCCGGAATCTCGATGCGCAGATGGCTCGTCCGGTAGTGCCGCGATCAACGAGGTCAATCTCTGAGTCGCGGTCTCTCCCGGCAAATCAGCCAATTTGGCAGCCTCCTGCCAAGGGTCGATGTCCAATCGCGCCAGCGCCGAAAGGACACTGAGCAGCATTCCGTTTCTCTCCTCACCGACCGGCGCGAACAGAAAGTCGTCGAACTCGGATCCAAGGCTAGAAACCGTAGAAGAATGGGTCATTTCAACCACCGGATTGGGCCGCCTCTATGGAATACATAGAATAGGCGACGCAGCATGCGGCACTTCTGCCGCTTATTCTGAAGCCAAACCATATTGCACGGTGGCGTGACGCGCTAGGTTCAGAAACTACTTAACTCGCCTGCTTTCCGGTTTTGCTGCTATGGCGTCGATATCATCCACACCGATCTTGGCGTTTAATCGGGATGCCTTATTTCTTTCTAGATGAGAGATCCCATGCAACAAATTATGCCGCTTCGCCGATCGCGACTCTGCAACTACCCTTTACGGTTTCGTCCGAACATGCACTTTCAGGCGTTTTCCCGATTGGCGCTTGTAGCGAGCCGGAATGGTGCCGACGAGCCGATGGTCTAAGATGATCCCCAGTTTAGGTACGCGGTGATTGGCCATTAGGTAGTTTCCGAGGCTACCGTGAAGGAATCATCGCTCGGTATTTTGCATCACAGTCATCGGTAGGGCCAACCGGCAATCCCGGCTGATGCCGACGGCTATCACCGCTTATGCGCGGTCTACACATTTGATGAGGATGCCATGATTCCCTGCAAGATTGTCTGACCTGATTGAGATCACCTAACTCTTACGCGAGCGAAATATGGCATCAAAGCATTCTGGCCGAACCGAATCGACAACGCAGCAGCGTATGTTGCACGGATCGGCGGCGCCCAATTTCTTGGAATCCGCGCATGAATGGCGGCGCCTGTTCGCGGAAAGCTGGGGCACCTTCCTCCTCGTCATCGTCGCGGCAGGCGCCGCGGTCGTCGGTGCCCAGAGTGGCGGAGCGATCTCCCTGGGTATGAAGGTCATCGCACCTGGCATGATGGTCATGGCGATCATCTATTTCATGGGCGCGGTCAGTGGCGCCCATTTGAATCCAGCGGTCACTTTGGCGTTCGCGGCGCGGCGCAATTTTCCCTGGTCTCGGGTGCCGGGGTATATCACGGCGCAGATCGTCGGCGGCATCGCCGCGGCGTCTTTCCTCCGGGCGATGTTGGGCACGAAAGGATTACTCGGCGCCACGACGCCCGGTCCGGGAGTGAGTGATTTCACGGCGCTCGCCTTCGAAGTATTGTTGACGACCGGCTTGGTCAGCACGATTCTTGGCACCGCTTCGGGCGCCCGTAATATCGGTTCCAACGGCGCTCTCGCGGTCGGCGGCTATATCGCCTTGGCGGGACTTTGGGCGGCGCCGATCAGCGGCGCTTCGATGAACCCGGTGCGCTCATTCGCCCCCGACCTGATCCGCGGTGATATCAGCACCACCTGGATCTATGTCGTAGGTCCGATATTGGGCGCAATCATCGCTGTAGGCTTTGAATGGATCCTCAAGGGCAAACCGACCGCCGCCGGCACGTTGGCGGCGCGGGGCAATTTAAAATGATTGCTCAAACCGATTACGGCGATGGAGCGTTGCCCCGCCCACCGCAAAGTTACGCCGGTGTTGATTGGCTGCAAGACGATCCACGCAATCGGCCGTCATCCTTGTTTATCCATCAGGGTAGCCATGGCCATCGAGATTGAGAGGCGTTTCCTGGTGCATGAGCCGCGCGCCGCGTTCGCCGCGGCGACAAGCTGTCACCACTTCACGCAGGGTTATTTCGGCGGCGTCGACGGGCTGCGTATTCGCGTCCGCGTCGTCTCGGATGCGGGCGGCGATTGCGCGGCGTTGCTGACCTTCAAGGGGATGCGGCGCGGATTATGCCGGCTGGAATATGAGTATCCGCTGGAGCTTGATCGCGCGCGGCGCGCCTTGATCACGCTACCGTCAGCACGGATCATTCGCAAGATCCGGTACGAGATCCATCATCATGATGGCCTCGTATGGTCGGTCGATCGTTTCCAGGATCCCAATAACGGGCTGGTTCTCGCCGAGGTCGAGCTTACCCACCCGGACCAGCAGGTCGAGCAGCCATCCTGGGTCGGTGAAGAAGTCACATTCGACCCACGCTACGGAAATTCCCGGCTGGCACGCTTTCCTTTACCCAGTCTCCCTCACGCTCTTGGTGTTTCGGCTCACGCGGGCTTCGTAAATATCGAAACCGGCTCTGATGGTCCCATGCCGATTTTTTCGTAATCATGCGCTTTTTCTCGCCGGGCAAGGTTGCCGTGGATCCGAAACACGCGCACAGCATCAATCTGAAGCTGCATGACATAAACCAACTCTTCAACACGATGGACCCTTCCCCTTTCATCGAAAAGGACCTCGACGATGGCGCGGAAGAATTTATCGTAGACTGGGCGCAGGAATTTCCACCCGACGCAGCGGTGAAGCTGCGCATAAGCCTGGAACAATGGCCGGCCGAGGATCCCAAGGAGTTGATCGGGCAGGCCGTTCATAATTACTTTTCCCACCGCGCCCAACTTACTCACTTGGAGTTTAGGCGCCTGATAAAACAGGGCCGTACCAGTCTTTTTATAGGCTTGGTATTTCTGGCCGCCTGCCTTGTCGTCATCAGCACATTGCTGCCCGATAACAAGACGGGTACCTGGGCCAGTGTGCCGCGCGAAAGCCTGACAATCGCGGGCTGGGTCGCGATGTGGCGACCGATGCAGATCTTTCTCTACGATTGGTGGCCCTTGCGCCGGAGGGAAAAAATCTATGCAAAGTTGAGCCGCATGCCGGTGGAAGTCGTCCAGCACGGGAAGCCTTGAGCGTTATCAATCGACGGACATGAGGGCTGTCTTGGCTATTTTTGGTCGCAATTCGCTGGGTTGTGATAACCCGTACAAAGCCTGAGAGGTCTGCTTATGGCACAAAGCTGACATTCGGTGATCAAAGCGTAATGTCTGCTTTGAGAGTATGAGCTGACATCTCACAACAGCGCTTCCAATTCCGCTTTTGACCCAAAGAGGAAGTGTCGCTGGCTTGCGACAAGATGCGCCTCGTCGTCGTGAGCAATGCGGAAGCACTGGCGGCCATGCTCGCGCGACTCAGCACTCTTTTTCTGTGATCTTCGATCTTTGCCCTGTGGACATGCCCGATCACGGACGCTAAAGAACTGTATCACAATGCCCACCACACCTGACGCCTCAGTAGTCACAAAGCTTGGCCTTGTCCGGCTCTCACTCCTTGCGGTCGCGACAGGGCTCATCACCGGCCTGGGAGCCGTTCTATTTCGCATGCTGATCGCGGCGATCCACAATCTCTTTTTTCTGGGCATCTTTTCCTTTTCCTATGACGCGAACTTCTTCACCCCGCCCGGGCTGTGGGGAGCCTGGATTATTCTCGCGCCCGTGATCGGCGGCATCGTGGTCACGGCGCTGGTGACGAATTTCGCGCCCGAGGCCAAGGGCCACGGCGTTCCCGAGGTGATGGACGCGATCTTCTATCGCGAGGGCGTCATACGGCCCGTCGTCGCGGCGGTGAAGTCGCTTGCCTCGGCCCTTTCGATCGGCAGTGGCGCCGCGGTTGGACGCGAGGGACCAATCATTCAGATCGGCGCTTCCCTGGGTTCGAGCATCGGTCAGCTTATTTCCATGGCGCCGTGGCAACGCATTACGTTGGTGGCCGCGGGCGCCGGAGCCGGTATCGCGGCGACCTTCAACACACCGATCGGCGGCGTGATGTTCGCGATCGAACTCATGCTGCCCGAGGTGAGCGTCCGCACCTTTCTTCCCGTGGCGCTTGCTACCGGCACCGCAACCTTCGTCGGCAATTGGTTCCTCGGCCCGCAACCGGCCTTCTCGGTTCCGCCCTTGCCAGTGCTGGGCGAACATCCGGCGTCGGTGATCGCGCTCGGCCTCTACGCGCTGCTCGGCGCCGTCATGGGGGTTGCGGCGACCGCCTTTGTGCGCGCGCTTCCCGCTGCAGATAAGCTGTTCGACCGGATTTCGAACGGCTATCTACGGCATGCCATCGGCATGCTGCTCGTGGGCCTGCTGATGTACGCGTTGTTTCGGTATTACGGGCACTATTACGTTGAGGGCGTCGGCTATTCGACGATCCAGGCGCTGCTCACGGGGCAGCT
>Ga0182024_10014512_pt1 | contig 15226 bp, 9 predicted proteins | sample P32metaG_FD_120480 | JGI IMG/M metagenome (GOLD analysis project Ga0182024, IMG submission 120480) | Permafrost microbial communities from Stordalen Mire, Sweden - P3-2 metaG (Illumina Assembly) | ecosystem: Environmental > Terrestrial > Soil > Wetlands > Permafrost | place: Sweden: Stordalen... | reverse complement strand
GTGGGAACAAATTAGGCGGCGTGTTAGAGTAGCGGCCTTCGGAAGCAGGATGAAGAAAAATTCCAATTCAAAACACGCGAGCTTGCCGCCGGAAAAACTGAGGTGGCATTGCGATCCGGCACGAATACCGTTTGAGACGACGGCGGAAGTGGAATCTTCCACCGGAGACACGGGGCAGGACCGTGCGCTGCGCGCGCTGCGTATGGGCGTGGAGCTTACGGCGCCGGGCTACAATCTTTTCGTTTGCGGCCTTTCCGGGACGAGCCGGGGCGGGATGATCGTACGGCTCATCGAAGATATGCACCCCAAGAGCGAGGTCGCTCCCGACCGTTGCTACGTGAACAACTTCAAGAATAATGACCGGCCCCGCCTGCTGACCCTAACGCGCGGACAAGCCAACGCGTTTAAGAAGGAAGTTGAAACCGGAATTGACTTTTTGCGACGGCGCATTCCGCAAGTATTCGAGGGAGAGCCGTTCCAGAGGCAGAAAACGCGCATCGTGGAGCGTTTCACTTTGCGGGAAAAAGAATTGATGGACGATTTCACACGGCGGATCGCGCGGGAGCAGTTTGCGCTGGGACGCATGCAGGTGGGCGCTGTGGCGCTGCCGGAAATTTTTCCAGTGATCGAGGGCGCAATGGTGCCCATTGAGGAAATCCCCAAGCTGGTGCAGGACGGCAAGCTGGAAAGTCCGGCGGCGGAAGAACTGGAGCGCAAGTACGATCAATTCCGTCAAGAATTCACAGTGGTCTATCGCAAGACGCTTTCTCTTTCGCGCGAGCTTGCCAGCGAAATGAGTTACCTGGAGCAAGAGGCGGCGTCGGTGCTGGTAGATGGCGTGATCGAGGAGCTTAAGGAAAAATATCCGAGCACGCAGATTTCGGAGTATCTCGAGGAAGTGCGGCACCACATTCTGGATAATCTGGAACCTTTCAAAGAACGAGAAGGCGAAGAGGAGCAGCCCCCATCGGAGGGCGGCGGCGGGCCTCGCCCGGAACGCACGGATCGCGATCCATTTCGCGTGTATGGCGTGAATGTGATCTTAGCCCACGGCGAGGGGGAGAAATGTCCGGTAGTGTTTGAAACGATTCCGACCTACGCAAATCTTTTCGGGACGATCCATCGCAGCTATGACACGCGCGGCGGATGGAGTTCGGATTTCATGGACTTGCGCGGCGGTTCGTTGCTGCGCGCTGACGGCGGCTACCTGGTGATGTACGCGCTGGATGCGTTGACGGAAACGGGAGTTTGGCGGACGTTGAAACGAACTCTTAATCACGGAAAACTGGAAATTCAACCTGTGGACGTATTTTTCCCGTTCAGCACCGCGGCTCTGAAGCCGGAACCGATCGATACACACGTGAAGATCATTTTGATCGGCGACCGCGACATGTACGAGCTGCTTTACGATTTCGAGGAGGATTTCCGGAAGATCTTCAAAGTACGCGTGGAATTCGACGAAGAAATGAATTGGAGTGATGAAATCATCCGCGAGTACGCGGGGCGGCTACGCGCGATTTGCAACGAAGAAGGGCTTTGCCCGTTCGATCGCACGGCATTCGCGTCACTTTTGGAGCACGGCGTGCGGCTGGCGGGGCGCAGGGGAAAAATTACCGCGCGGTCTTTCGATATTGCGGACCTGGCGCGCGAGGCATGCTATGTGACGAGGAACGAAAAGCAGACAGTGGTGACCGCCGAGCACGTTCGCAAAGCGCTGGACGCGAAAGTGGAGCGGCACAATCTGACAGAAACGAAAATCCGCGAAATGATCGATCAGAACTTACTGTTCATCGACACCACCGGAACGCGCGTGGGCCAGGTGAACGGATTGAGCGTGATTGAAATCGGTGGCTATCCGTTCGGCAAGCCTGTGCGCATCACCGCGACGGCGTCACTTGGTAAAGCGGGGATCGTCAATATCGAACGCGAGTCGAATTTGAGCGGGCGTTTTCATGATAAGGGCGTGCAAATTATTTCAGGGTATTTGCGGCGCACGTTTGCCCAGGATAAACCGCTCTCGCTTTCGGCGAGCCTCTGCTTCGAACAATCCTATTCGGGAGTTGACGGGGACAGCGCCAGTTCAGCTGAAGTGTACGCTTTGCTCTCCGCGCTTTCCGAACTTCCGATCAGGCAGGAGCTAGCGGTGACCGGTTCGGTGAATCAGCACGGCGACATTCAACCGATTGGCGGCGTGAACCAGAAAATCGAAGGATTTTACGACGTGTGCAAATTGAAAGGACTGACCGGAAGGCAGGGTGCGCTCATTCCGGCGGAGAACGTAGACGATCTAATGCTGCGCGATGAAGTAATCGAGGCGGTGAGAAAAGGACAATTTCATATTTATCCGGTGGGAACAGTGGAGCAAGGGATCGAAATCCTTACGGGTGTGGATGCCGGCAAAAGGAATTCGACCGGAAAGTATGGAATCGGGAGCGTTTTTGCGAAAGTGAACTCGCGACTGCACGAGATGGCCCAGGCCATGCGGAAATTCCACTAACGATACATCTCTCGGCGTAATAGACGATTGGGAATCAGATTTCGGAATTCTGCGCGGTTAAATTAAGCGCCTCATTTCAAGCACAACTTCCTGAGTTTTTCCGTTTCGCTCGATCAAGAGTTTATATTTGTGGCCAACTTGGCGAAAAAGATTGCGCAAAGCAGGGAGCGTCATATCGGCGGCGGCCTCGGTATCGACTCCAGCAATGATGTCCCCCTCGTGAATGCCGTTCGAAGCAGCGGAGGTCCCCGGCTGCACGCGCACGATTTCAAAGGTCTTGAGGTTTGAACCCTTGGCGACGATGGAGAGGCCGCTCATGTCTTCTTCGGCGAACTTGTTGAATTCCAAGTTTGGTTCGATGATTATGCGTTGATGGGGAAGATCAAAGATCACGTTGAAGCGGCGAAGAAAATCGGCGCCGATTGCACCCGCCACGGTTGCGTCACCGCCCTTTACGGGATTCGACTGAGAAAAAGCGGCCACAGGTTCTTGCACCGTGAAAGGCCCAAACTGAAAGGTTTTCAAGCGGCCGAGGAAAATCTTGGCGCCTGCATCGAGTTGTGGGTAGGACACGGCGATAGTTTTGAAATGCCAAGAGGAAAAGCGGTGAGCTTCTGTGTAAGCCTTCGAAAACACGATGGCGGCATCGAGTGCGGTATTCACTTCAAAACTAGCTTCCGTTGTTCGATGGCCGGGAACTTCAAACTTCGCACGAATCAGGGGAGCGGTTCCAAGGAAAGTCGCGGGAAAATTTTTCCCGGTGCCGGAATATGTGAAAGTGGCGGGGTCGTAAAGCTGCACGGTTTGCCTAAGATAATTGACCACAATAACCAAACGATTGAAAAAGTCCGCTCCGAGAGTTCCTTGGTAAAGCAAGCCCGTCTGCGAGCCGAAGGTGTCTTTGCCGGCGACGGTGAGTGCACTCATAGGCAACTGCACGCCTGGAAGAGTAAGCAGGCAATTTCGTATGGTCGAATCTGGGGCGCCAGCGGAATTCGAGATGTTGGGTGCGTAACCCGGATCCACTGATGTTGCGGCCGCGCTGGAATCCAGTTCGAACAGCAGGGGCTTGCCCTGGTCGATTCTCACGGGGATAAAAATAAGGTTGCCAATGAAAGCGGCGGGATTTTGTGCGGCATTTCCGCCGTAAGCGAACTGCGCGGGTGCTGAATTTTCTTGAACTGTTGGCGCAGGCGATTGTCCGGGAAGCGAGGATTCAAATACGAAGCCGAGAGTCGCGATGAAGATCAGAAGGACAAAAGGGACAGTTCGCCGGCGCATTCACTCTCCTCGTGGTGGATAAACAATCTGCGGCCGGAAATAACGGCTACTGGATGTAGTAGTCAAAGTAGATTCCGCCGGAATCTTTCCACCATCCGTTGGCGCTTGCTTTTAGATGGCGATTGATCAAGCCGGGTTTTATGAGGCGCAACATTTCGGCGGTCGGAGGATTGTTCTGGTTGGATTGTTTCGCCGATTCCATTTGCTCAACGAAGCGCGCAATGATTTTATCCCACGGAATCTTTCCCATATCCGCACCACCAAGTCCGGAAAGTTTCTCAGGTAAGAGTTGGCGCAAGCGCACGAATTCGGGATTGGAAAGAACTGAATCTTGAGAGGCCATCGAAGGGGTCTTACCGTTAATCCGTGCGACGGCATCACGGACCATCGCTTTCCGCGGACCGGTAATGATGAATTGCGGTGTTACGGCGAGATAGTAGGAGCTGCGGCGTTGCTGTCCGCTTTCCGGATCGCGATAGGGAAACGACAAGTCCAGGTAAGTGGTGCCTCCCGAAGTGTCTTCGGCGGCAATGAATTTTGCGAGAGCAGCCCGCAGGAGCCTGAGCACGTCCGGCTGCTTTTGAACGGCGACAGCATACATTTGTTGCGATTCGCCATCTTCGGCGAATGAGATGCGACTGCCAAATTCTCCAGTGAAAAGCTGTAGGGCGTCAGATACAGACATTCCCAAGAAACCCTGGGCCATGGCCTCCGCGCCAAGCAAGCCCGCGGACTGCTGCGAAGTCATCGCTCCCACCGCGGCTTCGCGGACAATCTGATACAGCGCCGAAAAATTAAACTTAGAAATGCTGAAATACGGGCCGGCGTCGACAATCGCCTGGGTCTGGAAGGTGGCAGCGCTGGAGCCGGCAACGTCGAAGAGGCTTCCGGCGGAAGTATCGCCGAGTATCGCGCCATGCGCGCGAGTTGCTTCACCGGAAAAGCTTATGGCGCCGCCGGCCGCGTGGATTTTCTCCCAATGGACGCTACGGATAAACCGCGCGACGGGCTGATCTTTTTGATCGGAGGGTATCCATTTATCCGGATCGGGGAAATGGATGAAATATTCCAAGGCGGCATCCTGCCCGATATATGGACGGACTGCCAAGTATTCCGGAATATCGATGACCGATGATGCGGGTTTTGTGGACGAGCTAAAGCGCGTCACGAGATCCTGTATGCAATCTTTCTGGGTAGCAACCAGAAAGAAGTTGCCCGCCAGCGTGCTGTAGGTGGTGCTGGTGGTCGCGGCGGCATCGTTCGCCGTTTCGGTCCTGACTTCGATAGTGCTACCGCCAAAAGTATAAGTGGAAACTTGCGGCTTGGTTTTGCTGCCAGCTTGCGCAAGGGCTTTCAATTTTTGAACCAAGCCGGCTTTGCCGGTGACGTTGTAAACGAAAAACGCGCTGGCCAGATGCGATGCATCCGGCGTCTTAGCGGAAGATTGTGGATTTGCAATGAAGCCGAAGGCGGCGGGATTGTCGAGCAACGAGATCAGATCGGTGAACTGCAAGGCCGGGACGGCAGGACTAGCCTTTTGCTGCCATTCCAGGAAACGCTTCGCAAGAGTTTGGCGAACAGGATCGAAATCAGGATCTTCGAGGAGCTGCAGCATATGGTTTTTCTTGTCGGCATTACCGAGAAATGATCTGCCGCGCCATTGCATGTAAAAGAGCGTGTTTTGCGGTAATCGCTCGGAAATGGAAGGGGCTTGCGCAAACAAAGGACCCGCGGCAAAAAGGGAAAGTAGAATCGCGGTCGCGGCTACGCGGCAAATCGTGTGAGGGTCAAGTCTTAAATTGCTGCGCTGGCCACTATGCCACGGTCTTTTCGTTTTCACGCGCTTGTCCCCCATTTTTTTCGATTGTTCAAACAAACGCCGGACGATTCGAGCTCGTAATCTCTCGAACCTACTTTCCCGGCGGCGCGCTCGAGGACGAACCCGCCGGCGTGGCTGGCGGAGCAGAACGCGCTGACTTTGGAGTGCTCAAGTAGCCCTTGGCTTGATCCTTGCTGAGATCGAACACAACGATTTCGTAAGGCGCGCGAGCTCCGCGGACATAAAACTGTATAGGTTCGCCGACAGTTTTGTCTTTCTTCTCAATGCTCTTGTCATCGGCCACAACGTTGAGCGTGTACTTGTAACGCTTGGTGTCAATCTTCCGAAGGGAAACCTGAATCGGACCAACGTGCTCGGGTCCCTTAGTGTTTTTATTGAGATTGAATTCGAAGATGTCGCGCTCGCCGAGGCGTTTGAGCTCTTCTACTTCGTCATGATTACGCGCGATCAGGCCGCTCTGTACGCCCAGGTCGCCGATGGTGCTTTGCAGCTTGCCCTTGGTACTTTCCAGGTCTGCTTTGGTGGCATCGGCTTCGGATTTGGTTCCGCTGAGTTCGGTGGCTACTTGTCCAAATTTCGTGGAGGTGTCGGCTTGTACCGCGCCGATTTGCTGATGAAGTTCCGCGTCGCTCTTCTGCTGGTCCTTCTTGATGGATTGAGCAAGGCTGCGGGCGCGCGCGAGCTCATCCTGAGTCAACCCGAGTTTTTGCGAAGTGACATCGAGCTGGCCTTTCAAGTCGGCAACGCGCGAATTCGTCTTGTCGATCTGCGCAGCCAGCGCTTGCGTTTTGCGGTCCGCATCGTCGAGACCCTTATGAAAATTCTGGCGCGCGGCGTAACCGGCGTAAAGCAAGTAACCAACCAGCGCAAAAGCGATGACGAAAAGCAGCGTTACCCAACGCGGCAGACCTGCTTCGGTCACGTGGGTCACTTCAACAGGCGTGTTCGGATTCGAACTCATCGAGCCTCCTTGGATCAGAGCGGTCCCCGCCGCTCCATATATAAGACGGAATTATGGCTGACGCTCAAGCGGAAGTCTATGCCCGGCGCGAGACTTTGTTACTTGCTCGCGAAGGCCAATCTGCCTGCACGGTGGTAGTTAAACCGCCTCGAGGGGTGAATTCTCCAGTGACGCGGAACCAAGCGGGGCGCACTGCCGCCACAAAGTCGCGCAACATGCGGTTCACCGCATTCTCGTAAAATATTCCGAGATCGCGGTAAGCGAGCAGATACATCTTGAGGGACTTCAGTTCGAGGCAAAGCTTTTTCGGCTGGTATTGAATGGTAATCGTGCCGTAGTCAGGCAAGCCGGTTTTGGGGCAGACGGAGGTGTACTCCGGAAAACGAATGGTGATTTCGTAGCCGGGGAAATGATTGGGCCAGGTTTCTAATTCCGGAAGCTTGGCATCAATCCCGGCCCGCGCGTGGGCGGCTGTGTAGTCGGGCATCTTATGGTTCCTTTCGAGAAACATTCTACACGCGCGGGTGCGCGGAACGGAATTTCTGCAACTTGCTCCAGGTGGCAGTTTTATGTATTCTGCGGACGAAAACAGGAGCGATTTCGCCCGATGATCTGTCCGCAGTGCCGCAGCGCCAATGTCTTTCGATCTCACCGCGACGGCCTGATCGATTACATCCTTACAGTTTCCAGCTTGCGGCCATGGCGCTGCCACACATGCGATAACCGTTTCTATGCCTGGCGCGTGGCGGTGGCTTTCGAGCGATTTGCCCATTGCCCAAAATGCGGCAACTTCGACTTGCAGCACATCTCCGGTGAGCGAGTGGATGGGGGAACTTTATTCAACTTGAAGCGGAGACTGCGATTTCCCGCTTACCGCTGCGACCCTTGCCGCGAGAGATTTTTCAGCGTAAGGCTCTTCAGGCGTATACGCCCTTCGATGATCACGGATGGAGTTGAACGACCCGTCGCGGGATAGGCGCTTACGGCGTTGTGGCGGCGTACAAACTCCAGAACCTCAACTTCAAAAAACGAACTAAAGTTTCGTCAGTGTATGTCGCCGATTTGGAACCTGAGGACTGACATGGCGGCGGCGTAATCGTATTTGGCGCTGGTTTGTGTAATTTCGGCCTCAGTCATATTTAATTGTGCCTGACTGAGCTCGATGATGGAGCTGAGACCGAGCTTGTAGCGCTGTTGAGCGAGGTCGAGCGCTTGGGTGGCCTGATTCAAGAGTTGCTGTGTTACGTCCAAACGTTGAAATGCTGAATTGGCATCGAGCCAAGCCTTGCGAACATCGCGCGTAACGCGATTTTGCAAGTCGCGAAGATATTGCTCTTGCGCGTGGGCCTCTGCAGTAGCTTCGGCATGCAAGGCATTGAACTGGCGTCCGTTGAAGATGGGAATGTTGACGTTAAATCCTGCCGCTGCGTAACGGTTTCCGCCGAGAGCAGTTTCGTGCACGGGAGTAAGTCCCGCCACTCCGATCGTCGAAATTGTGGGAAACCAAAGGTCGCGCTCGCCGGTTGCGTAACTTTGCGCTGAGTTAACGTTCAGGCGTCCGCCGATTAGTTCCGGGCGATTTTGCAAAGCTTGCGAAATTAACTGAGTAATGTCGGCAGGGGGTGTAGTAGGCGCAGATTCGTCCGAGAGGGTGAAGGATTTTTGATCGGAATATCCCAGGGCGGTGGATAAATCCGCGTAGGAAGCTTGCAAATTATTTTGGGCCTGAATGAGAAGTAACTGCGCTTGAGCCAAATTCACATTTGCGAAACTTACATCGAGTCCCGATTTCAGTTTATTTTTTTCCAACTCGGTAATTTGGTCGGAGACTAGCTGGCGATCTTTAACGGTCTCCTCCGCTACTTTCAAAACTGCCTGGGACTTCAGAACGGCGTAATAAGCCTGATCGACGGCTACCAAGACGTCGGCCCGCGAAGTGACGACGTTTTCTTGCTGCGCTTGCGCGTGCTGGCTGGCGCTCTTCACGAACTCGTGGGTGCGCCCGAAGTCGGTGACAAGCTGGCTTACGGTGAGGCCATTGGCGTAGCGGTCGTAAATGATCGAGTTGCTCAACGAACCGGCGGTTACGCGGCTGTCGGTTTCGGACTCGACCCCAGTAAGGCTTCCAAACACCTGCGGGTAGTATGCCGAGCGAGCTTGCGTGACCTGGGCCTTGGCGGCATTCGCCTGATATTGAGCGCCCTGGATTTGCGGATGATTTTCAATCGCTATTTTCTCGGCATCTGCGAGCGTGAGACTAGCAGGGGTTTGCGCGCGGCAAGGAACGGCGCAGAGCGCGAAGAATAAAAAAAAGGAAAATCGCAAACGCGAGGGCATCAGTGAGCCTCCTCCGGCATGGTGGCGATGCTTGGGGCGGTGCGCCGCTGGTAAATCAGCAGATACGCCGCTGGAACCACGAAGATGGTGAGAATAATGGATGAAATCAATCCGCCGATGATCACTCGCGCGAGAGGAGCGTAGGCTTCACTGCCGGTCTCGAGTTTGAAAGCCATGGGGAGCAGGCCAACGACGGTGGCTAACGAAGTCATCAGAATCGGGCGAAGGCGAATGCGGCAGGAATGCGCCACAGCTTCAACCAGTGTGTGGCCCTGCGAACGAAGAACATTCGCAAAATCCACGATCAGGATGCTGTTTGAAACAACCATACCTTGCAGCATCACGATTCCCATGAGCGATTGAATGTTGAGGGTGGTGCCGGTAAAGGCGAGAGTGAAAATTACGCCGACAAGCCCGGTGGGGACAGCTAAAACGATGAGAAATGGGTCAACAAAGGAAGCAAACTGGGCGACGAGGATCAGGTACACAAGAAGCACGGCCAGGAGGAGCCCTATGCCAAAGCTCTTGAAGGAAGACTCCATGGTGACCACGAGGCCTCTGACGTTAATACGTATGTTGGCGGGCAATTTCGTATTGGCGATGATCTTCGAAATTGCTTTCGCCGGAGCCCCAATGTCCTCGCCGGTCGGCGCGACGTACACATCGAAAGTTCGCTGCAATTGGTAGTGGTCCACTTCAGTTGGCGTTTGGATCTGTGTGACGTCGGCAACCTGATTTAGATAGGTCGGCATTTTCAGCTTGGCGGAGCGCAGCGGCATGGCCTTGAGGTCTTCAATCGATTTCACCTGATTCTCAGGGTACTGAACGCTGACGAAATAATTGTTACCGGTTTTCGGATCGACCCAATAGCTGGGCGCAATCATCACGTCAGAGGTAAGAGCGGTGATGACGTTATCGACCACTTCTTTGGGACTGAGGCCGAGTTGACTTGCGCGTTCGCGGTTCACGTTCAACTGAAGTGCGGGATAATCCATGTCCTGCGGGATGTAAACATCCGAAACGCTGGGGATGGCTTTAATTTCGCGGGCCAAGTTCTGAGCGATATTGTTAGCGGCTGCCAAGTCCATTCCGCTTACCTGCACGTCAATGGGTGCGGGCATACCTTGATTTAGGACCGCGTCAACCAAGCCGCCGGACTGGAAATACGTGCGTAATTGGGGGAGCTGTTTCGCGATGCGCGCGCGAACGTCGTTCATATAGATGAGGCTGCTCACTGAATGGTCTTCCTTCAGGCCAACCTGCACGGTGGCGGTGTGCATGCCGGAATTGGGCGTAAATAGAGCCGAGAGGTCGGGAAAGACGCCGATGTTCGAAACGATCGTGCTCAGATCTTCTGGTTTTACCGCTTGGCGCACAATCTCTTCGACCTGCTTGATATAGCCTTCGGTGACCTCGATGCGAGTACCGGTGGGGGCCTTTACGTTGATGACGAACTGCCCGGCATCTGAGCGCGGGAAAAATGCGACTCCGATTAGAGGAGTCAAGAGAAAGCAGAGCAAGAAAAATGCGACGAAGCCCCAGACTACCAGTAACGGACGATCCAGAGCGCGGCGGACCCATCGCTCGTAAAAGTTGAGCATCTGCTCGAACCTGGAGTTGAATTTTTGGTGGAAACGCTCGCCCCAGGATTTCTTCGAGGGTTCCGCCTCTGCGCCATGCCCGTGAACAGCTTTGAGAAAATAGGCACAGAAAAGGGGAACCACGGTTACGGCATCGAAGTAAGACGCGAATAAGGCCAAGACAACGGCAAGAGCCAACGCGGAGAACAAGTACTTACTGACGCCGAACAGCAGTGTGACGGGAAAAAAAACAACTACAGCAACGAGCATGATAGCGAGAACGGGGAGCGCCACTTCGTTTGCGCCTTTCACGGCTGCGATCTTTGGGTCTTCGCCGAATTCAATGTGGCGATAAATGTTTTCAAGGACCACCACGGAGTCGTCAATTAAGCGCGAGAAAGCCAGCGCCAAGCCGCTCAGGACCATGCTGTTGACGGTCATGCCGGCCGAATGGAGCACGAAAAAAGTGATCATCACGGAGAGCGGGATAGAGAGGAAGACGGCGGCCGTAGCGCGGAAACTCCCTAGAAACATCCAAATCATAATGGCAGTTAGAAAAATACCGATGCCGCCTTCGCGGAGCACTGTGGAGATCGCGCCCTTGACGAAAAGAGATTGGTCAAAAACGACGTGGCTTTTGAGTTGAGCAGGAATGTCGCGAAGAGTTTTAATGGCTTTTTTGATTCCCTCCACCACGGCGATTGTGTTGGTGTCACCGCCTTGCTTCAGAATGGGGACGTACACGGATTTCTGGCCGTCCACACGCACGATGTTGTATTGCAGGAACGAGCTGTCCACTGCCTTCCCGATGTCTGAAACGAATACAGAATTCTGGCCTTCCGTTTTCAAAGGAATGTCGTTGATGGCGGCTGCGTTGGGAACTTGCGCGTTGGTGTAGATGTTGTAATCCAAGGGGCCGATACGCACGTCGCCTGCGGGCAGAATCAGATTCGATTCATCTATGGCGCGGACGACGTCCATGGGGCTGAGTTCGTGGGCCTGCAGTTTCAGCGGATCTACGTTCACCATAATTTGCCGATAACGGCCGCCGTAAGGTGGAGGCACGGTGGCGCCCGGAACGTTTGCGATCTGGTTGCGAATAGTGAACTGCAAATAATCGTGAAGCTGTGTTTCGCTCAGGCCCTGGCCTTCTACGGTAAGCAAGCACACCGGAAGGCTCGACGCATCAACTTTCATCACCACGGGCGGAAGAGTGCCTTGGGGCAGGCGACGCAGATCGGCCATCGCCAGATTTGAAATCTGTGTGACGTCGGCGTTGGCATCTGTGCCGGGTTGGAAATAAATCTTGATCAGGCTCACGCCCGCCATGGAGCGCGATTCCATGTGGTCGATGCCGCTGCCGAGAGTGAAGAAGCGTTCGAACGTGTCGGTAATATCGGCTTCGATTTGCTCGGGAGGCATGCCGTTGTAAAACGTGGCTACCAGCACCACCGGAATGTTGATGGGTGGGAACATATCCACGGGCATTTGCACCAAGGCGGTGAGGCCTAGCACGCAGACGAAAAGACAAAGAACGATGATGAAATATGGGTGGCGCAGAGAAAATGTTGGCATGGATGTCTCTTAGTCCGTGCCTGCGGGGGCGGTGACGACTTGGGGTGATACGAGTTCGCCCACCTTGAATTGGTTTTGCTCGCCAAAAATGACCATCTCGTTTTCGTTCAGGCCGGATAAGACTTCCGCCTGGCTGGCGGTTTCGATGCCGAGCTTAACCTCGCGTTTTTCAACGCGGTTTGAAGAATTCACCAGCAGCACAGTGCCTTGGCCGTTGCCTGACGATTGCACGGCCTGCACCGGGATGCTCAGAGCTTGTGAAGCAGAACGAAGAGGAATTTTCACCGATGCATACATTCCGGGAACGAGGAGGTAGTTTGGGTTGGGGACTTGAACTTCAGTGTGCATCGTGCGGGTTTGCGTTTCGATCTGGCCGGACAATCGCACGATTTTTCCGGTGAATGCGTCTTTGGCACCGGAAACCTTGATGTCCACCGTATCGCCGACATGAACATCCGTGACGGCTCTTTCCGGCAGCGGGATTACCAAACGCAAAACGTTGTTTTGCGAAAGCTGGCACAGCGCAAGGTCGCCCTTATTCGACGAGGTGCCCGCGGGAAGCAACGAGCCGGTGTAGGCGTAAATCTGAGTGACCACACCATCGAAGGGCGCGGTGATCCGCGCGTATGCAAACATGGCTTGGTCTTTTCCGAGAGCCGCTTTGGCTGCGAGAAATCCCTGCTCGGCGGCGGACACGGCATCTTTCGCGGAAGAAACTCCTGCGCTGGCCTCCAAGTCTTTGCCCTGCGCTGCGTCAATTTCTTCCTGGGCGACTAGTTCGGGCCGGGACTTTTGCACATCGGCGAGCCGGGAGTAGGTTAGGTGGGCAACTTTGTAAGCAGACTCCGCCCGATTGAGTTCCTCGCGAGCACGCCCAAGGTCCTGCTCACTTCGGCGGGCGCTCGCTTCATCCTGCTGCAATTGTTGCTGCAGTTCGGGGATTTCCAATTCCGCAAGGATTTGGCCTTGCTTAACGTGCGTGCCCCAGTCCACGTATAGCTTTTTGATATAGCCGGAGACTTTTGCGTACACTTCAATTTCCTGAAGCGGCTCGAATTCCGAGGCGATTTCGAGCTCATTATTCAGATCGCGACGGACGACTTTTACGACGGGCGCAGAGGGAGCATGCACAGCATCCTCGGCTTCCGCTTTACGGTCGCCGCCGCAGCCGGATAACAGAACGCCGAACACTCCTGCGGCAACCAGCAGCGCCGCGCGAAAACGTCTTTCGTTTCGTTTCATTTCATCATTCGTAGATATTTGAAATTTCATTTGTTTGGGAACTTCGTTGAATTGGATTCCATACTCCGGAGCGTTTCGTTCAGCTTTGCGACTGTGAAATCCTTGGAGTGGCATAATTCGATGAGGGCCTTCCTCTTCAGTAAGATGTCGTGTGCGGCTGAGGCGACGCGTGCGGCAATCTCACGTGGAATAGTTTGAACCCCGTGCAGGTCTCCTTGAACCAAATCACCCGGGTTAACCTGCAGTCCACCCAGCTCGACACTACTTCCGAAATCAAAAACGTGCGCGTATCCATGCGACACGGACACATTGCCAGCGAACATTTGGAATCCAGCGGCGTACACAGCAGGAAGATCGCGTACGGCGCCGTTCGTTACGAGGCCGGCACATCCCAGAGCGAGCAGAATGTTCGCGTGAACCTCACCCACGAAGGCTCCCAAGCCCGGGTGGGAATCTGTGTCCTCGATAACTACGACCCGCGGCTCGGGAATCGTGCGGATATATTGCCACCAGTCTGGCCGGGCGTAATAACTGTGCCCTTCCATCGGCGGATCAGCCGTCCGAATTCTTGCCGTAGCGGCGTAGCCAACCAACGGCGGAAAGTCTGGAAACATGGAATGGACGCTGGAATTCGCAAACCCCGTGTTTCGCAGACGGACGTCGAACGTCTCGATCGCGCTTGCAACCACGCACGTGCTCAATTTGCGGAACTCGCCCAGCAGTTCGGGAGAAAGAGGTTCCGGATTCATGGCAACTCCTCTCGCAGAAATAGCCCGCGATGAACTTGGCCTAAAGGCACCCGACATAACCTAACAATTTAGTTTGGTCTTAGAAGCGAACGTACTTCTTCTAACAGAGTGGGGATGGAGGGGAGCGATGCTGGACAGAAACCGTGACCCCCACCGAGGGGAGGGGTAAGTTCGCTTCTTCTTTTGTGGCGTATCTGTTGAGAACCTCAGATTTTGGCGGCAGTACTTTTGCGACCGGAGATAAGCGCTCGCGCTGAACGACAACACGAGACGGAGCCGCCTTCATCTTGGCGGCAATGTTCACATAGTGCGTTGGATTTGATTTGGGAAAATACTGGCTATTTTTGGCAAGAGTCGATAGGCCCGCTACCGCGAATAACAGAACGACGATTGAAACGTTTAAGAGGGTGAGTTTGACTAACTTACTTCTCATCGGCTGAGCGTCCCTGCCCTGCAAAGACATGCTGCTTAAGATGCTTACTTCTCAATTATGTCCGGGCGTTGAATTGAAAGCAACAGCGGCAAAAAAATACGGGACGCCCGATACAATAGGCGTCCCGCGTCTTCGATTCACGTTTTCCCGTGTGCGCTCAGGGAAGGACGTAGCGAAGATCTATGTATTGGAGAAATGCATGGGCGTTTCTGGGAGCTGAACCCGACACGGACCAGGGCGTACGCTCCACCCAGGAAGACTGCGTGATGAATTGCAGCTTCCCGTGGTTCGGAGTTCCCCAGATCGTCTTGGTAATCCCAAAAGTGGCTTCCTGAAACGATTTGTTATTGGTGTTGGCCGATCCCGGGAATCCAAAACCGGTACAGAAGAAACCGGACACGCCAAGGCAAGAAGGAGCCGGTGTAGCCGTGCTGGCAACAGCGCCGCCGAAGTTACGCTGGAAGTAGGCGCCGCTGTAGTACGCGTCAAATTCAAAGCGAGGCGTGACCTGATATTCGAATCCCGCGACTCCCGACCCGTAATGAATTGGTGAAAGTTCGCCGTCGGAATTGACGATGGCATCAGGGCCCAAGCCTCCGATATAGCGACCGTTGCCGGCACCGTAGAGGGTGTTGGCAATTAGACGAAAGTTGTGGAACGCCTCGAAACTCGCATTGAGTGAACCGGAGCCTTCCGTTATGGAATTCGTATCCGACGGTGATTCAATATTG
>Ga0182024_10014511_pt1 | contig 15226 bp, 14 predicted proteins | sample P32metaG_FD_120480 | JGI IMG/M metagenome (GOLD analysis project Ga0182024, IMG submission 120480) | Permafrost microbial communities from Stordalen Mire, Sweden - P3-2 metaG (Illumina Assembly) | ecosystem: Environmental > Terrestrial > Soil > Wetlands > Permafrost | place: Sweden: Stordalen... | reverse complement strand
TTCTGTTTCCCTCTTGGCCGGAGTCTTGAAGATCACGGGCGTAACGTCAAACTCAATCATACGGCCCAGCAGAAAGAAGCCGGTATAATCGGCCACGCGAGCGGCCTGTTGCATGTTGTGCGTGACGATCACGATGGTGCAACTGTCTTTGAGCTGGAAAATGAGATCCTCGATTTTCGCGGTCGCGATCGGATCGAGCGCGGAGCACGGTTCATCCAGCAGCAGTACTTCGGGATTCACCGCCAGCGCCCGCGCGATGCACAGCCGCTGCTGCTGCCCGCCCGAAAGTCCGTACGCGGACTGGTGCAGCTTATCCTTCACTTCGTCCCACAACGCCGCTCGAATCAGGCTGTGTTCGACGGAGTCGCGCAGCGCGGCCCGGCTGGGATATCCGTTGATTCGAAGACCGTAGGCGACGTTTTCGAAAATCGACTTGGGGAACGGGTTGGATTTCTGAAATACCATCCCCACGCGGCGCCGGACGTCGGACACATCCAGCGAAAAGATATCCTCGCCGTCGAGACAGATCTCGCCCTCCACGCGGCTGTGCCGGACGCTTTCATTCATCCGGTTCAGGGTTCGCAGAAAAGTCGACTTGCCGCAGCCGGAGGGCCCGATGAATGCGGTGACGCGTTTATCGTACACCTGCATATTGATACCGTGCAAGGCCTGAAATTTTCCGTAGAAGAAGTTCAGATCGGTGGCGCTGAGCTTGGATGCCGTGACGCCCGGCCGGGGGTCGCCAGGGCTCGGCATGGCGATTTCGGGCATGGTCATGTGCGGTTCGGTAGAAGATCGGGATTGGCCGGAAGCCTGCATTTTATCACCTGTCGCATTTCTAAGATCTGGTTATCAGTCGATTACGTTACTACGCACTCCCTGACGGTCGTGGTTCAGAAATCAGCGCCTCATTACGCACTCCCTAACGGTCGTGCCTCAACGGTCGTGGTTCAACGGTCGTGCCGCATTACGCGCTCCCTGACGGTCGTGCCGCATTACGCGCTCCCTGACGGTCGTGCCTCAACGGTCGCGGTTCAATGAGCTACGTGGGCCTTCTTTGCAAGAATCAGGCGCGCCACGATGTTCACGCCCAACACCAACGTCAAAAGAACGAAACCGGCGGACCAGGCCTGCTGGTGCCAGTCATCATACGGCGAAGTAGCGTATCTGAAAATCATCACCGGGAGCGCGGAAGTCGGCTGATTCCAGCCGGGACTCCAGAACTGATTGCCAAAACTGGTGAACAACAGAGGCGCGGTCTCGCCCGCGACACGTGCCAGATTCAACATGATTCCGGTAACGATGCCGGCCTTCGCGGCTGGAATCACCACCGTAAAGATGGCCTTGGATTTAGAGGCGCCGAGAGCCATCGCGCCTTCGCGCAGAGACAGCGGCACGCCTCGCAGGAATTCCTCGGAACTGCGTATGGCGATCGGAATCATCATGACGCCCAGCGCCAGTCCGCCCGCGAACGTCGAAAAATGCTTTTGCGGAAGAACGATCAGCGCGTACGCGAAAATCCCCATGACGATGGATGGGACGCCGTTCAGCAAATCCGTGGTGTACCGCACGAGGAACGAAAATGTCGATCCGCCGAACTCCGCCAGGTATACGCCGCCGAGAAAACCGATGGGGACGCCGACGCACGTTGCCAGAAGCAGGAGCTTGGCACTGCCCAGAATCGCGTTAGCCATCCCGCCGCCCGTCTCACCCGTCGGAACCGGGAGTTTGGTGAAGAAATCCCAGGTGAGGCTTTTCGCGCCGTGAACGAAAAGGTAGCCCAGAACGAAGACCAGGGTGCCCGCCGCGAAAAGCGTGCATAAACCGGTGATGGTCAGCATGATGGCGTTGACTATCTTGCGGCGCGTTTTGTTGAGGCGGCTGCTCACGCCGATCCCTGTCACGCCGATTCCTTTCCCGCCGTGCTCAACACCAAAAGGCGGGCGATCGCATTGATGGCGATGGTCAGGGCGAATAGGACTAGAGCAAGCTCGATGAGCGCACTAAGGTACACGCCCGCGCTCGCTTCCGCGAATTCGTTGGCGAGTTCCGCAGCGATGGTGGAGGCGGGCGCGAACAGCGACGCCCGGATCTTGGCCTCGTTGCCGATCACCATCGTAACGGCCATGGTCTCGCCCAAAGATCTCGCCAGCGCCAGGAAAATCGACCCGTAGATTCCGCTTCGGGCGAAGGGGACCACCACGTTCCAAGTGGTTTCCCAGCGCGTCGCGCCCAGCGCGAGGGCTGCCTCGCGCTGATCGTTGGGAACCGACAGAATCACTTCGCGCGAAATGGAAATAATGTACGGGATGATCATGATCGCCAGCACGACGCCGGCCGTGAACATGCTCACGCCATAGAACGGACCTTGAAACAGAGGCGACCACCCCAGGACGCTGCGGATGTAAGGCTCCGCGGACGTAAGAATCGGCACCAGGACAAAAATCCCCAGCAACCCGAAGATGACGCTGGGCACCGCAGCCAGCAATTCGATCAGGAACGTAAGAGCGGACGAAAGCCCTGGAGGCGCAAGTTCGGCCAGGAAGATCGCCGCCCCAACTCCCAGAGGAATTCCGATAATGAGCGCAATCAGGGACGTGACCACCGTTCCGTAGATGAACGGAAGAGCGCCCAGGTTCAGAGCCACTGGGTTCCACTTCTGGCCGGTCAGGAAGGACCATCCGAATTGGTGACGAGCCTCCGATGAGTTCTGGAAGAGCTCGAAAACCAGCAGCGCTGTAACCGCGATCACGGTAAAAGCGCAGGCCAGAGTGATTAGATACGTCGCCTCGTCGCCGCTCTTCAATCGCGACCACACCGACCGCACCGGTCGCGGGGGAGGTGCGCTGACGGCGATAGGCGCGGTGGCTGACATGCCTGGCTGGTGTGGCTTTCCTGCTATTGAATTTTGGCGATCGCCTTCATCTCTTTATCCACAATGGACTTGGGAAGTTTGGCGTAATACAAAGGCTCCGCCAGATTCTGCCCGTCGGCCAGGGCCCATTTTAAAAAATCGATAATCGCCTTTTTCTTGTTGGCGTCCGCGAACTGGTCAGGAATCAACAGCCAGGTGAATGTCGAGATCGGGTACGAATCCTTACCCGGCGCGTTGGTGATGGAGAGGCGGAAATCGTCGGGAATTGTTTTTGCCGCGCCAGCGGCCGCCGCGGTGATAGCCGCCAAGGTCGGCTCGGAGAATACGCCCGCCGCATTCTTAACCTTGGCGTAGGTCATTTTGTTCTGGATGGCATAGGTGAGCTCGACATAGCCGATGGAGTTGAGTTTCTGTTTCACTTGCCCGGCGACGCCTTCGCTGCCCTTGCCCCCAAGGCCGACCGGGAACTCGACAGACTGCCCGCGTCCCGGGCCTTTTTCCCACTCCGGGCTCACTTTCGTCAAATAATCCGTCCACACGAAAGTGGTTCCGCTACCGTCGGTGCGATGCACGACTACGATCGAGTCCGCGGGAAGGTTGACGCCCTTGTTCTCGTTGGCGATCGCCGGATCGTTCCATTTCGTGATCTTCCCCAGGAAAATTCCCGCCAACGCCGGACCCGTGAAGTTGAGCGACTGGGTGACTCCCTTAATGTTATAGACCGCGACGTTCGCGCCGAGCACGGTGGGAAAAGCCAGAATGTTCGCCTTGCGCTTGTCGTGGAACGCCTTGATCTCGTCATCGGTCATGGGCCGGTCGCTTGCGCCAAAATCGACCGTGCCCGCGGTCACCGCCGAGATCCCGAATCCCGAGCCCTGCGGCTGGTAGTTGATCTGGGCGCCGGTTTTCTTCTTGAACTCGTTGAACCATTTGGAATAGATTGGCTCGGGGAAGGACGCCCCACCGGCGTTGATCAGGACCTGGGCAGACGCGATACCCGCACAAAGCCCCAGGGCAAAAATCGCCGCACTAATCTTCTTAAATCGCGCAAAACGCACTGCGGCGCGATGCAGTTCGAGATATGTAAGGGGGTGCGCGCCGCACCCTTTGCGCTTTCGAGTCATACTCTGCTCCTTAAATTGTCGCAATCGCGTGTTACAAAATGATTACTTGCCGAGCGTCGGAGCCGATCCGGGCAGCGTGTAGCGAAGGTTCAGGAAGCCCATGTCGGCATGTGCGTTGGTGGGTGCTCCGACTGCCACAAGCCACGGGTTCCGCTGGAGATAGGAGTATTGGAACATGAGGTTGAGAGCGCCCCATTTGGGGTCGCGCATCAACGTGGTATTGGTGCCGAAAGTGATTTCCTGAATGGCGCGATTCTGGCCATCGCTCGAGATAGGACCGTAGCCGATCTTCGACGTGCCGTTGGCATCGAGCGCCATATCTTTCCCGATGTAGACGCCGCCGTAGTAGCCGTAGAACAGGGTCTTTCCGACGTTCGCTTCGAAACCCGTCACAGTGGATGCGGAATGGACCAGCGACAGGCTCCCATTGGAGCGGATGATGAAGTCGGGCGCCTGGCCGAAGATATATCGTCCACCCCCGGAGCTATAGAAGTTGTTGGTGAGGATACGGAAGTTCTTGACGAGTTCGAAGCTCAGGTTCACCGATCCGCCGCCGCCGGTCTTCGAGAAGGTCGGATACGGAGCGGTGCCGACGGGGTACGCGATCTTGTTAGTGATCTCGACGCCGTCGACTTCGAAGTGGAATCTAGAGGTGGGATCGAAGGCCAGTTTGGCGATGATATCCGGAGCGAGCGCCGCGGAATTGATTGAGCTCGATCCGTTGTTGATCTGGCCACCGAGCACTGAGCCCTGAAGCGTACCAGTGGTCGCGGTGGTGGAGATCAAAGCCGGAAGAGTCGCCGCGCTGCCGCCGTTGCCGCCGCCGACGTACGGCTCGGAGTTTTCGAGCGCTACCGCGAACGCGGCTTTATCCGAGAAATGGTATACGCCACGGAATCCAGGGATGCGGCCCCAAGTGAGACCCAGTTGGTAGTTCACGTCTACGTCCTGGGAATAGAAGATGTCGCCGGGCAGCGGGGAGATGCCCTTGCGGTTCGGCGTCATCAGGCTCCAGGATTGTCCGGCGAGAAATTCGAACTTGTCTTGCCTGACATCCACCCAATAGAGGCGCATGCGGAACACGTAAGGATTGCTGCTCACGGCGAGTCCACCGTTGGGAGGACTGCCGAGCTGCCCCAAAAAGTCAGACTCCCAATAGCCCAGGATGTTCCATCCCTTGGCAATCGCATCGATGCGCGCGCCGATTCGCGAGTTTTGCGGTGTCAATCGAGTTTCGGTCAGGCTCCCGGCTTGCGTGTTTGCATATGGAATGCTGCCGAAGTTCGTGCCGATGCCCGTCCCGGGATTGGTCGACCGGCTGACTGAGGTCATATCCATGAAGCCGACCGGCGTGAGGTAGGCGTCGCCAATCTTGAGTTGCAGCGGGGAGGAGTCCTCAGCCGGGGGCGACGGCAGGGGCGCTGCAGCGGAAGATGACGTTGGGAGCGGTCCGAAGGGGGAAGCGGTCCGCGCGGCGGCTGGAATCGGAGGAAGGATCGGCGCGAGGCTGGCGACTTGGCCGATGCCGGTACGGTCGAATGGCGATCCAGGCGAAGTCGAATCCGGCGATGCCGGAGTCGCGGGCACGGGTGCTGCGGCTACGGCTGTCGCGGGCGTCGCATTTTCCGGCTTCGAGGTTTCCGGCTTGGCGCCCTGCTGGGCGATCTGACGGCGCAGCTCGTCGATCTGGCGCTGCTGATCAAGCAGCATTTTCTTGAGTTGTTCGATTTCGCTGGTCGCGGCCGCGGTGGTGGCGGGCGGGTCGGCGGCCAACACGGGCCGCGTAATCGTCAAAATGCAGAGCCCCAGACAGGCGAGGATCTCAATCTTTTTCAGCACCTTCGGCATTTTCATCTTTCAAATTCGCTCCTCAATTTATTTGGTGATTCAAACTTGGGTGATCGAAACACGGATCTACAGCGCAGAAAAGTAACTCTACGCGGTCAGCATGAGCGCGTCATGAAGAGTGTGTTACAGAAGGATTACTTTGGCCGCGTGGTTGGACTGGACGGGGCTACTCGGATTGCCCGAAGGAGCTCGGGACGGGTTCGACGGGCGGCAGCAGAAGCGTGAACGTCGATCCGCGGCCGAGCTGGCTCTCGACCGTCACGGTGCCGTTGATGCGCTCGACCACGTGCTTGACGATCGACAATCCCAATCCGGTGCCGCCCACCTCCCGGGATCGCGCCTTGTCGACGCGATAGAATCGCTCGAAAATGCGGGGCAGGTCCTGGGATGGAATTCCGACACCCGTATCGGCGATCGCGATGGCGACGTGGCCTTGGGGATTTTGCGTGGCGCTGACGCGCACCTCGCCTCCCGCACGATTGAACTTGATGGCGTTCGCCATCAGGTTAAGCAGCGCCTGCTCGAGGCGCAGACGGTCGCCGGTGACGTAGACATTGTCGATCTGGTCGCGAACCAGGGTGACGCCGCGGACGCGCGCCTCCGACGTGACGGTGGCGAGCGCAGCCTCCAGAACTCCTCGAACCGCAATCAGGCCGGGCTCGGGCGGTTCGGTGCGGGATTCGAGCTCGGAAAGAATCAGGAGGTCGGCCGCGATGCTGTTCAGCCGGACCGCGTTGCTGCGAATGATCTCGACAAAATGGCGGTTGTTCTTAAGATCCTCGAGCGCGCCATCGAGCAGCGTGTCCGCGTAGCCGATGATGCCGGCGAGCGGGGTTCGCAGCTCATGCGAAACATTGGCGACGAAATCCTTGCGCACCTGCTCCAGACGTTCCAGATCGGTGATGTCGTAGAGGATCGCAATCGCGCCGGGGCCGGAAGGGGTTTCGAGCGGAGTCGCATTCGCCTCAAACGTCCGGGTGTTGGCTGTCGATAACTTGAAACGCAGCTTCTGCGGCTCGCCTGTCGCGAGCACCGAACGCAGCAGGGTATGGAAGTCCGGATCGCGAATCAGCTCGAGCAGGAAACGGCCTTCGAAGGTCGCGCCCTTGAAATCGATGGCGCGGAGAAACGCCGCATTGCAAAACGTGACGCGCAGCTCGCGATCGACGGCGAGAACGCCTTCGGCCATTCCGGAAAGAATCGCCTCACGGCGGGCGGATTCGAAGTGCAGCCGATCGAGCAGGCGCCGAAGTTCGATGGCGACACCGGCGAGCGATCGCTCGAGCGACGACAGCTCATCGTGCGAATCCTCGATCAACCGGTCCTGATGGGCGCCGCCCGGAAAACTTTCGGCGAGCAGCTTCAGGCGTCGAACGCGGAGGCTGAGAGAGCGGGAAACCACGAACGCGACGACGAAGGCGAGCAGCGCCGCACCGAGCAGGATCGCCAGGATTCGCTCGCGTATCTGGGTCGCGCCAAGCTCGCCGGCGGGATAGCGCGTGAGTGTGTAATCGACGGCGAAGAGCGTCGCGGCGACCAGGAAGAGGGCCGTGAATAGGAGCCGTCGGAAGAAAGAACTGGTCATAGGTGCGGCTGCCAGACCCGCGATGGTTCAGCGGTGAATATAGGCTAGCAATTCGGATGACCGGTGGCGGCTGGGCCCTGTCGTCTGGATTCTTTGGGCGAACTACAGGTGGAGTTTTAGAATCGTGATCGGGTTGAACCCGGTCTTCTTGTCGTCCTGAATGTTGGCCATGTAGAAGAAGTCGCCGCCTACTACGACTCCCGTAGTGACGCCTTCAAACAAGGGATTCCGGCGTTCCAGGACCTCGAATCGTTCGATGGCGCGAAGATCGCGGCTAAGCGCGAAGCGGACAACTCGCGGCGACATGAAGGCGTTTTGTATCGCGATCAACGCGCCGCGATAAAAATACAGACCGTCAATGGTGGCAAGGCACAAATCGCTGCTGTGCGCGATGGGCGTCGCGTCGCTGCTCTTTAGTTCCACGAGGATGATGCCATCGGGGAATGTTGCAACATAAAGCAGGCGCCCATCCGGAGAAAGTGCGATCCCATTGGCAAATTCGAATCGTCCCGGGAGTTTGGTCAGATCGGCAGCGCCGTTGGCGAGATGCCAGACTGCTCCGGCACGCGTGTCCGTTAGATATACGCCGCCATCCAGTGCGATCGCAAGATCATTGAAGTTGTGACCGGCGCCCTCGACCGAATACTTGCGCACTACGCGAGCCGACGCAAGGTCGTAATGGATCAGCGCGGATTCCTGATCCGAGTTGTTCAAGAGCCACAGTCCGTTGCCGGAGACCTTGAGGCCGAGCACAGTACCAAGTCCGCTGGCGAATTCCGTGCAATTTCCGGAGTTTGAGCAGCGAACCACTTTCCCCTTCTTCATGCTTCCGAAATAGAAGTGTTTACCCTTTGGGTCGTATGCGACGCTTTCGGGCACCAGATCGCCTTCAGCGATCCTGAAGACGGGGAGGCTGTGCGAGACGAAGGGCGTCGCCTTGCGCACAGCGCCAAGAATCTCCTCGAACTCTCGTGTGCCACGCAAATCCGCGAAGATCGAATCACGCGAGGGGTCGAGACCGGCATTGAGTTCGGCCACCTTCCGGAGCCACTGCATCGCTTCGGGCCATTGCTTCGCCGAGGCCCACGTGCGGGCCATCTCGTAGGTAATGGTCTGCTTGTCCGGGGCGAAAATCAGCGACGCTTCTAAGTGCCCGACGTATGCCTGAAGCGATTGCCGATCGGTTTCAGACAGGGCGCCCGACGCCGGTAGTTGAGCGGAGGCGGGCAAAACGGCGAGTAGAGCGAGAAGGCTAATATGCCAGACGGTCACAATTCTTCGAGGTCGCGCGACCTAGTAGCGGAAAGGTTCGAGATCGGCGTATTTCTCTGGGATCTCGATGTCCTTGGCGTCTTTTTCGTAGGGCTTGTGGTTCCCGTCGGTGAAGGACATCGGCACATTGGCTTCGCGATGCAGTTTCACGGCGCGGTAGAAGGCCTTGTCGAGAGCTTCGTCGATGGCGGTGCGATCACGAATAATTTCCGTGATCGATTTGTGCCCATTGCCGTTACCGGTAGAAGTTCCGTTCTCAGCCATGTTTATACTCCTCCTTCAGTTTATCCCATAGAGGCGCATCAAACACCGATTCCTCGATGTCGAGTCCGCCGGAGGCAATAAGCCGCCGGGGTTCCTGTGTATTGTCGAAGAAGGCCCAAGTCTCAGCAATCGGTGAATAGAGCTCGAAGAAGTTGCGCAACCCTCCCTCATAGCGTCGTCGAATGGTCTCCTCGGGGACGAAGTGCCCGCCGAGCGCCTTTCGCTCATAGACGCGCGTTTGATGCAGCGATCCGCCGACGGTAACCAAAAGTAAAACAGGTGGAATTGATACCCAGTCTTCCGCAGTTCCTTAATCCACGGAGCAAACGTGCGGCTGGCGAGCGTCGATTCAAACGCGACGTTTTTCCTTTCCTTTGTCAACTCGCGCAAGCGGGCAAGCATCACCCGTCCCGCCGCCATCGCAGCAGCTTCCGGACGGAATGCCGAGAGTCCGCGAGCGATCACGTCGGCGTTCACGAATTCATGCACGTTCAAAGCACCGCAGAGCAAATCCGGCGCGGCGGTGCTCTTGCCCGCTCCATTCGGCCCGGCGAGCAGGATCAGATTAGGTTCAGGCATCTCCCTCTCATCGGCCAAACCCGAAACATCACACACGTGCGCTCACAATCCAAATACGAAAATCGCATGACCGGCCGCGATCGCCACGCACTGCTTGCCGTCGATGGTGAACGAAATCGGATTCGCGCTGATATACCCGCCCGTCTGAAAATCCCAGAGCGGTTTTCCTGACACCGCGTCGAGCGCGAAAAAGTTCCCTTCGATGGACCCTCCGAATACCAGCCCGCCTGCCGTTCCCAGCACACCCGCCCACGGCGCGGCAAGTAAATGAAACTCCCATTTCTTTTTCCCCGTGGCGACATCCAACGCGCGAATCGCGCCGTAGCCGTCATCGGCGTCGAGCACACGCTCGCCTCCACCTGCGAAGAATCCGCCGGGCTTGTACTCGGCTTCGCCTTTGTAATAATACGAGCCTGTCTCGCGCGTCGCGACATAGAACTGCTTGCGCACCGGATCGTAGGACGGGCTGAACCAGTTGGTCGCTCCGAACAAGCTAGGCCACACCAGGTTGCCCGCCTCAGTGGGTTCGCTCCCAGGTATCACCTGCGGACGGCCGCTATCGTCGAGCCCTGTCGACCACGTCTGCTTCGCGTAAGGCGTGCCCGACAAAAACTCCCCCGTAGCGCGATCCAGCAAATAGAAATACGAGTTGCGATTCGCCATCGCGACCACTTTTCTTGGCTTGCCGCGAACCACCGTGTCGAGAAGCACCGGGATTTCGGTCGCGTCCCAATCGTGTGTATCGTGCGGCGTGAACTGGAAATACCATTTCAGCTTGCCGGTCTCCGCATCCAGCGCAACCAGCGAACAGGTGTACAGATTGTCGCCGGGCCGCGGATCGCCGTTCCAATCCGGTCCCGGATTGCCGACGCCCCAATAGATCAGCTTCAGGTCGGCATCGTAGGCGCCGGTCACCCATGTGGACCCGCCGCCGGTTTTCCAGGAATCCTTGGCGTGCCAGGTGTCGTTGCCCGGTTCGCCCTCGCCGGGGATGGTCCAGAATCGCCACAAACGTTTTCCGGTTTTCGCGTCGTAGGCGTCGATGAATCCGCGGATGCCGGTTTCGCCGCCGCTGATGCCGACGATAATCTTGCCGTCAATTGCCAGCGGCGCCACTGTGATGCAATGGCCCGTCTTGTAATCGGCGACCTCGGCGTCCCACCGAACCGCACCGGAGCGCGCGTCCAGCGCCACCAGGTGCGCATCCAGCGTTCCTACATATACGGTGTTGCCCAGCGCCGCGACCCCGCGATTCACGCGCCCGAATCCGATCGGGTTCAGATCCTTCGGCAGCACGCGTTCCCAAGTCCAAAGCTGGCGGCCTGTGCGCAGGTCGAGCGCGGTCACCACCGTCTGCGGCTCAGTGAGGTACATCACGCCGTCGAACACCAGCGGCGTGGTTTCGACAGTGCCCTCATTGTGGACCTGATACAGCCACTTCGGTTTCAGCCCGGCGACGTTAGCCGGCGTCAACTGCGTGAGCGGCGAGAAGCGATGCGCTTCATAATTGCCGGAGTAGGTTAGCCAGTTGCCCGGCTCGGCCGCGGTTTTGCGGATGCGCTCGAAGGGGACTTGCGCCGCGGCGGTCTGGATCAGGCCCGGCGCGATCGCCGCGGCCATCAATAAAAAGGATGGACCGTACTTCACTTATCACCTCGCAAACTCGCCAGATAGGCGATCAGATCATCCAGCTCGGCGGCGCTGAATCGAGTCTCGTAACTGGGCATCAGGCTTTCGTGAAACAGCTTCTTCAGGTTCGCCAGATCGCTCTTGCGCAGCGAATACAGCCGGCCTGCCGCGTCGCGCAACTGGATGGTGAAGGTGTCTTCCGTGATCCTTTCGCCGCGGACCGTCTTGCCATCGCGCGTGGTCGCGCTGATCACCAGAAACTGTTCCGGAACGGTCGCGCCCGGTTTGACCAGAGCCTCGCGAAGATAATCGGCGCTTCGCCGAGCCCCGATTTCGGTGAGTTCCGGCCCCAGCGCGGTTCCCGATCCAGCCACGATGTGGCAGCCCCCGCATCCGCCTTTCGATTCGTAGAGCATCCGCCCGCGAGCCGCGTCGCCCGGCAGCGGAACCACCGGGATTCGACCCAAGGACCGCACGTAGCCTGCAACTTGCCAGATCTCGCGATCGGTCATCTGCCAGGCAGCCGGCATCTCAGTGCCGTAGATGCCGTTCTTGATCACCTCAGCGAGAGCATTGTCGGAAGGCGCGTGGCGCAAGGTCGGCTGCGCCAGCCGTGCGCCCTTTCCGCCGGTTCCCGTCTGGCCGTGGCACACCGAGCATTGGTTCTCGTAAAGTTGCTTGCCGCGGGCGAGATCGGCGGGCGAAAGCTTGTCGATGGTGCTCTGGGGCGGGTTTTGGGCACGGCTTTGAACGCCCAACCCGGCGAAAAAAAGTGCAACCAACAGCAGTTTTCTCACAATCCTCTGAGATTATCACGGGCCATTCCGGACTAATACCTCAGGACAACTTTATGACGCTGAAAGTGACGCTCAAATTGTGGATTGTAATCGCGATGGCGCTCGCCGCCTTCGCACAGACGACTTCCTCTTCCAAAGCGGCCGCGCCGAAGAAAGCGCCGGCTGCCACGGGGACATCGGCGCAGGAGGATAAGCAGATCGAGGCCGCTATCCGCGCCAAATTGGAGAAATCCAAGATCGGCAAAGACGGACTGAAGGTGCACGTGCAGGGCGGCGTCGCCACCTGGGAGGGGACCACCAACGTGCTTCAGCACAAAGGCGCCGCCACTCGCATGGCGAAAGCGGCAGGCGCGAAGGCGGTGGTGAATCATATTAAGGTGAGCGATGCCGCGAAGGAAAAGGCCGCCGATAATCTTGACGAGGGACGCCGGCGGGCGCAGTTAAAGCGCGGCGACACCCGGAGCGATCCCCGATCGCAGCAGTAGCACGGCGCGACCTTAACGAGCCGCGACCAAAGGGAGCGGTTAAGAGGCGCGACAGAATGGAGCGCGTTCTTCCTTTCGCGGCCCGTCATTTGAGGCGCGACCGTGAGGGCGCGCGTGTTCGAGCCGCCACTAATTCTCGATCGGGACCTTGTCGATGTGATCGATCACCATCAAATCTAACAGAGCCTTCGTCTTCACCAGTTTCAACCCAAGCTGTCTTTCGAGAGCGGCGAATACATCCGGAGCAGGATCGCTCACGTTGTCGACCGGACCTGGCGCAGGCTGACCCTCATTGCGAGAACCCGTCGCCGCATATTGCATCTTGAAATCGTACATCCCGGCCAAGCCGGTCTTGTCGATGATGTGCCTTGAGCCCACCGGGCGCTTCAGCATTGTGATCAAGTCCGCTATTGTCGACATCCTCGCAGTCATTCGCGTGATCCCGTTATCGTCGACTCCGGCTATGTCAGGACTACCGGCAGGAAGCTTTCGGAATCCGTCCTTGTCCAAAATAATTCCTGGCACACCCGGCGCATTCGGCGGAAGCGGACCGTCAGCCCCCACTGCGTCCCTCAGCTTCGGCCCACCCTTCGCCACTGTCAATTGGTAAGCGTCGAACTGCTTTTTCTCGACGTGATAGACGAGCTTGAATCGTTCTTTCAGCAAGCCTCGCATCATTACGTTCACTTGCTCCTTCGTCGTTCCTGGAGGGACATTCGCCAGAATCGTATAGGTTCCCGCGGAGGAAAATCGGTCGTCGAGGACCCACTCAGGTCCCTTGACCTGGTCCTCATCCAGACCAAACGCCCGCAGTAGAATCACCTTCATGGGAACGCGCGAATACGTGATCCGCCCTGGATCGGACGTGCCTGGACCGCCGCTAATTGTCCCGAGCGGATTCTCGACCCTGTTCCCGACCATGTTCGCGATGACTGGGCCGGAGTATCTGACGGACGCGACTTCAAATTTGAGGTTGCCAGCCGCGGGCTGTGCAAGAGCAGAACCACACGCCAGAGTAAGGAAAGCACCGGCGATGAGGAACCTCCTCATATGGGGCACATTATCATAGTGCGTCGAAGACGATATGATGAATTGAGGGTTGTCGCGAGTTGGCACTGAGCGTTGGGGTCCTTACAGAAACATTTCCTTCAGAACGGCGCGTCGCGGTCGTCCCGCGCGTCATCGATCTACTGAAGAAATCTCAAATCGAAGTTTGGATGGAAGCCGGAGCCGGCATCGAATCCGGTTTCCCGGACGAAGAATACACCGCGCGCGGCGCTAATGTCGCGACGGCCGAACAAGTCCGCAAACAAGCCCGCATCCTGCTCCACGTCCGCGTGCCGGAATCGCCCGATGGGCTCCTCTCCGGCGACACCGTGATCGGCCTGTGCGATCCGCTCGGCGACCCCGGCCTGGTGATGCGCTACGCGCAAGCGCGCGCCACGCTGTTCTCCATGGAATTCATCCCGCGCATCACGCGCGCACAGAGCATGGATGTTCTTTCGTCGATGGCCTCCATCGCGGGATACAAAGCCGTGCTGATCGCCGCGAACGCCGTGCCGCGCATGTTTCCGATGATGACCACCGCCGCCGGATCCATCGCCCCCGCGCGGGTTCTGGTGATCGGAGCAGGCGTGGCCGGTTTGCAGGCCATTGCGACGGCGCGCCGTCTGGGCGCGGTGGTCAGCGGCTACGATGTGCGCGAAGCCGTGAAGGAGCAGATCGAAAGCCTGGGCGCGAAGTTCGTCTCCATCGACCTCGGCGGAGCGAAGGGCGAAGGCGAAGGCGGCTACGCGCGCGCTCTCGACGATGAAACCATCCGGAAACAGCGCGAGCAGATGGCCGCCGTGATGCGCGAACAGGACGTGATCATCTCGACCGCCGCAGTCCCTGGAAAAAAGGCGCCCATCCTGGTGACCCGAGAAATGGTGCACGCGATGCGCCCTGGCTCGGCAATCGTCGACCTGGCGGCCGACCGCGGCGGCAATTGCGAGCTGACCCGCGCGGGTGAGACCGTCGTCGAACGCGGCGTGATGATCATCGGGCCCGCCAACATTCCCGCGACGGTCCCTTTTCACGCCAGCCAGATGTATGCGCGCAACATCGCGACGTTTCTAAAGAACATGGTGAAGGACGGGCAGTTGGTCATCGATCTGGCGGACGAAATCACGCGCGAGACCCTGGTGACGCGTGGCGGCGAAGTGGTGAATCCGCGAGTGCTGGCGCTCCTGGGTGTAAATGCGTAGGATACTGTCCTGGAAAGTCTATCGAGAGCCTGAAGGTGGGGCGGACCCCCTGGTCCGCGGCCAACGCCCTCGTTGGCCTCGGTTTTGAGTACGCTGGCAGTGCCGGACCAATGTTTATAACGACAGGGTCCGGCGGAGACGAGGGCGTCTGCCCCACAAAACATGAGTAACGAACTCGAAATAAGTCTGTACGTGCTGGTGCTCGCGGTCCCGCTGGGACTGGAACTGGTGCGCCGCGTGTCGCCGCTGCTGCACACGCCGCTGATGTCGCTCACCAACGCGATCTCGGCTATCTCGGTGGTCGGCGCGATTCTGATCGCAGGCGCCGGCGATTCGCCGCAGTTGAGCCGCGTCCTCGGCTGCGTGGCCGTGGTCTCGTCCACCATCAACATCGTCAGCGGATTCCTCATCACGGATCGCATGCTGAAGATGTTCCGCAAAAAGGAATCGCCGAAGCCCGCGCAACCCTCGGAGAAGCGCGCATGACTCCTGCTGAAGGCGGCGTCTGGCAGGCCGCATACA
>Ga0182024_10014510_pt1 | contig 15227 bp, 13 predicted proteins | sample P32metaG_FD_120480 | JGI IMG/M metagenome (GOLD analysis project Ga0182024, IMG submission 120480) | Permafrost microbial communities from Stordalen Mire, Sweden - P3-2 metaG (Illumina Assembly) | ecosystem: Environmental > Terrestrial > Soil > Wetlands > Permafrost | place: Sweden: Stordalen... | reverse complement strand
CGAGGACTGGTCGCGGCCCGGCAAGCGCGAGGAACTGATGCCGCATGTGGCGCGGTTCTCGGTGCCCTATGTCGACGTGCCGAATCTGATTTCGGCGACGCCGGAATTCTACGAATATCCGACCTGCGACCGCGATCCCTTGCCGTATTGGTCCAGCGGCCGCGTCACGCTGCTCGGCGATGCCGCGCATCCGATGTATCCGGTGGGGTCGAACGGCGCCTCGCAGGCCATCCTCGACGCGCGATGCCTGGCCGATGCGCTGGCGCGCTCCGAGCATCCGCGCCAGGCGCTGACGGTCTATGAGCAGAAGCGGTTGCCGATGACGGCGGAGATCGTGCGCTCCAACCGGCGCGGCGGACCGGAGGGCGTGATCGACGCGGTCGAACAGCTTGCGCCCGACGGCTTCGACAATGTCGAGCATGTGCTGAGCTACGCCCAGCGCGAAGCAATCGTGCGCGGCTACGCCAGCAAGGCCGGCTTCGCCGCCGTACCCGGCCTCGCCGCGGTGCGGGCGTAACAGCGGGAGGGTCGCTAGGGGCCGCGCGTCTCGAACCACGAGGCCACGGCCGGTCGCGCCTCACGCGCCGGGGGGCAGCGGCAGGAAATGGATGTTGTATTCGGCGGCCATGGCGACGACGTCCTCGGGCTTCTGTTCCTTCATGTTGTGGAGGCCCCAGAACAGATCGTACAGTCGTCGGCTCGGAGACACCCAGAACAGCACTTTCGCGGTCTGATCGGATTTGTTGAAGATGCCGTGAGCAACGCCCATGCCGAGGCGGATCAGGTCGCCCGGCGCCGCCTGGGCGTCGGCACCGGCCAGCATGAAATCCAGCTTGCCTTCCAGCATGTACAGATACTCGTCCTGGTCCGGATGAATATGCGGCGGCACGAAGGTGCCGGGCGGCAGCGTCGCATGCCAGGAGAAGCAATGCTCGGTGCAGTTTTTCGGCACATAGGTCTGGCCGAGAATATTCCAGGAAATGCCCTGCATGCCCTCATTGGCGCGGGTGATGCCGGTGATCTCGGTTTTCATGGTGCGTTCCTCAGTTGGCCGCGACGCAATCCTTGGCGTAACGGTCGCCGTAATTCTCGAACACCTTCTGCACGATCTCGGTCTGGAACTTGCCGTCGGGACGTTTTGCGACCTTGGTCAGGTAGAAATCCTGGATGGGATAGCCGTTGGTGTTGAATTTGAAGCCGCCGCGCAGCGAGGTGAAGTCGGCCTTTTTCAGCGCCCCTGCCACCGCCTCCTTGTTGCCGAGGTCGCCTTTCACGGCCCGGACGGCGCTGTCGATCAGCATCGCCGCGTCATAGGCCTGGAAGGCATAGGTGGCCGGCACGCTGTGGTAGGCGGCCTCATAGCTGGCGACGAATTTCCTGCTCTGCGGATTGTCGAGATCGGGGGCCCAGTCCGCGCCGCCGAACATGCCGACCGCCGCGTCCTGCTGCGCCGGCAGCGTCGATTCGTCGACCGTGAAGGCGGACAGGAACGGAATGCGGTCGGCGAGGCCGGCCTGCTTGTACTGCTTCACCAGGCTTACGCCCATGCCGCCCGGCATGAAGGTGAACACGGCATCCGGCTTCAGCGAGGCGATCTTGGAGAGCTCCACCTGGAAATCCAGCGTCCCCAGCGGGATGTAGCTCTCCTCGACAATTTCGCCCTTGAAGTCGAGCTTGAATCCGGCCGCGGAATCCCTGCCGGCCTGGTAGTTCGGAACCATGACATAGACACGCTTGTAGCCGCGATCCTGAGCGACCTTGCCCAGCACCTCATGGACCTGGTCGTTCTGATAGGAGGTCACATAGAAAAACCGGCTGCATTCCTTGCCGGCATAGCTCGACGGGCCGGCGTTGGGACTGATGAGAAAGGTCCTGGAGTCCACCACCGGCTTGTGGATGGCCTGAAGGATGTTGGAGAAGATCGGTCCCACCACGAAATCGACCTTGTCGCGCTCGAGCAGGCCCCTGACTTTGGTCACCGCGGCGTCGGGCTTGAGCTCGTCGTCAACCACCACGACCTCGACCTCGCGGTTATCCATCTTGCCGCCGAGATCCCTGACCGCGAGCGCGAATCCGTCGCGCGCCTGCTGGCCCAGCACTGCCGCCGGACCGGACAAGGTCACGATCACGCCGATCTTGAGTTTCTCCTGTGCGACGGCAGGAATCGCCGTAGCGCTGAGCAACATCGCGAACCCGGCCAACTGCAATTGCTGTTTCATGATCGCCCCACCTTATCGGCGGCTTGCGAGGCCGCGGCTATCGTCAACCCATGCGTCGGAGGTAAGCTTATTCCGATGTCGGCGCCTGCCGCAAGCGACGGCCCGGCAAGGCCACGCGATTGGCCAACGAGCATGCAAGCCGCGCGCCAGTTGCTTGAAACCTAAAGAAATCTGAAAAACCCCACAAAACCCTGTGCCGGCGGCGTTTTGACTTGCAGCCTGCGCTGAATTATTTGAAGTTGATATCACAGGGCGAAGTCCGACCGGCGTGGTTGCAGCATGATCCTCGATTCCGAAACCAAGGCCGTCGAGCTTCCGCACGAGCATGGCGACGAACTCAGATTGTGGCTGCGCCTGCTGACCTGTACCACCCTGATCGAGGGCGAAGTGCGCAGCCGGCTGCGGGAGCGGTTTGACGTCACACTGCCGCGGTTCGATCTGATGGCCCAGCTCGACAAGGCGCCGGAAGGGATGACCCTGTCGGACGTCTCGAAGCGGATGATGGTCTCGAACGGCAATGTCACCGGATTGGTCGAGCGACTGGTCGAATCCGGTCATCTCGATCGCCGTACCTCGGACTCCGACCGGCGCGTGCAGGTGATACGGCTGACCAAAAGCGGCCGCGCCGAGTTTCGCAAGATGGCCGCGGAGCATGAGAGCTGGATCGCCGACATCTTCGCGGATCTTGGCGAGAAGGACGTCCGCGAATTGATGCGCCTTTTGGCGAAGACCAAGGCCTCGGCCCAGAAATCCGCTCAAGCCAGAGCCGTGTAGGCGTTGGGCGCGGACATCGACTATGAGGTCGAATACAACAACCGGGCGCGGGTTCCGGAGAACCCGGCGCTGATCGCCGGCTGGGCGGCCGACGCCGCGGCCTATCGCGAGCGCCATCCCCCGCGCGCGATAGCCTATGGACCGGGGGTACGCCACAGCATCGATTTCTTTGCCGGCGACCGCGACGGCCCAACGGTGGTGTTCATTCATGGCGGCTATTGGCAGGCGCTGGACGGTTCTTTTTTCAGCCATTTGGCCGCGGGGTTGAACGCCCACGGAATCAGCGTCGCCATTCCAAGCTACGACCTCTGTCCCGCCGCCACCGTCGATCAGATCATCGAGCAGATGCGGATGGCGGCGCGTGAGCTGGCGCGGCTGCAGCGGCCTCTCGTCGTCAGCGGTCATTCCGCCGGCGGCCATCTCGCGGCCTGCCTGATCGCCACCGATTGGGCCCGGTTCGACCCGGCGTTGCCGCGCGACCTCGTCGTTGCGGCTTACGCGATTTCCGGCTTGTTCGAGCTTGGACCGCTGGTCGAAACGTCCATCAACACGGCGCTTCGTCTCGACCGCGCCGCCGCCACGGCCGCGAGCCCGCTGTTCTGGACGCCGCCATCGCACGGCAGTCTTGACGCCGTGGTCGGTGCGCACGAAAGCGCGGAATATTTCCGGCAAAGCCGCACCGTCGTCGAGCGCTGGGGCGCGGCCGACGTCCCGACCCGGTTCGGCGTCATCCCCGACGCCAACCATTTCACCGCGGTGGCGCCGCTGGCCGACCCCACTTCGCCGATGGTGTCCCGGTTGCGGGAACTGGCGGGGCGCTAGGCTGCAGATAAGGGCTGCATGGCCCGGATTTGGGCTATTGCACCAAATTGCTTTAAGTATAAAATGTTTGGCGGCGCTGCCGGACGGTGGCGTTGAGCCTTTGTCAAACCAGGGACGATGGAAATGTCGGGTGGAGTTCCCAGCCTTGGCCCATCGGGTCACGTCGATGATTTCGCACGGCGAAATCTTCCGCCGTTCGAGCAATGGCCGCAATTGCTGCTCGACCGACCGGAGTTTCAGTATCCCGAATATCTCAACGCCGCGGTCGAACTGACCGACCGGATCGTCGATAAGGGGCTCGGCGATCGTACCGCGCTGATCGGCAATGGTCGCCAGCGCACCTACAAGGAACTCGCGGACTGGTCGAACCGCCTCGCGCATGCCCTGGTGGAGAATTACGGCGTCAAGCCCGGCAACCGCGTTCTGATACGATCGGGCAACAATCCCGCCTTGGTCGCGGCATGGGTTGCGGCAACCAAAGCGGGGGCCGTCGTCGTCAATACCATGCCGATGCTGCGCGCCGGCGAACTGGCCAAGATCGTCGACAAGGCCGAGATTGCCCTCGCGCTGACCGACAGCCGCATCGCCGACGAACTCGTCGAATGCGCGAAGACCAGCCGATTTCTCAAGCAGGTGGTGAATTTCGACGTCACGTCAAATCATGATGCCGAGCTCGACCGGGTGGCGCTGAACAAGCCGGTCCGGTTCGAGGCGGTCAAGACCGGTCGCGACGATGTAGCGTTGCTGGGATTCACCTCGGGCACCACGGGAGAGCCGAAAGCGACGATGCATTTCCATCGCGATCTCCTGATCGTCGCGGACGGCTATGCGCGGGAAGTCCTCAACGTCACGCCGGATGACGTGTTCGTCGGCTCGCCGCCGCTGGCGTTTACGTTCGGGCTTGGCGGTCTCGCGATCTTTCCGTTGCGGTTCGGCGCCACCGCGACGCTTCTGGAAAACGCGGCGCCTGCCGAGATGGTCAAGATCATCGAAACCTACAAGGCCACGATTTGCTTTACCTCGCCGACCGCCTATCGGGCGATGATGGTGGCGATGGACAAGGGCGCCGATCTGTCGTCGCTGCGCCTTGCGGTTTCAGCCGGCGAGACGCTGCCGGCGCCGGTGTTCGAAAGCTGGACCCGCAAGACCGGCAAGACCATTCTGGATGGCATCGGCAGCACGGAACTGCTGCATATCTTCATTACCAACCGGGCAGGCGAGGCCGTCGCGGGAACCACCGGGCGCCCGGTGTCCGGCTACGAGGCCATGATCGTCGACGATGACATGAAGGAATTGCCGCCGGGCAGCGTCGGCCGGCTTGCGGTTCGCGGACCCACGGGGTGCCGCTATCTCGCCGATGCGCGGCAGTCGCACTATGTGCGTGACGGCTGGAATCTGACCGGCGATGCATTCGTCCGCGACCAGCAGGGCCGGCTGTCTTTCGTCGCCCGATCGGACGACATGATTATCTCGTCCGGCTACAATATCGCCGGCCCCGACGTCGAGGCCGCGTTGCTGACGCATCCCGCGGTGGCCGAATGCGGTGTCGTCGGCGCACCCGATGATGCGCGCGGCATGATCGTCAAGGCCTATGTGGTGCTGGCGCCCGATATCATTGGCGATGCCGCGCTGGCGACGGCGTTGCAGGACCACGTCAAGCGCGAGATCGCACCGTATAAGTATCCGCGTGCGATCGAATTCGTCGCGCAGCTGCCCAAGACCGAAACCGGCAAGCTGAAGCGATTTGCCCTGCGGCAGATGGCCCGGGCCGGCGCATCCTCCTCGCATTTGGCCGCGGAATGATTGCAATCGAACTGACGGAGAAATGTTTGTGAGCACGTCCAAAGCGCCCGCCCTCGCGGTGGCCGCGAACAGCGAAACATCCGCCGGCGCGCAGATCCTGCAGCCCGGCGGCTGGCCGGCGCCGAAGGGATACGCCAACGGCATCGCCGCCGACGGTCGTCTCGTGGTGACCGGCGGCGTGATTGGCTGGGATAGCCGGGGTGATTTGCCGTCCGACTTTGTCGCGCAGGTCCGCCAGACCCTGAACAACATCGCGGCCATTCTGGCGGAAGCCGGCGCGCGGCCGGAACATCTGGTTCGTCTCACCTGGTATGTCGTCGACATGGACGAATATCTGGCGAACCTGAAGCGCCTTGGGCAGGTCTATCGCGATCTGTTCGGCACGCATTATCCGGCCATGGCACTGGTTCAGGTCGTGCGTCTGGTGGAAAAAGCCGCGCGGGTCGAGATCGAAGCGACCGCCGTGGTGCCGCGCTGAGTTGTCAATTCCGATAGGAATTGTCGATCCGGTCGAGCTTGCGCAGCAGTGCCGGCCACGCCAGCTCGCCGTTCCGGTTGGGCAGGTTCGGGCGCGGCTTCACCTTGTCGAAGGTCTTTTCCAGAATGTCCTGTGAGGGATAAACCAGCCTGGTATTGCACGACAGCGCCATGACCTGCACCTCGCAGGCGCGCTCCATGCGATAGAGCAGGTTGAAGGTCGCGGGTATGGTTCGCCCGACCACAAGCAGTCCGTGGTTGCGCAACACCATCGCTTCGTGATCGCCGAGGTCGGCCACCAGCCGCTCGCGTTCGCCGATATCGTCGGCGATGCCCTCAAAATCGTGATAGGCGATGTGGAGAAACCGCATCGAGGTCTGCGCCAGCGGCAGCAGCCCGCATTCCATCGCCGAGACCGCCATGCCGGCCGGCGTATGGGTATGCGCCACGCAGTCGACGTCGTGCCGGGCCATGTGAATGGCGCTGTGAATGACAAAGCCGGCGGCGTTGACGGCGTAGTCCGAGGCATTGAAGAGGACGTTGCCATCGAGGTCGACCTTGATCAGGCAGGAGGCATCGATCTCCTCGTAGAGCATGCCGTAGGGATTGATCAGGAAATGGTCGTGCGATCCCGGAACGCGGCAGGAGATGTGATTGGCGATCATCTCCGTCATGCCGTAGATGGCGGTCAGGCGGTAGCAGGCGGCGAGGTCGACGCGGGTCTGCCATTCCTCCGGGCTCACCTGTTCTCGAACGGATTTCACGACTTTGATGGCGGGAGAGCTGACGGGAGGGGTCATGGCGTTGCTCCGTTGGAACAGGTTTGATCGGCATCCTCAGGCATAATTTCAACTCGTGCTCCCGGCCGCAAGACCGAATAGCCAGCCATCGCCGCAACCCAGCCATCGCCAAGGCGCCGCAGCGACGCTTTTGTCAAGCTGAAAGCGGGCGGCCCATGCCGGCTTCACAGGTCGCGCCGCGGAGCCACCGTCAAACGCAGGAAGCTCGTCAGGCTTCCGAGGACGGCAAATCCGGCACCGAGCGCCAGCGCGAATGTGGCTCCGTTGCGGTTGGCGAGGCTGAAGCACAATGCCGCCAGCGCGGCACCGATCGTCTGTCCGGTCAGCCGCGCGGTCGCCACGATGCCGCTCGCACTGCCGCTGCGGCCGGACGGGGCGCTCGCCATCAAGGTCTTGATGTTCGGTGTCTGAAACAAGCCGAATCCGACGCCGCAAACCGCCATCCGCCAGACGATGTTGGCGATGCCCGGGCTCGCGGGCAGCATCGCCAGCAGCGCCATTCCGACATCGAGCAGGGCCAGACCGAGACCGCCGAGAATGCCGGCGGGGTAGCGGTCGGACAGCCGGCCACCGATCGGCGCCATTATGCCGACCACCAGCGGCCATGGCGTCATGAAAAAACCGGTCTCGACCTGCGTACGCCGCAGGATGTCTTCGAAATAGAACGGCAAGGAAACGAACGCCAGGCCTTGCACCGCGAACGAGCAGACGGCGGTAGCCGCCGACAGCGCGAACACCGGTCGCCGAAACAGGTCGATTGGCAACATCGGCGCCGGGTGATTGGCGTGCCGGCGGGTCAACAGCGCGGCCAACAGCACTGCGACGGTCAATTCGATCGCCACCAGCGCCGCGGGCGCCTTATGCGCCGCACTGCCGATCCCCAGAATAAACAGGCCGAGACAGCCGGCCGCCATCAGCGCGCCCGGAAAGTCGAACGCGTGCGCGGCCCGGGGTGTCGGCGGCAGCGTCGTCAGGCCGATCCAGATGGCGATCACGCCAAAGGGAATGTTGATGGCGAACAGCCAGGGCCAGGATCCAATTGCCAGGACGCCGGAGGCGATGGTCGGCCCGAGCGTGAAGGCCGTTGCGACGACCAACGCGTTATGGCCGAATCCGCGACCGAGCAGGCGGCTCGGATAGACAAAGCGGATCAGCGCCGAATTCACGCTCATGATGCCGCTGGCGCCGAGCCCCTGCAGCGCCCGCGCCGCCAGCAGGCTGGGCAACGACCACGCGCAGGCGCAGCCCAGCGATGCCAGCGTGAACAACAGCAGACCGCCAAGATAGATCCGCCGGTGACCGACGATTTCGCCGAGTGCGCCGAGCGGCAACAGGGTGGCGACCAGCGCAATCTGATAGACATTGACCACCCAGACCACGTCTGCCGGACTGACATGAAGGTCGGCGGCAATGGCCGGCAGGGCGATATTGGCGATGGCGGTATCGAGCGAGGCCATCGCAAGCGCCGTGAAGATCGCCGCGACGGCCCAGCGCCGGCGGTCGGCCGGCAAACCGTCGATGATTGGCGCCGCAGGCTGGCTGGTCGCAATCGCATCCCCTGACATCCTGCAGCGCTCTCCAGACCGGCGACGATGGCGCCACCTCGGCATGTACTACGGACAGGCGGCTGCCCACAGCAATCGGATGCCGCGCCGGCCGACTTCCGCTAGAATTGATAGCGGCGCAGCCCGCCATCGACCGGAATCACCGCACCGGTGATGTAGCGCGCGACCGGCGAGGCCAGGAACACGGCCAGAGCTGCGAGGTCCTCGGGCTCACCCCAATAGCCGACCGGAATCTCTTCTTCGGCAAAGCGCGTTCGATAGTCTTCCGGATAGTTGCGGCGGATCTGCTCGCTCATGATCCGGCCGGGCGGAATGCAGTTGACGGTAATGCCGTGCCGTCCGATCTCCCGGGACAGTCCCTTCGCCCAGGCATGAACCGCGGCTTTCGCCGAAAACGCCGCGTTGAGTCCTTCCGGCTCGGACTTGCCGGTGACGTTGATGATGCGTCCCCAGCCGCGTTCAATCATTTGCGGCAACAGGGCGTGAGTGACCTGCCGATAGCGGGTAAAATTCAACGCCATCGCCTCGTCCCAATCGCTGTCAGGCGCATCCACCGGCAAAGGCCGGCTGCCGCCCGCATTATTGACCAATATGTCGATGTGACCGAGTTCGGCGACCGCCGCGGCGGCCAGCTTTGTTGCGGCATCCTCCTGCATGAGGTCCTGCACGACCGGGATGATGGTGCCGCCACCTGCCGTCCGGGATTCCTGCACAAGCTTCTCAAGCAGATCCTTCCGCCGTGCCACCGCAACGACGCGCACACCCTCCAGCGCGAGCCCCTTGGCGATGGCGCGCCCAATTCCGATGCTGGCCCCGCTGACGAGGGCGGTCCTGGACTTGAGATCGAGGTCCATGTTCGAAAACCTTCTTTTTGTTGACCAAACGCGGGGTAGTCCGGTCGGTTTGATCTAGCTTTGCTTCGACCCGCCGCGCAACCCATTTGCTCGGCAAGGCCATGGCCGGCGCGGAATGCCGGCAGGCGGCAAAAACGCGGCAATCCGTCCGATGGCGGGTCGCGGCGGCTTCGGCTTAGGTCTAGTTGTTCGGGCAACGATTTGCTGCCACTAGTAAAAAACCGGAAAGACCAAGAACAAGAATTCCGCTGATTTTGGGAGGAAAGCGCATGGTTAAGTTGATCCTTGCGGCGGCTGCGACCGCCGTTTTTCTGGCTTCGGGCGCCGCCATGGCGCAGGCGCCGATCGTCATCAAATTCAGCCACGTCGTGGCCAACGACACGCCGAAAGGCAAGGGCGCGCTCAAGTTCAAGGAGCTTGCCGAGAAATACACCAACGGCAAGGTGAAAATCGAGGTCTACCCCAACTCCTCGCTTTACAAGGACAAGGAAGAGATCGAGGCCCTGCAACTCGGCTCGGTGCAGATGCTGGCACCCTCAACCGCGAAATTCGCTCCTCTCGGCGTCAAGGAATTCGAGGCGCTGGATCTGCCGTGGCTGTTCAAGGATGACGCGACCTATGACAAGGCCATGAAAGGCCCGATCGGGAAATGGTTGTTCAAGAAACTTGAACCGAAAGGCATCACCGGCCTCGCTTATTGGGACAATGGTTTTCATATGGCTTCCGCCAACCGTCCGCTGCTGATGCCAGCCGATTTCCAGGGACTCAAGATTCGCATTTCCGGTTCCAAGATTGCTGACCGGTATTTCCGCGACCTGGGCTCGATCCCGCAGATCATGGCGTTCTCGGAAGTCTACCAGGCGCTGCAGACCGGCGTGGTCGATGGCTGCGAGAACACTCCGTCGAACTATCTGACACAGAAATTCTATGAGGTGCAGAAGGACATCACGGTTTCCAATCATGCCCATCTGCAATACGCGGTGATCGTGAACTCCAAGTTCTGGAACGGACTGCCGGACGATATCCGAAAGGAACTCGACAAGGCGATGGACGAAGCCACCGACTACACCAATTCGATCGCCACGAAGGAAAACGAGGACGCGTTGGCCGAGATCAAGAAATCCGGCAAGACCACGCTGCACTATCTGACCGACGATCAGCGCAAGGCCTGGCAGGCGGCGATGCGCCCGACCTATGGCTGGGCCAAGGGACGCGTCGGGCAAGAGGTGCTGGACTTGGTAGGCAAGGAACTCGACATCAAGATGAACTGACGCTCGGCTTGCCGCGCCAATAGCGACAAATCGGCCGGGAGTGATCGCGCTCCCGGCCGATTTAGGTCCGAGATCAGGGGGGTGCTTTGCTCAAAGGGTTCAATCGGGCGCTCGACCATTTGGAAGAATGGCTTATCGCCACGTTGATCGCGGCCGCCACGGTGCTGATCTTCGTCGCGGTGCTGCACCGCTACGGAACCGGCGTCTCGATCAACCTGTCGAAATGGGCGGCTGCGCACGGCGTGCCCGTGCTACCCGAACTCCTCAAGGACCTTTATCTGTGGCTCGCTGCCCTCGATCTGTCGTGGGCGCAGGAACTTTGCATCTACATGTTCGTGTGGATGGCGAAATTCGGTGCCGCCTACGGCGTGCGCACCGGCATCCATGTCGGCGTGGATCTTCTCGTCAATATGGTGCCCGCGCGCGCGCGCAAGCCGGTGATCGTGTTCAGCCTGCTGTGTGGCGCCTTCTTCGCCGGCATCGTCGCCACGTTTGGCGGCTCGTTCGTCGAACAGATGTTCCGGACCGGCGAGCAATCGAACGATCTCGAGGCCCCGATGTGGTTCGTCTACCTGGCGATCCCTCTCGGCTCAGGCCTGATGAGCTTCCGCTTCCTGCAGGTGGCTTGGACCTATTACCGGACCGGCGAAATGCCGCACCACAGTGAGGCGCATGTCGACGGCATCGACGCCGATGTGCCGGCGCTGCACCCGGCGTCGAGCGGGCCGGCGGACGACGCCGAGCCGAAGTTCAGTCCGCTCGGACTGATCCTGATCCTGGCGCCGATATTGATTCTGGCGATCTGCCTCGGCGAGAAGGCCGGCATCATCGTGCTGCCGCAGGTGCTCCGCGCGGCCATGATTTTCATTCTGCTGATTGCACTGATGCTGACCGGCATACCGGTTTCGATCGCGCTCGGTCTCACCGTGCTCACCTTCCTGTTCACGCTGACCGAGGTTCCGATCGAAGCGGTGTCGATGAAACTGTTCACCGGCATCGAGAATTTCGAGATCATGGCGATTCCGTTCTTTATCCTCGCCGGGAATTTCCTGACCCATGGCGGCGTCGCGCGCCGCATGATCGCCTTCGCCACCTCGATCGTCGGTCATTGGCATGGCGGGTTGGGGCTCGCCGGAATCGTGGCCTGCGCCATGTTTGCCCTGGTGTGCGGATCGAGCGTCGCCACCGTCGCCGCCATCGGCGCCATCGTGCTGCCCGAGATGGTGCGGAACGGTTATCCCATGCGATTTGGCGCCGGCATCATCACGGTCGCCGGCTCGCTCGGCATCCTGATGCTGCCATCGATCCCGAAGATCATCTACGCGATATCCACCAACACCTCGATCGGCGCATTGTTCGTCGCCGGCTTGCTGCCGGGCATGCTGCTGACTTTCATGCTGTGCGTGGTGACCTGGTACCTGGCCCGGAAGCGCGACTATCCACGAATGCCAAGGGCGACCTGGCTGGAGGCCTGGCGCGCGTTCCGGGAAAGCATCTGGGGCCTGATGTTGGTCGTCATCATTATCGGCGGCATCTATAGCGGCCTGTTCACCGCAACCGAAGCTGCCGCGATGGCGGCCGTCTATTCGTTCTTCATTTCGGTGTTCGTCTACAAGGCTCTCAAGATCAGGGACGTGCCGAAGGTGCTGCTGAGGGCCGCGAATACAAGCGCGATGCTGCTCTACATTGTTACCAACGCAGTGTTGTTTTCATTTGTCCTCAGCAACGAGAATATTCCCTCGGCGCTGGCCGACTGGATCCTCGCGCAAAACCTTGGCTGGGTCGGCTTCCTTCTGGTCGTCAACCTGTTGCTGCTGGTTGCCGGCAATTTCATGGAGCCGACGTCCATCATCCTGATCATGGCGCCGATTCTGGCTCCCGCCGCCAAGAAGCTCGACATCGATCTGGTCCATTTCGGCATCGTGATCGATGTCAACATGGAGGTCGGCCTCTGCCACCCGCCGGTTGGCCTCAACCTCTACGTCGCATCGATGATCGCCGGCATGCGCATCACGGATCTGGCGGTGGCGGTGCTGCCTTGGCTGCTCACGATGTTGGTGTTCCTCGCCATCGTGACCTATTGGCCCGGTCTGACCCTCTGGCTCCCCCACGTGCTCGGGATGCACTAGGGCGCGGGCTCGGACCGCCGGCAGCCATCAGGGACGAACGTACTTGAGTGAGGTTCGTTTCTGAACAGTCGTTGATCACGGACTTGAGCACAGGCGCAAGCCGCGCGGGGCCGATAAAAATCTCCTGGGCAAGGTCCTGTGGCCGCACCGCCTTGCGCGCGGCCAAGCGATGAGTAGCCGGCGACCAGAGGCTCTTTGATTAGAAACTTGAAGGCAAGACCTGTCGTCTGCCAAGCGGGTCCTCAAGCCTGGCGGATGCTTCTTATTCAGCGTGTGGGATCGCATCGACGAGAACGTGTTCGCAAACGATGTGACGAACGCGCTCGCGGAGACCTCATTCTGAGGAGCATTGCGAAGCGATGCGTCTCCCCAGGCCTCATGGTTCGAGACGCGCGAGGACGCGCTCTTCACCATGAGGGTCTGAGACCTCATCCTGAGGAGCATCGCGAAGCGATGCGTCTCGAAGGATGAAGCCATTGAGGTGGAAATTGGCGGCACTTTTCGGACATGGCGCGATATCCGACTTGTCCGTTATGCTCCCTAAGCAATTCGCCTAGTTGCCTGAGCTTATGTTTGACAATTTCCATCGCCGGCTCCTATCGTTTTGGGCAGGGCGCGGAATTGACAAGCGGCCGGCCAACACATGGGAGCGCGTATTGATCTATGAAATCCGGGTCTATGAGGCCGCGCCGCCGGCCTGCTGCTCGGCCAGCCCCCCATGAAACCCGCCCCGTTCGACTATGTCAGGCCGGGCTCGCTCGCCGAAGCGTGCGCGTTGCTGGCCGGCGACGAAGACGCGCGGGTGATTGCCGGCGGGCAGACGCTGGTGCCGATGCTGGCGATGCGCCTGGCCCGCCCGGCCAGGCTGGTCGATATCCTGCGACTGCCGGAGCTTGCAGGGATCAGCGAGCGGCCGGGCGCCATTGTCGTCGGTGCGACGACGCGCCAGGCGCAGGCCGAGCGCGATCCCCTGATCGCGGCAGCGGTGCCGATGCTGGCACGGGTGCTGCCCTGGGTCGGGCATCCCCCGACTCGCAATCGCGGCACCATTGGCGGTTCGATTGCGAACGCGGATCCGTCCGCCGAAATCCCGCTGGTCGCAGTGACGCTGGGCGCCGAGATCATGCTCGCATCGAGCGGCGGCACGAAGTCGGTGCCGGCGGACGATTTCTTGATCGGGCCGATGCTGACCACGATCGGCGAGGGCGACTGCGTCAGTGCGATCCGGTTTCCGGTCTGGCCGCAGCGGCGAATTGGCGTCGGCTTCTTCGAAATCAGTGCGCGGCGTTCGGATTTTGCGTTTGCGGCCGCCGCCGCCCAGGTCGCGCTCGACGATCGGGACCTTTGCTCCGATATTGCGCTCGGCGTCGACGGCGTGGGCGACCGGCCGCTGCGGCTCGATGTGTCGTCGTTGATCGGTACCGAGCTTGATGCGGCGTCGGTGCAGGAAGCCGTCCATGCCGCGTCGGCGGAACTCGATGCGATGAGCGATCTGCACGCCAGCGCCGCCTATCGCCGCCGCGTCGCGATCGCACTTTGCGTTCGCGCGCTGCAGCAGGCGCGCGCCGATGCCGCCGCCAAATCCACCGCAGGCGCCTCGTGAAAGTCGATTTGTGCATCAATGGCGCCACCTGTTCCGCCGATATCGAGCCGCGCAAAACCCTGCTCGATGCGCTGCGCGAGAATTTTCTTCTCAACGGCACCCATGCCGGCTGCGAGCACGGCGTCTGCGGTGCCTGCACGGTGCTGGTTGACGGCGAGCCGGTGCGGTCCTGCCTGATGTTCGCGGTGCAGGCCGACGGCTACGAGATCACCACCATCGAAGGCCTGGCGCCGGCACCCGGCGAACTCAGCGTGCTGCAGGACGCATTTTGCGAAACCCACGGCCTGCAGTGCGGATACTGCACCCCCGGCATGATCCTGGCCGCCCATGCGTTGTTGCAGCATACGGTCACGCCGACCCGCGACGACATTGTCGAGGCGATCTCGGGCAATATCTGCCGTTGCACCGGCTATGGGCAGATTATCGAAGCGGTCGAATTCGCCGCCGCGCGCCTGCGCATCGCCAACACGCCACGGCCGCACCATGGCGCGCATCATCCCGTGGATGCCGGACACGATGCACCGGCCGAAGGCGTGCTTGAGGCTGCGGAAGCCGACGAGCCCGTGGTGGAGGCGAAATGAGCGCCGAGCCTTCAGCGTTTCGCTTCGTCTCGACCAACCGCAGGGTTCGCGAGGACCGGCGCTTCGTCGCCGGCCGCGGCCGTTTTGTCGCTGACGTCGCCGTCGAGGGCATGCTGCATGTGGCGGTGCTGCCGTCGCAGCATCCGGCGGCGCGCATCGTTTCGATCGATGCGTCCGCGGCACTGGCGATGCCGGGCGTCCATTACGTGCTGTCGGGCGACGAACTCGCCGCTGCAACCGATCCCTTGATGAACGGGCTCGATACGCCCCGGGTTCAGCGCCATCCGCTCGCGGTCGGGCAGACACGCTATGCCGGCGAATGGGTGGTG
>Ga0182024_10014509_pt1 | contig 15227 bp, 10 predicted proteins | sample P32metaG_FD_120480 | JGI IMG/M metagenome (GOLD analysis project Ga0182024, IMG submission 120480) | Permafrost microbial communities from Stordalen Mire, Sweden - P3-2 metaG (Illumina Assembly) | ecosystem: Environmental > Terrestrial > Soil > Wetlands > Permafrost | place: Sweden: Stordalen... | reverse complement strand
AGTACGTCCGCGGCGGCTCTCAGCAAACCGCCAATCTTCTCTTCACCAGCGGAGCCCGCTCCTACCACCAGGCATCGTCGCCCCGCGATTTTCAGAAACGCCGGAAATAAATTCACAGGCTTCATACTTCAGAAAAGATAAAGCGAACTCCCATCACCAACCCGATCAACGCGAGGCAATCTTTGCGCCCATTTTTGCGGAGTTGCGACTCTCTTACCACGCGCCTTTCGGGGGCTTGCCAATGAGTAAATCTGGATTCGCACCTTTCCTCGGAGTGAACTTCTGCGCCCGGCCTGCCTCCACTTCGGAAACGTAGAGATTTCCGTCCTGGTCCACGCTCATCTCATGCACGCCCCAAAGCGAGCCAGGCCAGTCGCCCAGCGTTCCCCACGAATACAGAAAATGCCCACTCCGATCGTATTCCAGTATCTTCGAAGTGGCAGCATCTGCCGCCCAAAGATGCCGGTCCGCCGACATATAGATAAAGTACACCGACGAGACCGGCCCGTATGACCACTGATCGAGGAACTTCCCGTTTTCGTCAAACACTTGCGCCCGCCGGTTCTCGCGGTCGTTTACATACACACGCCGCGTTAACGGATCCACCGCGATTCCGTGGACGGTATTGAAATATCCTGGCCGCGTTTCGTTCGGTGGATTGCCCTTTTGCCCCCATGACAGCAAGTATTTCCCGTTTTTGTCGAATTTCACGACACGGGTGTTCACGTAACCATCCGACAGGAACATGGTCCCGTCGGGCAGCCATGCCAGGAACGTGGGTCTGCCAAAGTGGGTTTCATCGTTGCCTGGCATGTTCGGTGTTCCGATCGTCTGCAGCAATTCCTCCCCGTCATTGGAAAACTTGAAAATTGCCTGTCGCTCGTCGTCCACGACCCACACAGCTTTATCCGAATCGTAGGGGTTCATGAAAATCGCGTGCGGATGCTTGAACAGTTTGTCCCACTGCGTCCATGCCTCGATAATCTTCCCGCTCGCGTTCACAACCACGAGGCAATGCTCCCATCGGCCGTCGACGCCGTACGCGCCCTTCCAGGTGTCATCCGACCCTTCGGGGCCAGGCGGGCTGGAAACTGGCCCCTGTCCAATATTTCTGAACGGCAAGCCGCCTACAGGAAACGACAAACTGGGCCCCCATTGGGGCAGGGGCGTGTTGGGCGGCCTGCTGAGTACGGGCACTTCGCCGCGCTGCAGAATGTACACACGGTTCGGGTTTTGCGCAAAAACCCCGTCAACTGAACCCCAGGTCCAGTTTTCATGACCCGGTAACTGCGACATCGGCTTTGGCCAATCAGCGACAACCTGATAAGGGCCATAAACATCCTGCCCGCCCTTTTCAGTCGGAATGGCCGCTGTGGCCGTTGTCGTCTTCGCGCGCCCCTCCACAGACCCCAGTCTTGAGCCAAATACGACGGCGATGATAACTGCGGCCGCCAACAACAGTGTCATTTGGCGAATCACGGAATGCCCTCCACGAAAATTTGCATTTTGCGGCTACTTCACCGATGGACATCTTGAGTTGCTGACACTCTGCAAATCGAGCTTTGCCAAGCTAATCGCGAGCCAGAGAGGGAGTCAAGCGCTTTCCCCGAAATGCGGGTTTCTTTTCGCTCCCGCCATTCCTGCTTGGGACAAGCTACCGCGACTAGGCAATCTCTGGACCGTCACTGGTAGGCGGCGATCCCGCTCCCGTTGTTTCGGATTGCTCGTTCAGAGTGTAAGATGTTCTCGCTCTGAGAACGACGCGAGGATTCCATGGCTTCGCAATATCTTCTGAAAAACGAACCTTCAGAATACTCCTTCGACGACCTCCATCGTGAGGCAGAGACGGTTTGGGACGGCGTGCACAACCCCGTTGCACGGAAGCATCTCCGTGGAATGAAGTCTGGAGACAAATTGATCGTCTACGAAACCGGAGATCGCAAGAGCGCAGTTGGAACCGCCATCGTTCTCGGAGTTGATACTTCCAATCCGAAGGATCCAGCGGTCAAGATTAAGGCTGGGAAACGGCTTTCACTGCCTGTGACATTAGCGGAAATAAAGAAAAACCCCCTTTTCGCGGATTCCCCGCTTGTCCGCCAGGGGCGGCTCTCTGTCGTGCCTCTTACCACCGGACAGTATGAAGCCTTAGTTGGTTCCTAATCGATCCCGACGCGCCACCTATTCCCTCGCACATATTTATCGGAACGGCCCGCCCGGGGAACTGAACGGTACGGGCGCAAAAGGCTCCTGCGGATTTCGCAAAGATTGGCGTTGGTGTGAAACCCAATACAAATGCGGGTAAATTCACCTACGTGAAGGTTAACCCGTGGTTGCGAATTACATTAACCCGGGATTGTGGTCGTGCGGGCCAGAACTTCACGGACCTTCACCGCCAGATCATCCGGCCCGAACGGTTTCTCGATGAACTCAGTGCCCGGGTTGAGAACTCCGATGTTGATCGCGGCATCCTCCGTGTAGGCAGACATGTATAGCACTTTCAGGTCGGGCCGCATTTCGATCAGGTGGCCCACCAGCTCGCGCCCCTTCATTCCGGGCATCAGAACATCGGTGAGAACTAAATCGATCTCGTCCTTCTGAACTCCTCCCATTATCTCAATTGCGTTTGCCGCACTGCGCGCTTCGATTACGGTGTAGCCGTGAATCTTCAGAAACTCCCGCGTCATTCGACGTACCGCATCGTCATCTTCCACTACAAGAATGACCTCGGCGCCCCGAGCACGCTGTGGAACGGCCGCCGGGGCTTCGGTCACGTCAACCGGTTCTTCGACGCGCGGGAGATAAATCTGGAATGTTGTTCCTTCGCCCACTTTGCTTGAAACCGTGATACATCCTTCGCTCTGCCTCACCGTTCCATAGACAGTCGCCAGTCCGAGCCCGGTCCCCTTGGTCCGGTCCTTGGTGGTGAAAAATGGCTCGAAGATGTGCGACAAAACGTCCTCGTCCATCCCGTGCCCTGTATCATGCACGGCCAACATTACATGCGGGCCTACTTGCGCTCCTGCATGACGTTGAGCCCATGCCTCATCGAGTTCGGTGTTGGCCGTTTGAATCGTTAGTTCGCCGCCTTCCGGCATGGCGTCCCGTGCGTTAAAAACCAGATTCATGATGACTTGTTCCATTTGTGCTGCGTCTGCCTTGACCCGGCCGAGTTCTGGGTCCAGGTCCATAACCAGCCGGATATCCTCCCCAATCATAGGCGGCAACAAATCCTTCACCTGAGTCACCAGACTATTGAGATCGAAGACGCGAAGTTGCAGCACCTGCTTACGGCTGAACGCCAACAGACGTCGTGTTAACGACGCGGCTCGATCTGTCCACTTCAGTATTTCGTTCAACTCCCTCCGCAGGGCGCCGTCCGAGCCCACACGGTTCAAGGATAGAGCCGCGTGGCCCCGAATCACCATGAGCAAATTATTGAAGTCGTGCGCGACTCCCCCCGCGAGCCGGCCCACCGCCTCCATTTTTTGAGCTTCGCGTAGCGCTTGTTCGGCTTGCTCGCGCACAGCGATTTCTTTTTTGAGTTCTTTGTTGCTGGCTGCCACTTCCTTGGCGTGCAGACGGGCGGTTTCCGCCAGATACACGGTGAAGGCCATTAGCCCCGCCATCAAAATTCCGCCGATAAAAGCGAAACGCGGCAGAAGTGACAATGTATAAGACCGCGTTTCCGCCTTCGGCCACACTTGCACTCGCCACGATAGCTGCTGGAAATGTACATCCGCAGTTTGGGCCCATTCCGCATCGCGAGGCGCGAGTGCTGCGCCCCCGCGGTAGATTTCCTCGTCTCCGTCGTACACGGATACCCAGTAGCCCTGCGCCACGTTCTGAAGGATCGTTGGAATTAAGTCCTTATATCTGGATACGCCAACTAGAAAGCCAGCGAGTTGATCCTTCGAGTACACAGGCACGCACACCAATACACCTCGCCCGCCCTCCCTCAAGCTTACTGGATGGGTGACCACGGTATCCCGAGTCTGCTCCGCGGCTCGCAGAGTAGTAACCTGCCGTTCGCCTTCGCCGAGGTTAGCGCCCAGTTCCCGCTCATTCCCTGCTTGTGGCGTTACCCAGCGCACGAGATATGTTGGATCCACCCACTCTAATGCCTGATAGCCAGCGTAAGCGCTCATCATCAGTCTCGCGTCGAATTCCATGGCGGGACTGTTTTCCTCAGCGTCGCCTAACCCGCGCCCAGCAAGGCGTTCGAGCGGGACAATTCTTGCTCTCAATTCCGATTCCATCTTCGTTTTTGCGAAGACAGCTTGTTCGTATGTCGCACCCTGGATCTCGGCTCGCCGGTGCCCGATCAGGAGCTGCCAGAGGGTGAGCGCCCCAACGAACGCAATCAGGAAGAATGCGGCTGGCAAGAGCAGGCGATCTATGATTTTCCAGGGCATTTGGCTGCAAAATACTGTCCCCCTATCCCCCCAGGTTAGTCAAGATCAAATGGGATCGGAATCGGGTACTTTCCGGAGCTCCCAATCCGGTCTCTGCTGCATTGATTTGGTTCCGGCAAGACTCCCATAGTTATCCACAGCTTTTTCAGCGGGCCCCCTGGACACCGTTCGTCTGGCGATGTAACCTATCCACCTCGCCCTCGAATGAGCCAGCTAGTGTGCCTGAGGATGTTGAAATGGCCCGTCTAAGAAATCGAGATGAATTCACCGAGCGAGCGCTCCTTGCATTGATTTTGGTTCTGATACTCTTGGCAATCGTCCTGCACTTGAAAGCCTGACCGCGAGAGCCGTTGAGTTCTGGTTTGGCTTGATCTGCTTTTGCGATCGCTCCCTCCGTTCGTCGTGGAAACTTCCTCACTTTTACTGTAGTCTTTGCTCGCTCTGCCGTTGAGTCGGGTGTTACTTCTTTAGGCAATTTCATGGAATTTTGGTTTGACCGGCCATGAATTCGGATACGATCCGGCAAGGATTTGGGGTTCTCCGGGAAGGACTGCATGTTCCAGGATCGCCGCTTCTATCAGCGCTTGACGCCGAGTTCACCGCAGCTGGTCTTCTTGGATGAATCCAAGTACAGTCTTCTGTTTGACCTCTGCGAAGGCGGGCTTGCCGTCGAGGGATTCACCGCCGAAAAATCCCTGGACATCGTTTCACTTGAGTTCGATCTACCAGAAGGCAACGGATGCATCCAAGCAAAAGCGGAAATCGCATGGACCAGCGATTCAGGTTATCGCACTGGATTTCGCTTTGTGGAATTAGCGGATAATGATCGGCAGCAGTTGAGGGGTTGGATATCCAGCGATTCGGCCGCCCGGCTTGCCCTTGTTGAAGCTGAGTTGGCACAACCACGCATTACGCGGGACACGCCTGACGCTTTGCTAGAACCGGGCGCGTTTGAAAACAGGTCAGCGGAAAAACTCCAGCCCAGCACCGCGCTTTTTCCGCAGCAGGCCCCGACGTTCGAATTGGGCGACTTCGAACAAGGCGGGGACGAGGCCTTGAACGAGCAACGCACACCGGCCTATACGGCGGGAATCATTCTCGCTGTCGTCATGTCTTCCATTTCGTTCTTAATGGGATACTACTGGCGCGGGACGCGAGCGCAGTCGAGTCTACCGCAAGCCCCCGTGGCGGCTGCGGCAAAAGAGCCGGGGCCTATTTCCCGGGTGCCCCTCAATCCATTGCCGACGGCGCAGCCGTCTCTCCCTACCAACCCCTCCTTGGACCAGCCCGGCTTTGTGCTTCAAGTGGGTGCCATGGAAAAGGAAACTAACGCCGACGCTTTGTCGGCTAGCCTCCATCAGAAAAATTTCTCGGCATTCGTTTTCAGGCGCGGCGCCGAGCGCCTCTACCGGGTGGTCGTGGGCCCTTTCCCAAATCAGGAATCCGTCATCCAGATCGAGCGCGACCTCGAAGCGCAAGGGTTCGAACCCCTTATCAGACCGTGGTCACCGGAGTAATTCTCATCCAACCTCGCTTTCGGGCTGTGTTGGGTGGCCTTTGTTGGTCTCAAGCATCTTCCGTACGTTGCATCATGCTCGAATCGCTCCGACCTGTAATGAATCTCCGGAGCGGCAACAGAAGAGAAATTCTCGATGACGCCCTCACTTGAAACTCGACGGCTGTTGCTGCGGCCTCTGGAATTAGAGGACGCGGAACAAGCGCCACCGCTGTTTCCGCACTGGGAGATCGTGCGCTATTTGAACAATCGCGTCCCGTGGCCTTATCCTGCCGGCGGAGTGCACGCCTATTACCGGGAGGTCGCTCTTCCCGCGATCGAGCAGGGCGAAGAGTGGCACTGGACGCTGCGCCCAAAGGATTTTCCCGGTCGAATGATCGGCTGCATCACCTTAATGAAGCGCGAGGACAGCAATCGCGGCCCCTGGCTAGGTCTGCCGTGGCACGGACAAGGACTCATGACCGAAGCGTGTGAAGCGGTAACTGACTACTGGTTCGATCGGTTGAAGTTTCCAGTCTTGCGGGTTCCGAAGGCCATCGCCAATGCGGCATCGCGTCGCATTTCCGAAAAAACTGGTATGCGCATCGTCGCACTCACTGAACGCGACTATGTCTCTGGCCGCCATCCCACCGAGCTCTGGGAGATCACCGCTGCGGAATGGTGGGATCGCAGGCAGGCGGCGCTTCCTAACCGCCACAGAAAGAAGTAAGAAGATAATCGAACAGCATGCGGAAGACGGGACAAAGCCGGACTAGACCGGACCACGACGGGAACCCGATTGCTCTTGAAGATCAAAACTGATCGACTCGGCGCTATCTCTGGAATTCAACGCTCCGGTTCTCGTAATCGAAAATTACATATTTGAACTGCCGAAGCACATCTTGCCCAAGCAGGATATCGACTCCCTCAAGCATCTTGGTTTGAACCAGTACCTTCGACCTCAATTCTAAGCCTTCGGCAATGGTCAACGACACTTCTCGTTGGTGGACCCGCACGACCCCATTGCCGGTGGTCATCTCTATGATCGGGCCCTCTCCCCTGACCACTCGGTCCGAAACTACCGTATAGGTGGCTCCACTGTCGATGACGCAAATGTATCGGTGCTTTGCCCCATTAATCTGGCAGGGCACTCCCACCATCTCGTGCCCAGGTTCGGTCGCCATCCGAATGGTCGCCACGACGCTCGTCTTCTGCGCCCAACTGGCTTGAGCTGCCAGGAGCGCTAGACAAGCAAGCAACCAGAGGATCATCCCGGCGTTTTTGCGCTTCGCAGATCTCCGGAAGGGGCCGACTTCGTGGTCTTTCGTGCCGAATCCGAAACTGCCCCCTATAATCCGACGGGCCAACTTCCGAAACGCTTTCATCGGGCACCTTCCTTGGGCCATCCATCCGTGAAAGGTCCCCCAGGCGCGTCCGTACCTCAATGTCTCGTGTATCAAATGTTGGTAACGAAATAACTCACGCCGAGTCTATTAGCTAGCCGGGAGTCTCACGCGGCGCTGCGCCTTGCAGTTTGACCCGGAATGCTAAAATTTGTCGTCGAGGTTCAGTTAACCCTCGCCGCAGCGGAAGGTCCTCATATGCAAAGCTCAAGCCCACCAAGGCCCGGCATCTTTCGTTTCGGGGTTTTTGAAGCGAATGTTCGTGCCGGTGAACTCCTCAAGGCGGGCGCACGGGTTCGGATGCAGGAGCAGCCGTTCCAAATCCTTGTCATGCTACTTGAGCGCCCGGCTGAGGTCGTGACCCGGGAAGAAATTCGGCAGAAGCTTTGGGCTGGGGACGTTTTTGTTGATTTCGAGCACGGGGTTAACTCAGCCGTCGCCCGTCTTCGGGAGGTCCTGGGCGATTCCGCCGACAGTCCCCGCTACGTTGAGACGTTGCCGCGCCGAGGGTACCGATTCATAGCCCCCGTCGACACAGCCTTGCCTCTATCCTCCACCGCTTTGGATGGCGACCGTGGCAAGGGCAATGGGATGGGGAGAGCAGCCGCGGAGGAGGAATCGAGTCCCGCTGGCGAGGTGCTGGCAACGGGGACCCCGGTGATGCAAAGCCGGGACTCTCAGCGCTCCGTCTGGAATTACAGGCTTGCGTGGATGGTCGTGTTTATCTCAATCACCGTCATAGCGTTTGTCGGCTACTTCCACGTTCGACCGGCCCCAAAGCTTACGGAGACCGACTCGATCGTCTTGGCCGACTTCGCCAACTCCACCTCAGATCCCGTCTTCGACAGCGCTCTTCGCCAGGCGCTTGCCGTAAAGCTTGGAGAATCCCCATTTCTCAGCATCATTGCTGAACCTCGAATGCGCGACACACTTCACTTCATGGGTCGTGCTCCCGACGATCGCTTCACTTTGGCCACCGCTCGTGAAATTTGCCAGCGCCTTGGAAGTAAAGCGCTGCTCAGCGGCGAGATCTCGCAATTAGGCGACCATTACTACATCCTCCTCGAAGCCTTCAACTGCGCGACTGGCGATTCTATTGCTCGCGCGGGCGCCGAAGCCGCGAGCAAACCGGATACCCTCAAAGCGCTTGACGTAACCGCTGCTGAAATCCGCAGCAAGCTCGGTGAATCTCTCAGCTCCATTCAAAAATATGACGTCCCGATCGAGCAGGCCACCACCACTTCGCTCGAAGCTCTCAAGGCTTTCAGCCTCGGCCAGGCCGAGCGCAATCGCGGGGACGAGCTCGCTTCGATTCCTCTGTTTCAGCGCGCCGTGGAACTGGATCCCAATTTCGCTATGGCGTACGCGGTGCTGGGACAAGTCTACGCAAACCGTGATGAAAACGCGTTATCCGTTGAGTACACCCGCAAGGCTTTTGAGCGCCGGGAGCACGCGGGCGATCAGGAGAGGTTTTATATCTCAGCGCATTACTACGACAATGTTACCCACGAGTTTGCCAAATCCTTCCAGGCCTACGAACTTTGGCGGCAAACTTATCCGCGCGATGTCGTCCCGCGAATTAACCTCACCCAATTTTACCACCGGCGGGGCGAACATGAAAAAGCCCTTACCGAAATTTTAGGCGCGGCCCGCCTCGACTCGAATCGCGCCCTCATTTATGAGGCACTCATCGACAGTTACATCTGCTTGGGTCGTTTAACGGAAGCCAAAGCCGTGTATGCGCAGTCGGTCGCTCACGGTTTCAATGGTGAGGATGCACACCTGAAGCGCTACGTTATTGCATTCCTTGAGAATGACTCGTCCACGATGCAGCAGTTGACGGCATCGTCGGCCGGTAAACTCTCAGAAAGCACCTTTCTCGTGCTCGATGCCTCGACCGCGGCTTTCACCGGCCGCTTGCACTCCGCTGAGGAACTCTGCCGCCGCGCCCGAGAAACCGCTGCGCGAGACAGTCAGAAGGAGTACGCCGCCACATGGCAAGCTCTCGAAGCTGTAACGGAAGCTGACTATGGCAGACCGGAACGGACTCGCCGTTTCGCCAGGGAATCGGAAATGACCGCCAAGAACCGTGACGCCGAAATATTGGCCGCCCTGGCCCTCGCCCGCGTTGCTGATGCGATCCACGTCCAGACCCTGGTCGCTGCACTGGTTCGGCAATACCCTGCTGACACATTGCTGAATAACGTCTGGATCCCGACAATACGCGCACAACTTGAGCTCCTTCGTGGCAACGCAAACCGGGCCCTGCGCCTACTCGAATCCGTCGCCCCTTATGAATTGGGGGAATCGGAGTCTCTTCCGCCGCTTTTTCCCGCTTTCCTGCGCGGCGAGGCGTACTTGCAACTCCACGACGGGAAATCCGCTGCTCGGGAATTCCAGAAAGTCATCGACAATCCTGGTATCGTAGCTGGCTTTCCTCATGGCGCTCTAGCCCGTCTGGGTCAAGCGCGCGCCCGGGTTATCGCAGGGGATATTTCCGGCAGCCGCCGGTCGTACCAGGAGTTTTTCGCTCTGTGGAAAAATGCCGACCCGGAAACGTTGGTCATGAAACAAGCCAAATCTGAATATGCCAAACTCGTTAGCCGAGATCTAAGCTGAAAATGGCGGACACGTGCAGGGGGTTCAACTATAATCCGCGCGAACGAAGGAGATTACCAATGGGACACGAGAATTGTGGAGCGAGCGAATGCAAGAGGTCGCGGCGCCAAGTTTTGAGGACCATGGGAGCGCTGGGAGTGGGCGCGATTTTGCCGCCGAGCCTGCTGAGCGGCGCGGCCGGGCAGATGACCGGTGGCAGGGCCGAAAAACCGTTTCGGATCGATGTGCATTTTCATGTGGTTTCACCCGCGTATTTAAAACGGACGGCGCGGTTCGGGGATCCGAATCGAGGGAATGCCCGATCGGACACTACACTGACGCGATGGACGCCGGCCTTGGCCGTGGAGGAAATGGATAAGGGAGGAATTGCAACGGGGATGTTGTCGATTGCCGTTGGCGGCGTGACATTTGGCAACGATGACGCGACGCGAACGCTCGTGCGCGAAGACAACGAGTTTGCGGCGAAGATGGTGCGGGATTATCCGGGCCGATTCGGGCAACTGGCGGCGCTGCCATTGCCGGACCAGGACGCGAGCTTGAAAGAGATCGAATACGCACTCGACACCCTGAAAGCGGACGGCATAGCGCTCGTCACGGATTATGGCGACAAGTGGCCCGGCGATCCGATGTTCGCGCCATCGTTCGAGGAACTGAATCTCCGGAAGGCAGTCGTGTTCATCCATCCGACGGCGCCGACATGCTGCGCGGAACTGGTGCCGAATATACCGGAGTCCTGGGTCGAGTACGATTTTGACACTTCGCGGGCCTTCAACAGCATGCTTGTGAACGGGATATTTTCGAAATATCCGAATATCCGGTTCATCTTCACGCATTCAGGGGGCACATTACCGGCGCTGTCGGGAAGGCTGCAGGGAATGTTTCCGCCGAACGTCGCAGGCGACCGCGCTCCGAACGGTGTGGGGGCAGAGGTAAAAAGGTTATATTTCGATGTTTCAAATGCGACCTATCCCGCGGCGCTGGATGCGTTATCGGATGTGGTGCCGGTTTCGCAGATTTTGTTTGGGAGCGATTACCCGTTTGTGAAAGTGGCGACGACGGTTTGGGGGCTCAACCAGTACAGCAGGTTTTCAAAGAGCGATGTAGAAGCGGTCAATCGCGGGAATGCGATGCGTCTGTTTCCGCGGGTCACAGGGTAGGAACTAGGGCGGCACCTGACCCGGGTAGGCACTGTTCAGAAATGCAAAAGTCTGGAGCGAAGCCGGCGCCTGTGAGCCATCGCTGCAGATAGCTTTCCTAAATCCACGCACTCAATTCTTTAAGCTAATCGTCAGACGCTCGGTCGACAAACGCACCGGTGTCGGCCGGCGCTTGTGACGGAGAGGCTGCTGCGGTGGGAATTCTATGCCGGCGCTCGTTGGTAGAATTTCTCCAGTTGACTTGCGGCATAAAGAGCGAGGTATCGATGCGATCGCGGTATTCAATCGCGATATTCACAAGCGAATCCAGTAAGGAATCCGATAGGTAGTGAGGCTTCAGGCCTAGGTCGATCAGCTTGGAATGCTTGGCGTTGTAATAGTGAGCTTCGGCTTCAACTCGCGGGTCGGGAATGTGATCAATTTCAACCTTCAGGCCCAATTTCCCAGCGGCTGATTGAACCATTTGCGCGAGCTCCAACACATAAAATTGCTCGGTGAACTGGTTGTAGACACGACATTCGCCCGGAGCGGCAGGGTGCAGACAGGCAAGCTCAATACATCGCACGGTGTCGCGAATGTCGAGGAAACCGCGCGTTTGGCCGCCCTTGCCGTATACAGTGAGCGGGTGGCCGGCAGCCGCTTCGACGCAAAATCGATTGAGCGCAGTGCCGAAGACTTCGTCGTAATCGAAGCGATTAATAAGGGCTTCGTCGAGCTCAGATTCTTCCGTGACGGTGCCATAGACTACGCCTTGATTCAGATCGGTTGCGCGTAATCTCCAGGCTTTGCACGCGAAGAGAATATTGTGGCTGTCATGCACCTTCGAGAGATGATAGAAGGAGCCCGGCTGCTTTGGATAAGGCAGTACGTCCTTACGGCCGTTGTGCTCGATCGTGATGTAGCCCTCTTCGATGTCGATGTTGGGAGTGCCGTACTCACCCATCGTTCCCAGTTTAATTAAGTGGCACTCGGGGTCGAGCTCGCGGAGGGCGAAGAGAAGATTCAGCGTGCCGACCACGTTGTTTACCTGGGTGAAGCACGCGTGTCGGCGGTCAATCATCGAATAGGGGGCCGAGCGCTGCTCGGCGAAGTGGATTACCGCATCGGGCTCAAAGTCGGAAATGGTGGAAACAAGAAATTCATAGTCGGTCACGTCACCCACGTAGAGCTCAATGACCGTTCCTGTGTGCTGGTGCCAAGCCCGCAGCCTATCTGGAAGCGGGCGGATGGGTGTTAATGTCTGGACCCCGAGTTCATAATCCCACTGCCGGCGCGCGAAGCTATCGACAATCGCTACCGAGTGCCCCTTTTTTGACAAATATAACGCCGTGGCCCAGCCGCAATAGCCGTCGCCCCCCAGAACGGCAATTTTCATGTTCCCTCCTCAGAAATTAGTGAGATGTTCAGCTTTGTAAACGGGTTACTTGCATAAGAACTATTAACCCGAGCCCTGCCAAAAGTTCCATTGGATTTGCCAGCATCCTGAAATTCAGCGTAAAAAGCCCCTTCGACGAGCCGCGGGCGAGCTAAGGGCAGAACGAATTGACAGAACCCAGAGCAAATTCATCGGCACCTTCCAACCGGCCCGGGCGGGGCGAGCTAGCGTTGGCAGGTCTATTTTAACCTCTTTGTGGTTGGGAGCTAGACGGAAATCCTAGCAAGGTCCCGATTTATTCGGTGCCAATTCGGTGGATTTCTTTAGGACGACTGCAGGGAAAGCGAGAACGAGGGGAGCGTGCGGGGCGGCCCACCCTCGACATGTGGGGGGGCCTGTCTCAATGAGCCCCCCGCTCTACAGGAGTCGCTAACGACCCAGAATAGGAGAGAGGGTGATTTGTCAGCAAAAGTTTGCCCCCACTGGAGGCAGCGATGTGGAGCTGCTGAGACCCCACCAAGCTTTGAATGTGGGACAGTTGAACGCGATCGGCGACGACGTAATAGCGATTCGGTTCGTACCAAAGTTCGTTGAACTTGACATCGTCGACGAAGACCGGAGGGGCACCGGGAGCGTAGGAACCATATTCGAGATTGAAGTAGCGCCCGTTCAGGAGAAGCGCGTTCTGGTTTGTGTAAAAGAAGATAGAAGAGTACGTGTAGTACTGATCGCCCATGATCAGTCTGCCTTGCGGAGACCTGAGAATTACGTCAGCTAATGGACGTGATGACAGGAACGGATCAAAAACGACCATCGCGAGGCGCGCGGCGTGGAAGAACAGCACCATCATGAAGGAGATTGCCAGGGCGGCGCGCCGCCCACTGGATCGAACAGTTCCCACCGCTCCGATCAACAAGGCGATCCCGGCGATAGCTAGCGGCAATCGAAGATAGGCGAAAGAGTTGAGGGTCAGATCAAGCATATGACCGAGCGCCAGCGTGTAGGCACTGGGATGCTGAGAGAGCGCCGACGAAATATCTCCTGGTGTGGATTCATTTCGGACGAGAAATACCAGCACGAAGCAGGCTATCGCGGCAATTCCCGCGAGCACCGACAGAACGCGCGTGCCGCGGCTTACCCAAACATTGTCGGTTGCGATGGCGGAACCCAATAGGAGCGCGAGGGCAGGGTAAATCGGCATTGAATAATATTCCTGCGTGGTTGAGAAGGTAAAGAACACAAGGACAAAGCCTACCCAGCAAAGTGCCAGCAGGCGCGTATGCCCCGCGCGGTCAGTCGGTTTGAATGAAAGCTTTGCGATCGCCGGGAAATAGACGCTCCAGGGGAACAGCCAGACGAGATGAAGCGCCCAGAAGTAGAAACGAGGAACCGTATTGTAGTCGCGTGGGTAGCGAAGATTCAGAAACCGGAGAAGTTGTTCGTTGATGAAGAAGAACCAGAGAAAGCCGTGGTATTGGCCAGGGCCGCTGTGAAGCGTGAAAGAAAAATAAGGTGGATTCCGCATCGTGGCGAGAATGTGCCAGGGTGCCGCGATCAAAAGCGCGATCAAGGCCCCGCTCAGGGGACGGAGGCGCTTCCACGTGCGGGCGGAAAAAAGCTCGCGTGTAATGGCCAGGTAAACAAGAGCAGTGCCAACGGGGAAAACGACCGAAACGAGGCTTTTGAGCAAAAGGCCAAGGCCCAGGCTGGCTGCGAGAATTGCCGACCACAGGCGCGGATGCGGCTCTTCTTCGTCAAGGGCCCGCAGGAATGCCCACATCGCCAAAGCAATTGTGAACGTGAGCATCACGTCGGGGATTAGAATACGCGTGAACAGAAAAAGGCCGATGCAGGTAGCGACACATAGTCCCGCGTATAGCGCGGCACGTCTTCCGAAGGCCCACGCGGCGAAGGCGGCGGTTAGGCCGGCGAGCGCGATGGCGGAAAGGGCGATGGGAATGCGTGCTGCCCAGTCATGCACGCCAAAAACGACATAGGAGCCCGCGATGGCCCAATAGACGAGCGGGGCCTTCTCAAGGTAGGGAATACCGTCCAGACGCGCCGTCACCCAGTCGCCCGAAGTGAGCATATTACGCGCAATCTGGCCCTGCACGGCATCTACGTCGTCCATCAGGGACGGTGGAGAAACGATGCACCCGAGATACACTGCGCTCGCAAAGAGCAGAACAGCTAGGTAGAGGAAAGAACGCTTTCCGCTACCTGCCGGCTCTGAGCGGAGATTGGTGCCGTTTGAATCCGCCATCGTTTCATCCAGAGAAACAGAACCATTAACCCCCAAAGGTGATAACCAAGATTGGCGCGCCGCTCAAGGTGCAGCCGCACGACCGTGTCGATCGCGCTGCGATTGAAAAAGTCTGCATGTTGAACACCGACAGAATGGATCGTCTCAACCAAAAGAGACCGGAGCGGGCCGCGCAGCCATTCGTGCGCGGGAATGTCAAAGCCGATTTTGCGGCGTCGCAGCACGGACGCTGGAAGCTTTCCCTTCATCAAGTCCTTGAGAATGACTTTCTGCCGCGAGCCGCGAATCTTGAAAGAGGATGGCAAGGTCGCCGCGAATTCCACGATGCGGTGGTCGAGGAACGGAGGCCGTACTTCAACGGCGTGAGCCATGCTCATGCGGTCCACTTTATTTAAAATGTCGTCCGGAAGGAAATACTTCTGGTCGAACCAAAGGTACGGCGCAAAGCCATCGCCCGAAACAGAAGCTTGCTGTAGATCACCGAGTGTGCGGTTGAGCGCGTT
>Ga0182024_10014508_pt1 | contig 15228 bp, 16 predicted proteins | sample P32metaG_FD_120480 | JGI IMG/M metagenome (GOLD analysis project Ga0182024, IMG submission 120480) | Permafrost microbial communities from Stordalen Mire, Sweden - P3-2 metaG (Illumina Assembly) | ecosystem: Environmental > Terrestrial > Soil > Wetlands > Permafrost | place: Sweden: Stordalen... | reverse complement strand
TATGCGCGCGACCTCGTTTTTGTAATCAGGGCAGGATCTGGCACAAAAGCGGGCCCCGCTGTGGACTGTATTCCACTTATGCAACTATTTTTGGCGGTATTTCGCTAATTTCGGCATTTTTGAAAGATCGAACGAAAAAAAGCCGAAATTTGGGCGTGGATGGCTTGGATGACGCGGATAATACCATCTGCCTTGGATGCAACGCTCAAATTTGTGTCGAGACCCCGAGCTCGATGTCGAAATGGGCGGACAGCTCGCCGATGCGGGAGGCGGGGATGGTGGCGAAGTCAACGGTGACGGAGTCGCGGGCGGATTGGTCGCCGATGCCGTTATAGATGGCGTCCTGGGTATTGTCCGGGAAATAATTAAGAATTGTTAAGACGGCGCGAGGCGCAGTTATTCGACTTTGAGCTGCCAGTTTTTGCCTTGCCAGCGATTTTGGTTGACCCAGAAGAGGGTGAATTCGACGGCGGTATCGTGGGAAAGTTTTTGGGTGGGAAGATCGGCGAACCAGAGTTTGAGGGTTTCGTTAAACTCGGTTTCGGCGCGGCGCGTGGCCGCCCAATTGTCGGAAGTCCAGACTACCGTGGCGCGGTCGGGAAGGATGAGGCGAAAGGTTTTGCCGGCGGGCAGGCGGCGTGTTTGGTGGCGCATCGTCCAAAACTCGTATTGACTCTTGACGGGTTGGACGACGTAGCGCTGCCAGGCGGGTTCGACGCGGTCGAAACAAACGCCATCGTGGCGGCTGCGCACGAGGGAAAGGTATTCGGCGTGGGACCAACAGAGGGGCATGGCGGCGCCGGTGGGAGCGCCTTTTTTCATTTTGCCATTGGGCAAGTCTTCATCGTCCCAAAGTTGCTCGGTGAGCATGCCGCCTTCGTTGGCAAATTTTTCGATGGCTTTGATGTAGGGAAGGGGATCGCGGCCGGCCGCGAGTTCGTAGTGGCCGCGCTCGCCGGTGAGTATGGGCCAGGAGCGCCCGACGCCGGTTCCGTCAAAGGCGGAGCCGTCGTCTTTTTGACCGTAGCCGTCGTGATTGTAGCGGCGCCAGCAGGGGCCTTGCGGGAGATCGCGCTTGAGGACGCGATCAATCACTGCGACGGACGAAACAACGATGGGGTCGTCAGCGGGACGAATTCCGAAACGTACGAGTTGCAGAAAATCGCCGCCGACGACGTTGCGCGCGGGATGCTGGCCGCCGCCATTCGAAACTTGGATGGTGGAGGTGTTTGGGTCGGCGTCCGGGTCGGGCGTGGTTGGATCTGTTGGGTTGATGCGAATGTAGTGACGCGGAAATTCGGGGTCGAGTTCGCCAGCGGTGGTGACGGTCCAGTCTTCGAGGTGCGCAGCGAGCCAATCGGCATAGGCGAAGATGAATGCGGCGTCTTCAGGGCGCGGGGCGAAGTCCGCGGCGCAGACGAGGCCAGCGATAACGGCGGCCAAAGTGGAGGGGGAATAGCCAGAATTTTCCTCCCAGCGTTCCTGCATGGTGACCGGGCCTTGACACAACAGATAAGAGGCGGCGGTTGTGATCATGGGCCAGGGATCAAGCTGACCGAACGGCACGCCAGCGCGCCGCAAGCGCCAGGCGAGGAGAATGGGGAAAGCAACTTCATCCAATTGCAGTCCGGGCCAGTACATGCGTCCGTCAATCCAACTGTTTTGAGGGAAGCTGCCGTCGGGGCGTTGGATGACGGCGAGCCAGATCAAAGCGCTGCGCGGCGTGCCCTTCTGGCCACTGGAGAGAAGGGCGGTGGCGCTTTGTGCGAGGTCACGCGTCCAGACGAGGTGATAACCGCCAAGATCGTCGTCGCCCTTGGTTTCGCCCCATGGAATGCTCATCGAGGCAACGAGGGCGCCGGCGTAAACCTTGTCTTCGTGCGCGAGCAGAACGCAGCGGCTGAGGCGATGCATGGCGCCGTCATCGCCGGTGTCGTCATTGAACGTGTGCTGCTCGTCCACGAGAGTGCGCTGCCATTGGCGGACATAGGTGGCGCGATGGATCGGGAGCGGATCGGTGAGGGCGCCAAGCAATTTGGCGGCGGTGGCCGGGTAGCTCTGGCCCATGGCGATGGCGATCATGAATTCGTTGCCGCGACGGGGATCGATTTCACCTGTCAAAGCAATATTGCCGTCGGGCGCGGAGCGAAATTGCCAATCCATTTTGAAATTGCGAAGGTCCTGCCAGCCGTCGCTGGTTCCGGCGTAACCAACCGAGCGCCTGGTGAAATGCGTGCTACAGCCCATGATGATGTGAAAGCGATTGCGCTGGGCATGGAGCAACAGGCTCGAACCGATCTCCGCGCAACGTCCGCTGTTGTGGGCGCCGGCGCCGTCGATGTGCGGCGCGAGCAACGCGTAGAGCATGAGCTTGTCGCGGAGGGAGTCGTCGAGGATTTCGAGCTTGGTGTGAATGAGGAGGACGGAATGATGCGGATCGGTCAGGACTTGCTTGATGATGCGATAGCGGCCGTTGCGCTCGCTGTTGGTGAGCTTGTAAAACAAAGCGCCACGGTCGGGATATTCGATTTTGTGATCGAGATCGATTTTTTCCTCGTGACAGAAGGATTCGCCGTCGGTGATTAAAAACTGGAAGTCGCGGGTGTTGGGCTGATCGACGTAGGGATAATAAATCTCGTTGACAATGCCGTGGCTGAGCGTGAACCAGAGGCGGCAGCCGGTGTGGTAGGCGGTGCCGAAACCCTCCTTGGCGCTGGAGGTCCAGTGGGGCGCAATGCCCGGCGCGCCAAAGGCGGCGCTGTTATTCGGGTCACTCATATTTCCTTGGGAAACGGCGGCAGAAGTTGGGCGAGATCGTAGTTGAGGAGGTCGCCGATGCGCGCGATGGAGATGTCGGCCGGCGGATAGGAGGCGACCTCCTTTATGTCAAACGCATAGTGTCCCTGGCGCACAAACACCGTCGTCAGCTTCTTGCCCCAGACATTTTTCATGGCGGTCAGAATGCGGATTTTGTCGTCCATCATCACGTAATGACGGGCGGGAAAACGCGCGGCGACGTTAGACAATTCGTGTTCTTTATGGAGAAAAATCAGCACGCGCCCCTCGACCGCTTCGGAAAGGCCGGAGCGGTCGGCCTTGCGCGGCTGAAAAACGACGTCGCCATCGGAAAGGAGGACGGCGGGGCCCCAGCGGCGGACGTGGGCGATCGAGTCCAGTGAATTCGGAAAAAGGCGGTTGGCGAAGGGATACTCGATCATGAAGCGCGAGACGGTGAGCAGGCGGAGATCATCGGGATGTTTGCGGCGATATTCCTGGAGGGCGCCGAGGTAATCAGCGTAGCCGAGTTCGCAGCGAAGGCGCTCGAAGATTTGCCAGTAGCGCTGGGCGCCCTGCGCGCCCACTTCGCGCGCCAAATGTTTTTGCAGATCGGCGCCAACGTGGTCGTTGTCGAGCAGCGTGTTGTCGATGTCAAACAGAAAGACGACGCGCGAGGGCCTGGGTGAATGTTTTTTCTTCACTGGTGGACGAGATGTTTGCACCGCGTGACATGCCCCTGCTTTTGCCAGAGGCGGAAGCCGCCGCGAAAGGCATTATTATTGTCGCCGAGGCGGGTGTCGGGAGGCAAACGCTTGAGCAGGCGGGCGTTGCCGCCGCCGACGACAACGTAATCGGCTTGCATGGCGGTTTTCAACTTGACGATGACTTCGGCGACATATTTGCGCCACTTTTTTTTGCCAAGCCGCTCGAGGCCGGCCAGGCCCACGTAATCCTCGTAGGTGCGGCCTTTTTTGTAGGGGAGATGGGCGAGTTCGAGCGGCTCGAGGATGGAGTCAACAACCATGGCGGAGCCAAGACCGGTGCCAAGGCCGAGGAACAACATGCGGCGGCCCTCGTAACTTCCCATCGCCTGCATGGCGGCGTCGTTGACCGTTTTGACCGGGCAACCGAAGGCGCGTTTGTAATCGAAGCCAACCCAGCCGGGGCCGAGGTTGTGCGGTTCGGCGACAGGCATGTCGTGCAGGACGGGGCCGGGAAAGCCGATGGAGATGAGGTCGTATTTCCAGCCGGCTTCGGCGGCCAGTTTTTTGGCGGTGGCGGCCATAGCGGCGGCAGTCATTTTTGGGCCGGAATCGAATTGGAGTTTGGTGCGATGGCCAGAGAGAAGCATTTTGACGTGCGTGCCGCCGACGTCGACGACGAGGATCTTCATTGGATGTTGGTGTTGCGCCAGTGGCGGCCGTCGCGCGCCATGAGATCGTCGGATTCCTTCGGCCCCCAGGAGCCGGCGGGATAATTGGGAAAACTGCGCGGGGGCAGGGCTTTCCAGACGTCCAGAACTGGAGTGATGACACTCCAGCCGGCCTCGACCATGTCGGCGCGTTGGAAGAGGGTGGCGTCGCCAATCATGCCGTCGTAAATAAGGCGCTCGTAGCCGGTGCTGGGATGGCGGCCGAAATAATCTTCATAATTAAATTTCATCTCGACAGGGCCGGTTTTCATGATCGGGCCGGGAATCTTGGCGCCGAACCGAAGGGAAAGACCTTCCTCGGGCTGAATGTGCAAGACGAGGCGGTTGGCTTGCAGCTCTTCGACCGAGGTGTCGCGAAACAATTGGAAGGGGGCGCGTTTGAATTGAATGGCGATTTCCGTGGCGCGGCTGCCCAGGCGTTTGCCGGTGCGCAGATAAAACGGGACGTCTGCCCAGCGCCAATTGTCGATGCGCAGTTTGAGGGCGGCGAAAGTCTCGGTGGTGGAATCTGGGGCGACGTTTGGCTCTTCCTTGTAAGCGGGGACGGTTTGGCCATCGACTTCGCCGCGACCGTATTGGCCGCGCACAGCGGTCTTGAGGACTTCCTCGGGCGTGGGAATCTGGATGGCGTGAAGCGCCTTGGCTTGTTCGTCACGCACAGCGTCGGCGTGAAAGGAAATGGGCGGCTCCATCGCGGTCAATGAAACCAATTGAAAAAGGTGGTTGGGAACCATGTCGCGCAAGGCGCCGGCGGTGTCGTAATAGCCGCCGCGCTGCTCGACGCCGACGGTTTCGCCAGCGGTAATTTGGACGTGGTCGATGTAACGACGGTTCCAGATGGGCTCGAAAATGCCGTTGCCGAAACGGAAAATGATGATGTTCTGGACGGTTTCCTTGCCGAGATAATGGTCAATACGATAAATCTGCTTTTCATCAAGGACCAGCTTGATGTCCTTGTTGAGGGCCTTGGCTGAATCGAGGTCGCGCCCGAAGGGCTTTTCGATGACGACACGCGCCCAGTGGCCATTGGATTCCTCGGCGAGGCCCGCGGCGCCCAATTGTTTGACAACCTCACCAAAAAAGCGGGGAGCGACCGCCAGATAATACAAGCGGTTGCCGTTTACCCCGTGTTCTTTCTCGACACGGGCGATTTGATCTTTGAGCGTCTTGAAATGGCTGGCGTCCCCGAAATCCCCCTTCATGTAATAAATGCGCTTGATGAACCAGTCCCACAATTCGGGCGGGACATCGCAACTGGCAAATTGCTTGACTTCGCGTCCCAGATATTCGCGGAAGGAGTCGTCGGTGAAGTCATTGTTGGCAAAACCAATGATGGCAAACTGCTCCGGCAATAGTTTGGACGATGCCAAATTGAGCAGGGCTGGAAGCAGTTTGCGTTTGGTCAAATCCCCGCTGGCCCCAAAGATCACCATGACACAGGGATCGGCTTTGCGAATCGGTTCGGACTTCGTTGGGGTCGATGGCGCGTCACTCATAAGATGCTCGGGCGGAAAGGGCGGCTGTTACTTGCTGTAGGTGGTAATGATGCGATCCAGGAATTTCAAAGCGTCGTCGTGTTTGCGCTGAAAGGAATTGCGCCCGATGATGGATCCGAATCCGCCGCCATCGTGGATGGCCTGGACTTCCTGGAAAACGTTCTCGTCGCTGTCAGCGGCGCCACCCGAAAAGATGACGATGCGGCGCCCATTGAAAGTGCATTGCACAACATGTTTGACACGCTCGGTGAGGTTGCTGATGTTTACCTTTTCCTTTTCATAGACCTTGCGGGCGGCTTCCTGTTCGAGATGCGCGCTGGGCAATTTCACCTTGATGATGTGCGCGCCAAGTTCGGCAGCGATGTGCGCGGCGTATCCGCAAACATCCATCGCCGTTTCGCCTTCCTTGCTGATGTCCGACCCGCGCGGATAAGACCAGACGACGACGACCAGCCCGTGTTTTTTCGCCTGTTCCGCCGCCCCGCGCAATTGCTGATACATTTCCTGCGCGCGCGCGGATCCGGGATAAATGGTGAAACCAATGGCCACGCAACCCAGGCGCAACGCGTCATCGACGCCACTGGTCAACGACGGCAGCGGATCTTTCTCGTCGTGCAGCGTGTCGTGATTGTTAATTTTGAGAATGAGCGGCACCTCGCCCGCGAAATCGCGCGCGACGGCTTCGATAAACCCAAGCGGGGCGGCGTAGGCGTTGCAGCCGGATTCGATGGCCAATTGCACATGGTAGCGCGGATCATATCCCGGCGGGTTGACGGCGAAGCTGCGGGCCGGGCCGTGTTCAAATCCCTGGTCCACGGGCAGGATGACGAGGCGGCCTTTGCCGCTGAGTTTGCCGTGGTTGAGGAGGCGCGCCAGATTGGTCAAGGTGCCGGGGCTATCGCTCCCGTACCAGCCAAGAATTTCTTTGACTCGAGGTGTGTTCATATACGTCGTGTTCGATGGTTATGATAGGTTTGACAGAAGTCAGCGGAAAAAATCAGGCCGGCGGCGGGGCGTGCTGCTCGATGTGCCCGCCGAATTGCTGGCGCATGGCGGAAAGCATTTTTTCGGCGAAGGTATGCTGCTGACGCGAACGGAAACGCGTGTAAAGTGCAGACGAGAGCACGTCGGCGGGGACGGCCTCTTCAATGGCGGCCTCAATGGTCCAGCGGCCTTCGCCGGAATCTTCCACAAAGCCCGTGTAGGTGGAAAGATCGCTGTCCTTGACCAGGGCAGAGGCTGTCAAATCAAGCAACCAGGAACTGACGACGCTGCCGCGGCGCCAAACTTCGGCGATGTCAGCAAGATTCAAATCATAGCGGCGCTCTTCGGGAATTTCCTTGCCGTTCACGGATTTCATAATCTCAAATCCTTCGGCGTAGGCCTGCATCATGCCGTATTCGATGCCGTTGTGGACCATCTTGACGAAGTGTCCCGCGCCCGAGGGACCGCAATAAAGATAGCCCTGGGTGGCAGTTCCTTTTTTGGGATCGCGTTCGGGAGTCGGCGGAATATCTCCGACACCGGGAGCAAGCGCGGAAAAAATGGGATCCAGGCGCGTGACTGCCTCCTTGTCGCCGCCGATCATCAGGCAATAACCGCGTTCCACGCCCCAGACGCCGCCGCTGGTGCCGGCGTCGAGGTAGTTGATCCCTTTGGGCTTGAGCATCTGGCTGCGGCGGACGTCGTCCTTGAAGTAGGAATTCCCGCCATCGATGATGGCGCTGCCCGGGGGCAAAAGCTGCGCCAGGGCCGTCACGGTGGATTCCGTCGGCGCGCCGGCCGGCACCATGATCCAGATGGATTTGGGCGTTTCCAGTTGTTTGACTAAATCCTCGAGCGAAGAGGCGCCGGTGATGCTTTTGGCGTCTTTCGTCAATCCCGCGACGGTCGCGGGGCTGCGGTCATAGACCACACAACGATGACCTTTGGCAACGAGACGGTGGACCATGTTGCCGCCCATGCGGCCCAAACCAATCATTCCAATTTGCATAAAAAACCGATTATTTCTGACGTTGCGCCATGGCACGGCGGGGGAGCGCCGCGGCCAAACCCAAACTAACCAAGCAAAATGGAATAGCAACCGGAACTTGCGCGCGCCTGTCAACCGGCTAGCGCGTCCGCAACTCGGCGAGGCCCGCTTCGACTTCTGCGCGAGGCAGATTGCCGGCGGCGAGCCGCTCATCGCTTTGCTGCTGGAGCCGCTCGTAAAACTCGATTCCGAAATCGCGCGCTTCGGAATTGTTGGGATCCGCCTGGAGAATGACGTGCAACGCGTTTTCCGCCCGGTCGAATTGTCCGGTGGTTTCGTAATGCTCCATGAGCAGGACCTCCGTTTCCACGGGCAGGGTGGGTTGTCCGATGGATTCAACGAGCGCTTCGACTTGGGGCACGAATTCGGGAAATTCATGCGCGTCCTCGCCATGCAAAACCTTTAAAAGCAGATGCAGGGCCTTGAGATAATAGGCGTCGGCGCCGGCAGAATTGTCCTGGGCGGCGGCGAGGTCGCCCGCTTGTTTGAGCAACATGGTGAGTGCCCATGCTTTCTCTCGTACGATCTGAGTCCCGTCACCTTCAATCAATAAAGCGAATAGTTCGGTTTCGGAAAGTTTTAGAACCGTGGCGCCGTCCCGGCCGGTAAGTCGTTTGACCTGCTCATCCACCGCCAGGCCGGCTTCGTCCCAGCGTTTTTCGTCTTTAAGCGACTCGATGCGCCGCAATTCCTGTCCCAAAGCTTCGATCAACCGGATGAAATAATCGCGCCGAATCATGTGGGAACTTGTACGCCGTCGAGGCAAGGTTGTCGAGACTCACATGTTGCGGAGTTGGCCATTTCCGCTATTGAGGATTGTTAGCCGACAGAGACTGTGGCATCGTCGAGTTGTGATACCCAACCGGACATGGCCCTGGACACGCATTTGCGCGAGGAAACGGCATTTGAGCCGGTCCGGGGCGGGGTTTACGTTGATCGAATTGCTGGTCGTCATTGCGATCATCGCCATTCTGGCGGCGATGCTTCTTCCTGTTCTGAGCAACGCGAAAAAGAAAGCGCAGGAGGCTTCTTGTGAAAACAATCAGAAGCAAATCAACCTGGCGCATAACATGTACGTTGGCGATAACCGCGACTTCGTGGTGCAGATGGATAACCCGAATGTTACCTATTCGGCGGGAGGTTATTGGGTTCCTCCCAATGTTCCCAATGGCACAAGCCCCTCCAACGCGCTGGCGCTGACGTATGCGGCCCTGCGCGGGACCGGCAATGCATTCTACGCCTACGATAACAATCCTGGTTCGTATCATTGCCCGGGAGACATGCGGGACATTCTCAAAGTGGGTCAGGGATGGGCCTACGACAGTTATTCCAAGACCCAAAATGTTGGCGGGGAATCTTATCAAAACTATTGGGGATGCGGTTCGGTTTACACCAAGTATTCGCAAGTCGCAGCGCCGTCCATGAGTTTTCTAATGATCGAGGACGCCGACTGGCGAGGTTATAATGACGGGACGTGGGTGGTGAACTGGCTTCTGACCGCAAAACGGTTTACATGGGAGGATCCCGTCGCACAGTACCACATCAACGTGGATACGATGAGCTTTGTGGACGGCCACATCGAAAGCCACAAATGGCAAAATGCCGCCATTATTAAGGCCGGGCAAATTGCCTCAAAAGGCCTGGATCCACTGCCTTGGAACGGGCCCAACTCCGGGCCGGACTACGATTACGTCTTTAACCGGTATCGTTTTCCCGGTTGGCCGTAGAAACCGGTGGTTGGTTATCCGCCGAGATAGTCGGCCCTTCGTCCATGAGCCGATCAACATTTTAACTTTTCACCAGTGGGTTGCGGACTTTGAGTTGCGGGAAGAAGGAGAAATCGCGATCGGCTGACCAGAGTTCTGTCACGCCGTGATGCAGACAGAGGGCGGCAATACGGGCGTCGTGGATCCGGGGACCTTTGACCTTTGCTGACACGGAGATCGAACGCAACTTTTGGAGGTAGCCAGGGCTTTCGGCCAACAGCAACAATTGCGGCGCGGCCAGCAACGCGTCGAAAAACCCGAAGGCTTGCTCCAAAGTCGAAGGAGGCTTGCAAATGCCGGGATGCGTGGAGATCGCAATGAACTCATGGAGGCAGGGCCACGGTATGGCCCATGGGGCGGGCAGATTTCGCAGCGATTCCACCACATCTTTCGCGGATTGATGAAACTCGCTGTCTTCGCGATGCGCGAAGACGAGCAAATTGGTGTCAACGGCGATCACGCGCCGCGACCGCGATAGATCTCATCGCGGATTTTGTCCCAACGCGCATTCTTAAACGCAGGGGTCCGTCCGGAGCCGCCGGCGGTGACCAACGGCGGCAGTTTCCTAGCCTGTTCCTGCCTTTGCCGCAGCGCCAGACGCAAGCCTTGCTCAGTCAGGGAACGAAAGCTGGTTTTCTCTTTTCGCGCGACTTTCTGGACCCGCGCAAAAAGGTCGTCCGCGATTTCAATGGTTGTCTTCATAATATGGCAACCCATATTGGCGCCAATGGCTTCACATATCAAGCCCGCTTACCCTCCGAGGTAGGCGGCGCGGACTTTGGGATTTTGGCGGAGGGCGGCGCATTCGTCTTGCAGGATGATGCGGCCGGTTTCGAGGACGTATCCGTAATGGGCAATTTGAAGGGCGAGGTTGGCGTTTTGTTCGACGAGCAGGATGGTCAGGCCCTGCTGCCGGTTGATTTCGACGATCTTCTCAAAAATGGTTTTGACAAGAATGGGGGCGATGCCGAGGGAAGGCTCGTCGAGCATGAGGAATTTGGGACGGCTCATTAAAGCGCGGCCCATGGCGAGCATTTGTTGTTCGCCGCCGGAGAGCGTGCCGGCCATTTGCTGGCGGCGCTCGGCCAGTCGCGGAAAAAGAGCGCAGACAAAATCGAGATCCTTGCGAATGGCGGCCTTGTCCTTTTGCAAATACGCGCCCATGTCGAGATTTTCGGCGACGGTGAGGTTGGCAAAAATCATGCGTCCTTCCGGGACGTGGGAAAGGCCGGCGGCGACGATGCGATGGGGGCGCTCGTTGGCGATGTTTTTGCCCTGGTAAAGAATCTGGCCGCCGGATTTGACGAGGCCGGAGATGGCGCGCAGCGTGGTGGTCTTGCCGGCGCCGTTGCTGCCAAGCAGCGTGACGATGGCGCCTTGCTTGACCTCGATGGAAACATCGTGCAAGGCGACGATTCCCCCGTAGTGCACGCTGAGATTTTGGATGGAAAGCACGGCAGTTAGTTTTTGCCCAGATAGGCTTCAATCACTTTGGGATCGGAGCGCACTTCCTCCGGCGTGCCATCGGCAATTTTGACGCCGTAATCCAGCACGACGATGCGGCGGCAAATGTTCATGACGACTTGCATGTCGTGCTCGACCAACAACACGGACACGCGGTATTTCTCCTCGACGAAACGGATGAGGCTCATCAGCTCGACTTTTTCAGTTGGATTCATGCCGGCGGCGGGTTCGTCGAGCAGCAGCAATTTAGGTTTGGTGGCGAGAGCGCGGACGATTTCGAGCCGGCGTTGGTCGCCATAGGGCAGACTCTTCGAAGGCGCGTTGCGAAATTTGCCAAGGTGAAAAATTTCCAACATTTCCATGGCGCGGGCATCAATTTCCTTTTCCTCGCAGGTGAAACCGGCGCCGCGCCAAAGAGAATGACGGATGCCGTGTTCAAGATGCAAATGAAAGGCGACGCGGACGTTGTCAAACACACTGAGCGAGCCGAAGAGGCGGATGTTCTGAAAGGTGCGCGCGATGCCGTGGGCGGTGATTTCGTAGGATTTTTTCCCCGCGATGGAACAGCCGCCGTAATTGATGGCGCCGGAGGTGGGGCGATAGACGCCCGTGATGACATTGAAAACGGTGGTTTTGCCCGCGCCATTGGGACCGATCAGGCCGACGAGATCATTTTCGTCCACGCGCAGATTCAAGTCCGAGACAGCGGTCAAACCGCCGAACCGCACGGTGCAGTTTTGCAATTCGAGCAGCGCAGCGTTGGCTGGAGAAGCGCTCATGCGCGCAAGGCGGGTTTGAGGCCGCGGCGCCAGTTAAACAACCCCTGCGGCCGTGTCAACATCAGGACGATAAGGAGAAGGGAATAGAGGACCATGCGGTATTGCGCCATGGGCCGGAGGAACTCGGGCAGGAGTGTCAATAAAATGGCGGCAGCGATGACGCCGAGCGTGTTGCCCATGCCGCCGACGATGACCATGACGACGATTTCGATGGAGCGGTTGAAATCAAAACCTTTGGGATCGATCGAGAGCGTGTAATGGCCATAGAGGCCGCCCGCCATTCCGGCGAAAAAGGCGCCTATCACGAACGCGACGATTTTGTAGCGCGTGGTATTCAGGCCCATCGCTTCGGCGGCGACTTCGTCGTCGCGGACCGCGAGGAAGCCGCGTCCGTAAGAGGAATGAACCATGGTCAAGACGACGTAGGTGCAGATAATCGCCACTGCCGCCACCCAAAAGAGGGTCGTGTAGTTGGGAATGCCGTTGAGGCCGAGCGCGCCGCCGAGGGAATCGATATTGCGCACGATGACACGAATAATTTCGCCGAAGCCGAGCGTGACAATGGCCAGGTAATCGCCCTTAAGGCGCAGGGAGGGGGCGCCGACAAGCGCGCCCGCAATGGCGGCGGCGAGGCCGCCAAGAATCAGGGCGGCGACAAAAAGCGCGATGGGGCCAAGGTCAAAAAATAAGCCGGTCCCGTGTGGGAGAATCTTGGGCCCGAGCAGCATGGTGACGGCCGCCGCCGTGTAGGCGCCAACGGCCATGAATCCGGCGTGGCCTAGAGAAAATTGGCCGGTGTAGCCGTTGATGAGATTAAGGCTGACGGCGAGGATGATGTTGATGCCGACCTTGATGATCACATCGTAATAGTAGCCGTTGATCTGGTTGGAAAAAATTTGAGCAACGAGCGCGGCGGCGAGCGCAACAATCAACCATGTCTTCGGCCACTTTTTGAGGAGTTCAAAGTTCAAAATTGAAAGCCGGGTTAGACTTTTTCGACTTGAAATTTGCCGAGCAGACCGGCGGGCCGGAAGATCAGAATCAGGATAAGCGCGGCAAAAGCGATCGCATCGGTGTAGGTGGAGAAACGGCTGCCGTTGACGAAGGATTCGATCAGGCCCAGCATCAATCCGCCCAGCGCGGCGCCGGGAATATTGCCGATGCCGCCAAGGACGGCGGCGACGAACGCCTTGAGCCCGGGCACGACACCCATGTAGGGATCAATCGAGGGGTAAAGAGATGCCCAAAGAATGCCACCGGCAGCGGCGAGGGCAGAACCCAGCGCGAAGGTGAATGAAATAACGCGGTCATTATTGATGCCGACCAGCGAGGCGGCTTGGTGATTGAAGGAGACGGCGCGCATGGCGGTGCCGACGCGGGTTTTCAGGACGATCCACTGCAAGGCGATTAATAAAATGGCCGTGACGGCGAACACGACGAGTTCGACGCTGGTGATGCGCACGCCGCCGAGAATGGAAAAGTCCTTGTAAGGAATCAGGGTGGGAAAGGTTTTTGGAGTGGCGTCAAAAATAAGGAGGGTGACGTTTTCGAGGAGCAGCGAAACGCCGATGGCAGTGATGAGAATGGCGAGGTTGGAGTCGCCTCGCAAGGGACGGTAGGCCAGGCGTTCGATAACGACGCCGAGCAACGCGCAAAAACACATGGCCAGCAGCATAACGAGGAGGCCGCCGCCGATTGAGGCGTGCGGAATCACGCGCGCAAAGCAGTAGCCCGCGAAAGCCCCGACCATAAAGACGTCGCTATGCGCGAAATTGATGAAGCGCAGAATGCCATAGACCATCGTGTAACCGAGGGCGATCAAGGCATAGATCGCGCCGAGCGAAAGGCCGTTGACCAATTGCTGAAGGAAGACGGTCATTCCGGCGCGACTTGTTTGACCAGATGGAAGCCGCCGTTGGTGACTTCGAGAATGACGAGGGGCTTCTGCGCGTTCCGGTTTGAGTCAATTGTAATTTTGCCCGCGACCCCTGGAAAATCCTTGGTGGCCGCCAGCGCGTCGCGGACTTTCGGGCCGTCGGTGGTCCCGGCGCGCTTGATGGCGTCGGCCAGCAGCATGGCGGAATCGTAGCCGAGGGCGGCCATGGCGTCGGGCACGCTGCCGTATTTCGACTTGAAGGCGGCGACAAATTTCACGACGGCAGGGTCCTGCACTTCGGGCGAGTAATGCGTGGAATAATAGCAGCCTTCGACCGCGTCTCCGCCGATTTGCACAAGTTCCGGCGCTTCCCAGCCGTCACCGCCGAAAAGCGGGTAGGTGAGGCCCAGTTCGCGGGCCTGGCGGGCGATCAAACCGACTTCGGTGTAGTAGCCCGGCACAAACAGCGCGTCGGCGTTGGCGGCCTTGATGGTGGTCAATTGCGCTTTGAAATCGCGGTCGCCCCCGCTGTATTTTTGCTCGACCGTAATTTCGCCGCCCTGCGCGGTGAAGGCTTCCTTGAAGTAGGTGGCCAGGCCGACGCTGTAAGCGGTCGAGACATCGGTCAAGACGGCCATGTGTTTGGCCTGGAGCGTGTCGCGCGCGAATTGGGCCAGGGCTTTTCCCTGCATCGGATCAATGAAACAGACGCGGAAAATATAATCTCCGATTTCGGTGACTTTCGGATTGGTCGAGGAGGGTGAGATTTGCGGAATTTTGTTTTCCTGGCAGATGGGCGCGGCTTCCAGCGAACGGCTGGAAGCGACTTCGCCCAGCAACGCCACAACGCCGTCGCGCGAAATGAGTTTTTGGGCGATGGTCTTGGATTCGCCGGCCTTGGACAGGTCGTCTTCAGTCAACAATTGAAACTTGCGGCCCAGAACGCCCCCTTCGGAGTTCAGTTCGTCGATGGCGAGTTCGGTGCCGTGGTGCGAGCTTTGGCCAAACGTGGCTTCCTTGCCGGTCAACGAGGCGAATTCGCCGACTTTGATGTCACCGCCGGTGTCGGCGCCGCCGCCGCCGTAGTTCTGCGGTTTGCAGCCTGCGATAACGATGAGGGCGACAACAAAAGCGCGCGGAGCAAAATCAGTCAGACGCCGGAACATGGGCTGTCGTATCATAGCAGCCGAGAGCGTGTGCATTTTCGCGGCATTCGGCAAGCCTTTCCGCGCGATTGAACAGGGCGGGCGCGTTAAATCGCACAAGATCGGTCTGAGAATTGCGTGCAGAGAAGTTTTTGAAGGGAATGGCGAATTTCGACAACCGAAAGCCTCGCGCGAGAAAAGCGACGCATCCCGCCACGGCGGGACACATTGGCGCACATTACCGCCCCTAAACGCACATTTGTCACGCCTCGGCGCTTGTGGAATCCGACTCCGGGCATTGCCAGCGCACATGGGGTCGGAATTGAACAGAAGCGAGCGAAGAGAACGAAGAAGAGCCGCCCCGCGCGAATGAAAAACGGCCCGCGCTGCCTCCGAAAGGTGGAAGAAACGGGCGGTTTTCGTATATAAGGAAAAAAGGGCGACATGATGCGACATCGCG
>Ga0182024_10014507_pt1 | contig 15228 bp, 11 predicted proteins | sample P32metaG_FD_120480 | JGI IMG/M metagenome (GOLD analysis project Ga0182024, IMG submission 120480) | Permafrost microbial communities from Stordalen Mire, Sweden - P3-2 metaG (Illumina Assembly) | ecosystem: Environmental > Terrestrial > Soil > Wetlands > Permafrost | place: Sweden: Stordalen... | reverse complement strand
GGTTTGTTTGGGTCCTGTGACTACGGCCCGGCCGGGCTCGGTCAGCATATTCACTTCGCTGCGCACGCCGAATTCGGGAAGGTAGATGCCCGGTTCTACTGAGAAGCAGGTGTAGGGCAGAATCAGGCGCTCGTCGTGGGTTTCGAGGTTGTCAAGATTGGCTCCGTTGCCATGAGTCTCGGTCGAGATGCTGTGCCCCGTCCGGTGAGTGAAGTATTCTCCGAAGCCGGCGTTGCGTATGACGGTTCTGGCTGCATCGTCCGCTTGCCATCCCGCTAGCAGTTGGCCAGCCGCGAACGCATCCTGCACCGTCTTGATGGCTGCATCGCGTGCCTGGGCCACTACCGAAAAGATTTCCCTTTCGCGTTCACTGGGGCTCCGGCCAATTACGCCGGTCCAGGTGATGTCATAAGTGCACGTCTCCGGGCGGTCCATGCGTCCCCAGATGTCGATCAGCAGGAAATCGCCCTCGTTGATGAGCTTCGAGGACGCGGACGTTGGTTCGTAATGGGAGTCGGAGCTGTTGGCATTTACGGAGACATTTGGCCCATAGCCGTCGGCAATTCCTGCGCGCCGCATGGCTTCCTTCAACCACACCATCACTTCAAATTCGCTCAGCGAAGCGCCGCTGCCCGATCGCAGACGCGTGGCAATATGCTTCCATGCCGCGCTGAGAATCTCATCAATGCGTTGCTGGGCTTGGTAATGACTGGCAATCTGCTCCGCTGTCAGCACGGCCTCGAAACGGCTCACCAGGTCGGCGGAGCTGACGATGGTCTTACCCATCTCCCGCAGCACCTCGACCGTTCCTGCATCCACCATGGATACATACATGATGGCGTTGCGCGGCGAGTACTGCATAGCCAGCTTATGGTACGGCTCAAGCATGGTACGGAGGCCGTCTTCCAGCTCGTGCCATGAGGAGTAGAAGTGCCCGGTACCGGGCAGCGAGGCCAGTTTTCCGCTTTCAACCCGGTGGGTCAGCTTACGCGGCTCGCCTTCGGCTGGAATGAGGTAGTACCAGCGCCGCGATACATGCAATGAGTCGCTCAGTCCCAGGATCCGATAGGCAATCGGATCCCGGTGATGATGATCGTAGAAGAGCCAGCCATCTAACTGCTGCTCGCGAAGCGCCGACTGGATAATCTCCAGGTTCATCAGGTGACTACTGCGCAGTCAACTCAGCGGCAACACGCTCGGTCACAAAGGCCTCGACCGTATCGCCCACCTGGACGTCATTGAAGTTGGCAATGCCCATGCCGCATTCCATGCCGTTGGTTACTTCGCGCGCATCGTCTTTGAAACGCTTAAGCGAAGAGAGCTTGCCCTTGAAGACCTGTTCTCCATCGCGCATCAGACGTATCTCCGCATCGCGCTTGATGGAGCCGTCGACCACGCGGCAACCGGCGATGGTGCCCACTTTGGGGATGCGGAAGATATTGAGCACTTGCGCGCGGCCAACATAGTTCTCCTTAATGGTCGGTTCGAGCAGGCCCAGCATGGCCTTCTTGATCTCGTCCTGCAGCTCGTAAATGATCGAGTGCAGACGGATCTCGACTCCATCCTGTTCTGCCAGATCGGCCGCCTTGCGTTCGGGGCGTACGTTGAAGCCGATGACGATCGCATTTGAAGCCGAGGCCAGCAGGATATCGCTTTCCGTGATCGCACCTACCCCGGTGTGCAGCACCTTGATGCGAACCTTCTCCGTCGACATCTTCTGCAGCGAGTCGGCCAGTACTTCGACCGAACCGGTCACGTCGCCCTTAAGGATCAGTGGCAGTTCCTTGACTCCAGCCTGCTTGATCTGCTCGGCAAGCCCTTCGAGCGAAACCCTGGAAGATTTCGCCAGCTGCGACTCGCGCTCCTTCATCTTGCGATACTGCGCAATGCCCTTGGCCTTGTCGCGGTCGGCAACCACCAGAACTGTGTCGCCCGCGTCCGGCATGCCTTCCAACCCCAGGATCTCCACCGGAGTCGAGGGCACAGCTTCCTGGGTGGCACGGCCGCGGTCGTCAAACATGGCGCGCACCTTGCCAAACGTATTTCCCATGATGAAGCTGTCACCTGCGCGCAAAGTACCGTTCTGTACCAGCACCGTAGCTACGGCGCCGCGTCCGCGGTCCAATTTGGCTTCGATCACCGTGCCGACCGCCGGGCGATCAGGGCTGGCCTTCAAATTACCCAGGTCGGCGACCAGACAAATCATTTCCAGCAACAGATCGAGGTTCTGCTTCTTCTTCGCCGAGACATCGACGAATACCGTGGAACCTCCCCACGCCTCCGGCACCAGGCCGCGATCGCCCAACTGCTGTTTCACGCGATCCGGCTGCGCATCCGGCTTGTCGATCTTATTCACGGCGACAATGATCGGAACGCCGGCCGCCTTGGCATGATCGACCGCTTCCAGCGTCTGCGGCATCACGCCATCATCGGCCGCCACCACGATCACCACAATGTCGGTCACCTTGGCTCCACGCGCGCGCATGCGGGTAAAAGCCTCGTGACCCGGGGTATCGAGGAAGACAATTTCACGGCCGAATGCAGGCGAATCCTGCTTGGCAATGCGAACCTTGTAAGCCCCGATGTGCTGCGTAATGCCGCCCGCTTCGCCCGAAGCCACATCGGTCTCCCGGATGGCGTCCAGCAGTGAGGTCTTGCCATGATCTACGTGGCCCATCACGGTCACCACCGGAGGACGGGTGACTTCAATCTCGCTTACATCCTCATCCTTCATGAGGTTTTCGAGAGCCTCATTGGCCATTTCGTCTTCGAAGGTAATGACCTGGGTGTCGGCGCCGAACTGGGCCGCCACATCCTTCACCAGCTCAGCGTCGAGCGACTGGTTGACGGTGACAAAAACGCCGCGCATCAAGAGCGATGCAATCAGGTCCTTGCCGCGCACGCCCAACTTTTCCGCCAGATCCTTCACGCTGATGCCTTCAGTCACCGTGATCGTGCGGGTGATTGGCACCGGTTCCTGAGGAATCTGCGCTCCGCCGAAACGAGGCGGCGGCGCAAAGCCCTTCATTGGGCCTTCCTTGGTCTTCGGATACTGCTGCCGTCCGCGGCGCTGTTGCGGAGCCGCTCTCTGCGGCCTGGGAGCTTCGCCGGGAGGCGGCGTCAGACCACCGGCACCGCCCACGCCGGGGCGGGGCGCGCCAAAACCAGGGCGGGCGCCAAAGCCGGGCCGCGGGGCGCCAAAACCAGGGCGGCCGCCGGGGCCGGGAGCTCCGCCGGGCTGAGTCCGCGTCGGGTGCATAGGCCGGCGCGCACCTCCTGGCCCGTCCTGGGGGCGCGGCGCGTATCCCGGTCCACCGGGACCGGAACCAGTGGAACCGGGTCCACCTCCCGGCCGGCCACGATCAAAGATTGGCCTTCCACGCTTGATGGAGACTCCTGGCGGCGGGGCGCTCGCGGATGGTGCGGCAACCTGAGCTACTGGTGGAGGCGGCGGAGCCTGATACACCGGCCGCGGACCAGTCTGGGGCATAATCACCCGTCGCGCCGCCGGGGGCGGGGGCGGCGCAGGTTCGGCGGAGACAATAGGCGGCGGAGCCGGCGCAGTGGCAGGCGTAGCCACCATTTCAGGAGCACTCGCTGGCTGAGTGGCTGGCGGCGGAGCTGCCTGGGGCCGGGGCTGGACGGGAGGTGCGGCCGCTACGGGTGGGCGCACTTCTGCACCCGGGACGGCGGGCCTGGCCATACCTGGAGACACTGGCCTTACTTCCACGCCTGCAACCGGAGGCCTGGCGACGACCGGCCCAGCGGGCGGCTTGGCTGCAATTGCCGGCGTGGCAGGCGGCGGGGCGACTACGATCCTGGGTTCCTGCCGGGGCTGGGGGACGATCCGCCGTGGCGCGGGCGGGGGTGGAGGAGAAATACGTTGACCTTGCCCACCCAGGTTAGGACGGACCTGTCCTGGCGACCCCTGACTGGCCGAAGCCTGACCCGAGGCAGCTTGGGAAACCTGGGGCTGGCCCGCGGATGCGCCGGGGGCGACGCTTGCCGGCTGTGTACCCGGAGCCGGACGAGGCGCGGACGGCGACACGCCCACGGCGGGGCTCTGTCCCGTGCTGGCCACTGGGGAGGCGGGAGCTACTGGATGGACTGGAATAGGCGGCTTGGCGGCCTGGGGCGGGACCGGCGTTGGAACGGTAGGCCGCTGAGCTATCGCCGCAGCTTCATCCTTACGCTGTTGAATTGCCTTGAGCACATCGCCGGGCTTGGACACGCGCGACCAGTCGATCTTCTGCTTCGGCTCGCTGGTGTCCACCCTAGCCGCCCCAGCGCCGTTCTTGCCGCTACGCTGAAAGTGCTGGCGCACCCGTTCTGCTTCATCTTCTTCGAGAGAGCTGGAGTGGGTCTTCTTCTCGGTCACGCCGACGTGGGTCAAGGCGTCAAGGATCGCCCTGCTCTTCACTTCCAGCTCGCGTGCTAAATCGTTAATCCGAACTTTGCTCATCCGTCCCTTTGTGTCTTACCCGCCGCTATTCAGACTTTCATTGCGCCCTCACGGCTGTGGGAATGACAGGTATTATTATTATCCTCTGAAAACGTGGAATGTGCGTCATCGAACCACGCGGTAACGCTGATTTAAGGCGGCCCGTGAAGTTACGCTGCTCTGAGAACCACGTGAAGGCCATCTTCCCCGTCTTAGACCAATTGCCCGACCGCCTACACGCCACCTTCGTCTACCTTCGGGTCCTGCCGGGTCTCCTGGCTGGGTTCTTCTACATTCCCTTCATCCACCGTCTCCGACCTGGCTATTTCATAGTTCGGTACATGACTGGCGAGGGTCTCGCTGGTATCCTCTCGCCCGGGGCTCTCCGAAACCCCGCCGATGTCGTCCAGGTCCGGCCCCGATTCGGTCAGTTCTTCCATGCGCATCCGAGCCACGTCATCGCTGATCCGGCCCGACCCGTCCTGCGTGTCCGGAGCCTCCCGCTCCCCTTCCTGATCGAGAGTAAGGGCGTCAATCTCCTCTTCTACCTGGGCGTCTTCAATCGCCCTGGCCTTTGCGACTGTCTCTTCGTCCGATTTGGCCATTGCTCCCTCCGCGGCAGGACGCTCTTCGCCGGGCTCATATTCGCCAAAATAATGACGTACCGCGAGCGAGATCTTCTCCAGGGTTTTCTCCCCGATGCCCGGAATTTCTTCCAGTTGCTCCGGCGTCATGTCGGCCAGTGCTTCCACCGTAGTGATGCCGGCAACCACCAGCTTCTGGATGATTTGCTCGCCCAGCTCTGTGACCTGCTCGATCGGCGTCGAAGGACCGCCGCTCATGGCCTGCATCTGCTGCTCGACTTCCTGGCGCTTCTCTTCCTCGCTCTTGATGTCGATCTTCCAGCCCAGCAGCTTGGCCGCCAAACGCACGTTCTGGCCCTTTTTGCCGATGGCGAGCGAAAGCTGGGAGTCGTCGACGATTACTTCAATCTGCTTCTCCCCCAGGTCTGTGATGCTCACCCGGCTTACCTTGGCGGGCTGCAGAGCTTTTTCGGCGAAGGTGGTGATCTCTTCGCTGAACTCGATGATGTCGATCTTTTCGCCCCGCAGTTCGCGAATGATGGACTGCACCCGCATGCCCTTCATGCCCACGCAGGCGCCCACCGGGTCCACATCCTTGTCGCGCGACAGCACCGCGATCTTGGTGCGCTCGCCGGCTTCGCGGGCGATGGCGCGGATGACCACGGTGTTGTCGTAAATCTCCGGCACCTCGCTTTGAAACAGGCTTTGCACCAGCTCCGGCACGGCGCGGGAAACGATCACCTGGGGACCCTTGGCGGCGCGATCTACCCGCTGCAGCACCACCCTGACCCGCTCCCCGATGGCGAACTGCTCTAACCTTGATTGTTCGCGCTTGGGCATCCTGGCCTCTGCCTTGCCCAGGTCGAAGATTACGTCCTGCAGTTCCAGGCGCTTAACCGTGGCGTTCAGTACCTCGCCCAGGCGATGCGCATACTCCTTGTAGACGGTATCCCGCTCGGCTTCCCTTACCTTCTGAAATATGACTTGCTTGGCCATCTGCGCAGCGATACGGCCCAGCACATCAGTCGGCTTGTAATAACGGATTTCGCCCCCAGTTTCCACTTCGGGCGCCAGCGCGCGGGCGTCATCCAGCGTGATCTGGTTGACCGGATCTTCCAGCTGTTCCGGGGCCTCGACTACCGTTTTGTACACGTAGGCCCGAATCTCACCCGATTCCCGGTCCAGCTCGGCCCGCATGTTCTCCTGCGTCTTGTAGTACTTACGCGTTGCCAGCGCAATGGCGTCTTCTACCGCGGAAACGACGATCTGGGGATCAATTCCCTTGTCCCGGCTTAGCGCTTCAATACTTTGATAAAGAACACTCGCCATGATTTTCTCTTCTACCTGTTAGATTTCAGGAGCCAGATTCGCTTTTTCAATATTCGCAAATGCAATCTCGACCGTTTGCGCGGGGAGCGGCCCCTTCTTGTTCCCCTTTTGCTTCCTTGCCGTCAGGTCGAGGACAATTCCTTCCGGCTTTACCTCTGTAAGTTTCCCCAGCCAATGGCGATTACCGGCAACCGGGGCAAAGGTCTGCACCTTCACCGGACTAGCCTGGAAGCGCTCGTAATCGGCCCGTGATGCCAGCTTGCGGTCTAATCCGGGTGAGGAAACCTCCAGCGTGTATTCGTCCACTGGTACAAGCTCCTCTACGTCGATTACCGTGCCAAAGTCCCGGCTGAACCGTTCGCAATCTTCGTGTGTGACCCAGGCCAGCTGATCGAGCGCAATACCTTCCGTTAAGAGCTGCCTGCTTTGGTCATTGGCCTCCTGGGCTCGCCGTGCGCGCTGTTCCGCGTTTTGCTCGATAAAGACACGCAGAACTCGGTGCTTGCTGCCACCCAGGTATTCGATCTCCACCACGTCCAGCCCGTGCGATGCGGCGACCCGCTCCGCCGTACGGCGGATTTGTTCAAGACTTAATGCCATAATTGCCGCTTCCAGAAGGAAGATGCCCACAGCAAAAGAAAAGTGGGCTTTCGCCCACTCATTTCTCCGTGTTTCTCCGCTTAAGGCGAAGCCAGGAACAAATTCGTCTGCTTCTTAAGAATACGCCGTTTTCCAGTGAATTTCAACGGATCGGCGTTGCTCCGCTATAGGGGATAGGATTAACTGTAACGCCATTTTATGATCCAGACACCGGTACCGGAAGCTCTTACCTTTGACGACGTCCTCCTCGTCCCCGCCTACAGCGACGTGGTCCCTGCGCAAGTAAGCACCCAGACCCTGCTCACGCGCAACCTCTCCCTTAATACCCCGCTGCTTTCCGCCGCCATGGACACGGTTACGGAGTCGCGTCTTGCCATTGCCATGGCGCAACAGGGCGGTTTGGGCGTCATTCACCGCAATTTAACCGTGGAGCAGCAGGCCAGCGAGGTAGACAAGGTCAAGCGCTCTGAGAGCGGCATGATTGTCGACCCGGTCACCATCGAGCCGCAACAACTTATCTCGGATGCGCTGGAGGTAATGCGGCGTTACAAAATATCCGGCGTTCCGGTAACTCAGGGCAAAAAATTGGTCGGGATCCTCACCAACCGCGACCTGCGCTTTGAAACCCGCACGGACATCCCGATCGGCGATGTCATGACCAAAGAAAACCTGATCACGGTTCCCGTGGGTACAACGTTGGAAGAAGCGGAAAAAATACTGCACAAGCACCGGATCGAGAAGCTGCAGGTGGTCAATGGCAATTACGAGCTTAAAGGTCTGATCACGGTTAAGGACATCCAGAAGAAGCTGAAGTACCCCAACGCTGCCAAGGACGATCAGGGCCGCCTGCGCGTGGGCGCGGCCATCGGGGCGACCGGCGACTTTCTCGAGCGGGCTGCCGAGTTGGTTCGTTTTCGGGTCGACGTGCTCTCTATTGATTCGGCGCATGGGCACACCTCGCGTGTTCTCGAGGCCATTCGTGCGGTCAAAAGGCGTTTTCCTGACGTGGACCTGATGGCGGGCAATGTGGCCACGTATGAAGGGGCAAAGGCTCTGATCGAAGCCGGCGCAGACACGGTGAAGGTGGGCATCGGTCCCGGATCCATTTGCACCACGCGCATGGTCACGGGCGCCGGGATGCCACAGATTACCGCCATCAGCGAGTGTTACCGGGCGGCCCGCGAACATAATATTCCCGTCATTGCGGACGGCGGCATCAAGTACTCGGGGGACGTTACCAAGGCGATTGCGGCCGGCGCGAACGTGGTCATGATTGGCTCCTTGTTCGCCGGGGTGGACGAGAGCCCGGGGGAAACCATCCTCTACCAGGGGCGCAGCTTCAAGACCTACCGCGGCATGGGTTCCCTGTCGGCTATGTCGCAGGGCTCTGGGGAGCGGTACTTTCAGGGGAAAGGCGACATTGAGGACAAGCCCTCGACCGAAGGAGTTGTGGCGCGGGAGCGCAACGGCGAAAACCGGCTGGCCAAATTCGTTCCCGAAGGGATCGAGGGCCGCGTACCCCATCGCGGGCCGCTCGAAGGCATGGTCTACCAGTTGGTGGGTGGATTGCGGTCGGGGATGGGCTATGTGGGGTGTAACACGATCCAGGAGTTGCAGGAGAGGTCCTGTTTTATCCGGATCTCCAGCGCCGGTTTGCGCGAGAGTCACGTCCACGACGTGATCATCACCCGCGAAGCGCCCAACTACCACGTGGAATAAGTCACCCTGATGAATGCCGGACAGCCCTCAGCGGTGTACCTGCTCCTAGATCCGGAACCTCGTTTCTGAGCAAAATCATGGGCGGATGCCGATCGAGACTTCGGCGGGGACGATCTCAGCGCTATCGCAATGAAGCAACAGACGGAAGAGACAAAAAATAATGGCCATCGTTTCAGCACTTCCCAAGCTAATGAAGGCCGCGGTCGTCGATAAACCCGGCCCAGCCGACACACTTCATATCAAAGAAGTGCCCTTACCCGGCCTGGCTCACAATCACGTAATCATCGCGCTCCAATATGCCGGCGTCGGCATCTGGGACGCTCAGCAGCGCGCAGGTACGTTCGGCAAGGTAAAGCCGGGAACGGTTCTCGGCGCCGATGGGAGCGGAACGATTGCTGCGGTCGATTCAGCCGTTAAAGGGCTCAGCGTGGGCGATCGCGTTTACTCGTACAGCTACGGCAACGCCAGCGGTGGATTTTATGCGGAATATGTCAGCGTTCCGGCCGACCGGGTGAAACGGGTTCCAGCACACCTCGATATGACGGTTGCCGGCGGCATGCCCTGTGTAGCACTGACGGCTCTATCCGGGCTCGAGGTCTTGAAAGTGAAGCGTGGCCAAAACATATTAGTTTTCGGTGCCAGTGGCGGCGTTGGTTCGTTGGCCGTGTGGCTCGCGAATGTAAAAGGCGTAACGGTCGTCGGCACGGCACGGCCTGACGCGCAAGAGTATGTTCGCGAACTCGGAGCGGCGCACACCATCAATCCAACTTCTTCAGAACGCGAGAGCACCATTAAGCGCGACGTAAAGGAAGGGTTCGATGCTTGCCTGGTCGCCGCCAACGGTGACACGCTTCCTGCTTTTTTGGCACATCTAAAGAAGAAGGCGCCGATAGCTTATCCCAATGGCGTCGAGCCCAAGCCACATCTCCAGGGCCATCCTGTCCTCGCCTTCGACGGCGAGATGGCTGCCGAGGCGTTCGAGCGGTTGAATGCTGCGATCGGTTCACGGCCGATTCCACTCAGGACACAGGTATTCCCACTTAAAGATGTTGTCGAGGCGCACAGCAGGATCGAACAAGGACACGTTGTAGGAAAGATCGTACTGCGCATCGATTCCTGAAGCGATTTCTATGTGCTTAACCTGAGCATGTGCGGCACAGTCCAAGCGAAATAATTTGCGCTGAAAGCGCTATAAGCGCTAAAAGTCGCCCTTTGGTACGACACGGTTTGGTTTTGGCCCGTCAGATAGCGCGCCGAGAACCAATGGGCAGGCCCCATTTGCAAGCGGAAGATGCTGATAGTCCTTTGTTTCATCAAGGTGCTCAAAATTTTGCATTCCGCGTATATAACGGTTGCGTTTCGGTGACACCGTATAGATGCAGTTTTGGGGCAGTTCTTAACGGATCAAAATATCTTTGATGGTTACCAAAGACGCTGCCCTACAGGCCGTATTTCTTCCTGTGATCGCTCCCGACTTGAAGAGCTAGGGCGAAGATTCGCTAGCTTAATCAAGCCGCACGATGCGGAAGGCTCCAATTAGGCCGGATGTAGTGGCAAGTGTAGCCGTTCGGATACCGTTCCAGATAATCCTGATGCTCGGGCTCAGCTTGCCAAAAAGGACCAGCCGGTGCTACTTCCGTCACGACTTTGCCGGGCCAGATTCCCGAGGCATCGACGTCTGCGATCGTGTCTTCCGCGATCCGTTTCTGCTCATCGGTGGTATAGAAGATTGCGGAGCGATAGCTGGTTCCCCGGTCGTTTCCCTGCCGGTTCAGTGTGCTTGGATCGTGAATCTGAAAGAAAAATTCCAGCAGCTTGCGATAGCTCAGCTGCTGCGGATCAAAGACAATCTCGATCGCCTCGGCATGGCTTCCATGGTTGCGATAGGTAGCGTTCGGAACATCACCGCCGGTATAACCGACACGCGTCGAGATGACACCCGGGTAGCGGCGCAACAGATCCTGCATACCCCAAAAGCAGCCGCCGGCTAGTATTGCAGTTTCGTGGGATGGTGTCATTTTCTATTTCTCCTTCTTTGATTCAAATAGTTTGACATATTCACCGTAGCCTTCGCTTTCAAGCTCGTCGATGGGGATGAAGCGCAGAGACGCCGAATTGATGCAGTAGCGCAATCCCCCGGCATCCCTAGGGCCGTCATCAAAAACATGACCCAGGTGGCTGTCGGCGTGGCTCGACCGCACCTCTGTCCGGCTCATTCCATGAGTGTTGTCAGACCGCTCATCGACGTTCTCGGGGTCCACGGGCTTGGTGAAACTCGGCCAGCCACAGTCGCTATCGAATTTGTCGAGGGAAGAGAAGAGCGGCTCACCGGAAACGATGTCCACGTAGATGCCTGGGGCATCATGATCCCAATATGCATTGTCAAATGGACGTTCGGTACCGTTCTGCTGCGTTACCCGAAATTGTTCGCGGGAGAGGCGAGAAATGGCGTCAGTATCTTTGGTGTAATTGGCCATACAAGATCCTCGTTGAATCGATCCACCACCGGCATCTTTTCGATCCTTCAGATCGCGGAACGGATGCAAGGAATCGTGCTAGGAATGCATATTATGTCGTCTTTAGGGCCATTCCGTCTCCACCACCGGCACTACGGAACTATCTTGGATTGGTTCGATCTTAGGTACGAGGCAAGATCAAGTCAACCAACGCCTGCCTGAGGACCGTCCACAATACAGAGGCAGCTATCCTGACCGCGCGGCGGAGAATCTAACCATCAGGAAGTGAGGTCATGACCCGACAAGCTGCCCTATTTCCCGAACTGGGGAGCAAACCAGAGCAGTTGACGCCTGCAGGCTTTCGTTACCAGGAGAATGTGATCACTGAAATTGAGGAGGCTACGCTTGTGGCTTCCTTGCAGAAGCTGGATCTTAAACCGTTCGAGTTCCAAGGTCATCTGGCTAATCGGCGAGTGATCAGTTTCGGGCTCAGGTACGATTACAGCCGGCGTACGGTGGAAGCCGCGAGTGAGTTTCCTCCGTTTCTCAACGAATTGCGCACTAAGGCGGCGGAGTTTGCTGGCCGTGGTGTGAGTGAATTCCGGCAGGCCGGGTCAACGAGTACCGGCCAGGAGCCGGTATCGGTTGGCACAAAGATAAAGCGCAATTCGGAATTGTTGTCGGCGTTTCGCTATTAGCGCCAGCGACGATGCGCTTTCGTCGAGCTCAGGGTCGCGGTTGGGCACGACTGGCCCAGACAGTCGCACCTCGTTCGATGTATGTCCTATCGGGAGAGGCTCGAACGGAATGGGAGCATAGTATTCCACCGCTCGACCAGCTGCGATATTCGCTTACGTTTCGCACTCTTGCAGACGGTGCGTCGCCGGCCACCGGCTAGCTCAGCTGTGCCATCGATACCGAAGCTTCCGGGCTGAGCGAAACCAGGTTGGGTAGGAAGCCCACCACTTCCGCAGAGAAGATTGCAGTGCTCCGTACGAAGGGCACGGCTTCAGCCGTGCCGCACAGAGCCGCAGCCAGTGCGGGCTTTAGCCCCTGAGGTACGCGTTTCCATGCTTCGGCCGGAAGAGAACCTACCGTGCAACAACCGTACCTCAGCGGCTAAAGCCGCCCATGCACAAGAGGTCTAAGGCACGGCTGGAGCCGTGCCCTTCGTACAAAGATTAGGCCGTCGAAAAGCTAATCAGTCCACGGATTCAATCTTCATCAGCACCAGGGTCATGTCATCGTGCTGCGGCGCTCCGGAGGCGAACCTGTCCGCTGCGTCGAGGAGACAGTCCAGCATCTGCTGTGCGGAAAGGTGCAGGCAGCTCGCCGCTTGCGCAATCATGCGATCCTCACCCCACTCCTCATCTTCCGGGTTCATTGCTTCGCTGATGCCGTCGGTGTAGCCGATCAGGACATCTCCAGGCTCCATGGTGAGTACGCATTGTTGATAACTGGCTTCAACCAGCAGTCCAACAACGGGACCGCCTTCTTCAAGACGAAGGATTTCGCAGGTTCCGTTCGCCGATATCTGGTTTGGCACTGATTGGACAATGCTTTTGACCGATGCTTCCTCGACTTCGCCCCGACACGATGCCCGCCCTACTGTAACCGCGGCAGTTTTGGGGCGCAGGATAACGGGCGCATTGTGGCCCGCATTGACGTAAGTCAGCTGACGTGTCGCCGGATCATATTGCGCGAAGAAGAAGGTCGCATAGCGATTGGAATCGGAAGAGTCGTATAGCAGCAAGTTCACGTTGCGGACCAGGTGGGCCAGATCGAAGCCAGTCAATGTCTGTCCACGCAGCGAGGCGCGCAGACTGGCCATGAGCAGAGCGGCAGAGATGCCTTTGCCGGAGACATCTCCGATAGCTATGCCAAGACGGGAAGATGTTTGCGCGGTGCCGTCACTGGCGCGGTCGAGCGCGATGAAATCGTAGTAATCGCCTCCAATTCCCAGCGCGGGACGGCAATGCCCAGCGATGTCCACGCCCCGAACCGATGGGGACGCCTGTGGAAACAGGCGCCGCTGCACTTCGCGGGCGATTTCCATTTCGCGGTTGGCGCGCTCTCGGATCACAGCCTCGGCGGCCAGTGTGGAGAAAAGACGGCTGTTCTCGATGGCGAGGCCGGTCTGAGCGGCCACAGAACGAAGCAAGGTTAAGTCGCTGCGTGAATAAGGAGCTTCGCTGCGCTTCGGTCCCAGAGCTATGACGCCTACCAGTTCATTACGACCAGGTAACGGCAGCAGGACTTCGGCGGAAAGACGTTTGAGGGCCTGTTGTTCATCGTCGCCGGCAAGCATAAGCCAGCCGTCTGGATTGTCGTAGTACACCGTGAGCGGGAGTTTCTCGCTGCGTAGCTTTCTGATGGCGAGAGAAGTGGCAGGCAGGGAAGCTCCCCGATCGACTGCCGCACCGATCGACTGCTCCAGGCAATATCCGCCGGCGCATTGCAGCAGGACGGCGATGTTCGACACGTGCAGAGTGTCAGAGATGCGCCGGGTGATGGTTTCAAGCAATGGTCGAGTTTCGGTGAACCGGCCGGCCTGCTCGGAAAGCTCGCTCAGGACCTGCTCAGTGGAGTAAACCTCGCGGAAGAATTTGCGGTCGATCCAGGCAGAAAGCCGTTTTTTGCCGCCGAGCTGCATCGCCAGAAACAGGAGAGCAAAGGCGACAGCCCAAGTTTGTGCGGTATAGGAATGCTGGGGATGGTTCACCAGTTGGTAAAGCATAACCCCGAGCAGCGTGAGAAGGACGACGCTGGCGGCATTGAGGGTGCCGCGCGCGAGCGCGTATTGCGTGCCCTGGCGTAGCAGGATGCGCACATCCATGGCGCGTTGCACGATGATGACGTAGGCCATGGAAAGCGGAAAGAAGATGAACAGGGCAACAGAGGTCCAGAAATACCAGGGCGGCACTGCTCCTTGTAAAGAGCCGTGGTTGCGAATCGCGGCAATCACAACGCCAATGAACATCGGGGTCAGCCCGATCTCCGCTCCCCAAAGAAGAACGCCGAGCCGGCGCTTTGCATCGCGCGTGGACGCAGTGAAGTACTTCGGGAATAGCGTGATAAAGAAAAGGCTGATGCAGATGACGGCAATTGCTGATTCGGTCCGGCTATCCAATGTGTTAAGCCAGTTTGGAATCCAGGAAGAGATTCGGAAATCGACGTTCCGGCCCAAATCGATCATCACGTCGAGTCCCGCAAACGCCAGCGATGGCGCAATCAGAATCCACTTGGCCCAGGGATATCGACTATTGAGACGCACCGGCTCCGGGAAGTAGATGCCGAAGAGCAGCATGCTGAGGATGAATGCAACGAAGGCCAAGTCATGATAGATAACCATGAAGGGAAGGATCGGCCCGTTCCAATAGGTGGTATCGGCAAAAAAGCACTGAATGAAGCCGAAGATACCGAGGACATACCAGGCATTTGGATCACGCGGTTTTGCCGCAACTACCCACAGTCCAATCAGGAGACAGAACCCGGGGAAAACAGCCTGGAGGGTGAGAAGGAACAGTTTGAATGACAATCCCAGCTTGCCGCCGGTGATCTGCGGACTTAGCCGAAACTGTACGGTGGTGCGGCTCCCATCTTTTCGTTCGATAAGCAGGGTCATCGGGTCGCCCGGCCGGCTGTCATTTGTCTGCTGCAGAAGCGTGTCGAAGCTGCGCAAGGGCCGACCGTTTACCATCAGCACCCGATCGCCTTCGTGAAGCCCCGCCTTCAGCGCCGGATCGCCCGCGCGGTCGACTTGATTCGACAGGTCAAAAGACAGCGGGGCTGCGGCTCGTTCATGGCCGTGCCAGATGTGCTCAAAATGGTAGGCAGCATCGGCGATATAAAAGGCGATAGCCGCGGCTGCGACCAGCGCGAACAGAATGTATTGCAGCGTGGCGGGTTTCTTCGGCATTGAAAAGCCCTTTGGCCGCATGGTAGCAGGGGGCAGGCCAAGGCGCGCATGTCTTCTCTGAGCGAAACGAGCAGTTGTCAGGGACTCTCTGGCCTCTCTGCAGCATTTTTCCCGGTCCTAATGACACAGTGCCGCGCCTACGGCGCTCGTCTTCTGGATTGATAACCCCAGCCCTTCCGG